>Ga0160467_100673_pt1 | contig 26029 bp, 19 predicted proteins | sample HID1972I_E11MG_FD_108221 | JGI IMG/M metagenome (GOLD analysis project Ga0160467, IMG submission 108221) | Enriched pill bug-associated microbial communities from UW Madison campus, WI, USA - HID1972I_E11 MG | ecosystem: Host-associated > Arthropoda: Insects > Digestive system > Unclassified ... | reverse complement strand
TGTGGACTTTGTGTACCCTTAGCGTTCATTATGGTTGATTATTTAACCACAAGGCACAAAGGTTTTCACTAAGGGCACAAAGAGGTTGGTTGCGGATTTTTATGTTTCTTCTTTTATTGTAAACTTCCAATTGTCTGAACTGTGATTTTTATGATTTACATGATTTTATGATTACCTAACTATCCATTATTCTTTGAATTTTTGATATTTGTTTTGTTTTTTATGTAGAGACGCACGGCCGTGCGTCTCTACATAAAAAACAAAACAAATATCATCTACCGAATTAATTGTACATCGCCTTTTAAAATCCGCTCCCTCCCATCAGGATACACCAACCTCACCAAATAATAATAAACGCCGGCGTCACAATCTTTTCCCTTAAATTTTCCGTCCCAACCGGTATCTGGATTGGTGGTGCTAAAGATGAGCTGTCCATACCTGTTAAACACCTGAAACACCACGACCTTCTGATAAGTAATCCCCTCAATCCTGAACACATCATTCAACCCATCACCATTCGGCGAAAAAGCATTCGGAATCAAATCCGGCATAGCATAATCAATCTTAATATTCACAAAACCCGAATCCCAGCAGCCATAGCGGTTAATCCCCAAAACAGTGAAAACCGTCGGCTCAAAAGGCCTCGCCCAGGGATTGGCAATAACCGCCGAATCCAAAGGACCCGAAGGCCACCAATGATATAAGTCCGCACCAGTGGCGTTTAGTTGAATGCTGTCACCATAAGCAATAGTTGCTTCCTCTGGATAAACCTGCACTTCCGCTGCCGGATAAGCATTCAAAGTAATGGGCAAAGTCGTATCACAAAGGCCTTGGAAAGTAATTTGTAAAGCATAATCCCCCGAATTGAGGTTTTGAAAAACAGCATCGCCAAAACCATTGGCTTCGCCAACAATTTCATGATCTTCATTCCTTAAAACATATCCATACGCAAAGCCATCAGTGGATTCTACCGTAAACTGAATTTCATTTTCACAGCCAAAATATTGTGCATTCACTTCCGGCAAAGGGATAAACTGAACGAAAAAAGTATCTGCCTGATAAGTGCAATCTTGAAAATAACCAACCCAATATATTCCAGATTGTGTTACTTTCCGTTCCATTTCCGTACTGCCGTCATCCCACAAATAACAACTACCATCTTCATTGGCAGACAAGATTTCACTATTCCTAAAACAAATACTGACATTAAATACATTTCCGAAAACAGTATCCGGCGCAGTCGTTGGTGCAGCAACGATGTCATTTTGCAATAATAATCCTGTTACACTATTATAACTATTCAGCAACTCCAGATAAGTCAATTGGGCATCGCAAGCAGTTCCTACAAGATTAGGTTGGTGAATCACATTCAGGTATTGCGATAATACACAGGTGGAAACAGCAGGTATAGGAACTGCATCATTATCCGGTCCCGGCAAATAAATATTACATGTTGCTCCCGGATATACAGTGATATTATTATTACCAACATAGATTTTATTATCCAATCCTAATTTTAAATCTCCCAAAGGCGCAGTTTCATAACGGGGACCCAATCCCGATTGATATACATAAATAGGATTCCGCATCACCAAGATTTTAGAAGCAGTGATACTTTGTAAATCGGGTTGGTTTAAATCGTATTGAAAAACCTCTCCTTGTTCATAAATAAACCAGGGCTTATTATGCGATACATACAATTTGGAATCATCAGGAGAAAAGCAAACGCCACAAGAGGATAAAGTATCTACCACCCTTGCATTTTTTAATTTTCCGCTGCATTGTTCAAAATCATATAGCTCTGTTCCTTTATTAGTGGCTGCGACCAATAGCTTACCGTTATTGCTCGCTTTTAATAGCCCGATGTAAATTGTATAATCCGATAGTGGAAATTCGCCTAATGCAGAAACCACTGGTGTTGTGTTAATCCCGTTTTCATCAACTTTAAAACTGAAATATTCATTAGCCGTTCTTGATCGAATAACCAACCAAACACCATCACAACTTTGAACAACAGTTGATTTAATGCCGGTTACGGTTCCATAGCTTTTCAACATAATGTCTTTTTGATTACTAAGCACATCACCTAACCCTCCGTTCAAAGCCATATCGATTACACTATAAAAAAGTGCATTATTACAGACATAAAATAAAAAATACTTGTTATTCTGCCCGGGATAAGGAATTACAATGGGTGCTCCACTAGTACCATTATTATTATATATTTGAATATTCCCATTAGGAAAAGGATTTCCGTTTTTATCGAAAATCTTAGACATTGCATTATAATTGGGTTGTCCGGGTCCGCCAGAATTATTGAAGCGGTATTGTACGAAGAATTGTAAATCTCCTGTTGGATTACTTACGGCGATAGAAGTCAAAAGCACACCACTATTTACAGAATAACTATTGGCCCCTCCTGAGTAATTAGGAGGAAAGGGAAGGCCCGGAGGATAAGGGATGCCGCCTGATGTGATTGTTCCGTTTGTAAAATTTACAGAAAGACCAGCTCCAAAGAACCATGTATTTTCATACAAACCATTCTGCGCCAAAAGCGAAAACGGCACAAAGAAAAACAAATAAAGTAACCGATATTTCATGAGACGGGTTTAAGAACTTTAAAAAAATGAAAGTGAAAAACCGACCTGACTTACAGTTTCCCTAAAATATCCCAATCCTTATTTTGCTTGTTAAGAAAAATTAATCTACTTTAGTGTTTCGATGTAATAAAGTGAAACTGATTTTGTCTTGTAAGCTGATGGAAAGAGGCTTTCGGGAAACATGCAGATCGGTGACAGGTATTTTTTGATTGCTGCCTTTTCTTTTGGGATGGGGCAATAATAGCCTTAGCACCAATGGTTAATTGATGTTCGGTTGCTATCTTGGGCATACCTGTTTACTGATGTGAAGCTTGGCTAATCAGGAGCTCTGATGAAGTTCTTATTGATGAATGCAGAAAGGAGTCCTGCAATGTATGCTGGTTGTTTGGTAGTGGTGGTTTTCGTTTTCATAAGCTATTGGTTTATGATAAACGATGTCAACTCAAGGAAGAAAAAAGATTTCCAACCGGAAATAAAAAACCAGTAGGACGCCCCCTGCTCACCTTTGTTCGTGGTTCCGCCAGAAACCTTCCCAACTCCGAAGAGTTAGGACTGCCCCAAAAGTTTACGAGGAACGCCCTACTGGAATAAATACAAAAGTATAATAAATTCCAGAGATAGGCGAACACTCGGTCAACTCGTGGCAATCTGGCGGATTTCGAACGAGTAAACATCGTTAATAATAAGGAGATACTCCTTATTTTATTGTTGCTATTAATAATTGAGAACAAAGATAATACTATTTATTCTAATTACAAAATTATTTAGACCAAATATTTAATGAATTCAAACTTATCAAAAGAATACGCACAAATACTAAAGTTATATTTGGCTAAATTTGGTTTAGAACCAGGAGACATCGCATTTTTTCTAAAATCACGGAAAGGTGTCGTCGAAGGCTTATTGAACTCAAAAAACGAAATTGTTCTAACAACACTTGAAGCAATCTCACAAATATTCGGATTAAGATATTATCAATTTGGAGACCCAAAATTTCCCATGCCTCACTTAAATGATTTACCGGAAGAAACAAAGGCAAGGATTAAATATAGAAAAGAAAAGGGACCATCAATCACTATTACTTATAACAGTCGCGATCTAAAGGAAAAAATTCACTTTATTCTTTCAGAATATAATATCCACGATGAATTTTTACCTTCTGAAATAGGGAAAAAGGTCAATAAAAAATTTCAACTTGAGCTTCCAAATTTCAAGCAAATTACGGATAGATTCAAAAAAGATTTTCAGGAATTTATTGAAAAAACAGGAGAATCAAAAAAGATTAAAGGAAAAAAAGGAAGGCGAGAAGAGTATTATCGGTTAATCAAGAAAGTTCCGAAGGTGAAAAAATAAAAAAGAAATGGAGAAAGAGTTTTTTGATTTTAATTTGATTTTTAAAGTTTTGTTTGTACTTTCGCGAAACTGGTTCAGTTAGTTGATTTAGAGAAAATCCATGTAATGAAAATATTTAAGAGTCGATTCTCCTTCCGTCCGCAAGAATAACAGTTTGAAAACTTGGACGGGTATGGTTACTGGTTGGAGCTTGGTAAAAGGTCAAGCCCAACTATTGGAGTAAAAATTTAAATATGCCAATTGAAACAATCGACTTATCAAAAACAAAATATACAAATTACCTAAAGGAATTTACAAATCAAAATTGGGTTTTGTGTCTTGGTGCAGGAATTTGTAAAGATATACTTCCAGATTGGAATGAGCTAACATTAAGAATTGTAAATGAAACTTTTCAGACAAGTTGGACAAAAGACGAATTTAATGAAAATACAAATGACATTGGATTTTCATTGGACAGCTGGATCCAAGGTTGCTTCAATAAATTCATATCCGAAGGTAAATCAATTGAAGAATTTAATAAACTTCTTGAGACTTGTTTATATTCTGATTTGTTAACATTAGCATCAAAATCAAATCTTAAAGATGAGTTGATTTTGATGCTCGAATCACCAAAAAAAATAAGCAAAAAAAAGATTTATGAACTCTGTGACTTTTTCGAGAAAAATTTTGGAGATAAAACATTACTTCAAATTGTGCGGGCACTTGTAAAACATGAAGGCAATTCTAAATTACCTTCGGCAATAATAACATTCAATGCAGATAGTTTATTACATTCTTTAATTATTATTTTCAACATCAAATACCAATCTGAAAAAACAGGCAAATATCATCACCCAATTGAAGACTACAGAAAGGTAACGAGGACATACCAAAGCTGGTCCGACTGTATTCCCATTTTTCATTTGCACGGCTCAATCTCACCAACTACTGAATCAACTAATAAGACAAGAGATTCAAGAGATTCATTAATTTTTTTAGAAAGTTCATATAACGAAGTAGCAAGTAGTATGTATAGTTGGGCACAATCAACATTTTTATATTATGCAACAAATAGCAAATTAATTTTTATTGGACTTTCAATGTCAGATCCTAACATAAGGAGATGGCTCTCGTGGACTAATCAAGCATATTTAAGAGAATTGAATAGTGTAACTGATGAAAAGGGAATTTCATTGCCCCATTTATGGATTAAGACGAAATCCACATCCATTAACATTCAAGAATTTCTGGATGTTTCATTGAGACATATGGGAGTAAAAATTGGATTTATTCCGAACTATAATAGCATAGAATACATTTTAAAAAAAATAATGTAAAAAAGCAAAAACACCGAATGGGGACTTTGCCGGATTGAAAATGTATTGGCTTTACGGAATCTTTATGGCATTACCATAAGTAATTAGGAACTAAACTTGATGTTTGTGAAAATCCTTGCGTTGATATGTAGTATTTATTTTGAAATTTGTTTGTATATTGTGAGGCGAAACGATTTTAAAATAAAGTACAATATCTTTAGACATTTTAATTATGAATGAATTGAGTACCTATTTTACAAACATGAAATTAAATAACGAAGTGCCTTTATAAATTATTGACAAAATCAATTATTACTTTTTGATAAAATTAAATACTTAAATCGTGAGAGATATTTTTTTCCCAGAGTTAATAAGCATTAACCTTAAAAACTACACTTTATACCCGAATGCTCTTGATTATACTTTTGATTTTGTCAAAGGTTTTAATCTTATATTAGGAGGCAATGGAATGGGAAAAACGACTTTTGTCAGTTTAATAAAATATGCTTTGATAGGCAACTATAAAAAGAAATATGAATACACTAGAACTTATAAGGAAAATAAAATTGAAAAAAGAGAAAGAAATTCTGATGATTTTTTTAGAAATAGAATAGATAATTCAATAGAGACGGACTCCGACCCTTTTGTTACTATAACTTTTAAAGTTAACAATACTATATTTACAATTATAAGAGGGTTGAAAGAAATAAAAATAGAAAATTTATATATTGATGGTATTGAAGTAGATGAAGAACAAATTTTGGAGGCAAGATATGAAGTTTTAAAAAATAACAATAAAAATACTTCTAATAATGATTTAGAACGCTATTTACCGTACGTATATGAAACCGAATTTGAAAAAGCTGCTAATATTAATTTTGATGATTTAATCTTTTTCGTGAATTACATTTTATTTTTTGGAGAAGATCATAAAACAATTTTATGGGATGAAGATGTGCAAAAGGAACTATTTAATACTTTTTTTAATTCACCTGAATTAAACATTGCAAGGCAAGAAGCCGAAAGAGAAGCTCAATATTTTGATAGTAGGGCTAGACATAAATCAGAAGACAAAAGAGCTATACGCAAGGTTTTAGATAAAGTGGAGAAAAAAGAAAGTCGAACTGCGAATTCATTAATTGATTTAGTGAATTTAAAAGAAAAGGTTGAAAACTTAAATTGTGAAACCGTTAAAATACATAATAAGCGAAAAGAAAATAGTACCCGAATATCTATTCTTGAAAGTGATAAAAACTCCTTAGCCCAGCAATTAGATGGAATTGAATCTAAAAGAAACAACTTAGTGAATAGCTTATCTTTTGGTGAATATAAAAATCAACATCGTCTTTATAATAGCTTTTTGAAAAATATTCAAACAAATCACATTTGCCCACTCTGTAATTCTCAGAATGATCATTTATACAATAGAACAATACAGAATCAAGCAAGTTGCTGGGTTTGTAATAGCGAGATTCTAAATTCTTCAGAAATAAATAAAGAAAATAAAGAAGTTTTACAAACACTGAATAATGAATATAGTAAAATATCTATATTATTAAAAAACCTACAGAATGAAATTATATTTACTGAGCGAAATAATGCAGAACTTGATAATAAGTTTAGAGAATTAGAATATGAGAAACGACAAGCATTAATCACATTAAGAGAACTTGAATTTGAAAACAGCCAACAGCAAAATCCAAATGAATTGCAACCATTTTATGATGAGATCGAAAAAATAAGCCAAGAACAACAAGAATTTAGCGAAAAAAGTGAAAAAAGAAGGAAAGAAGCTCATCGAATTGCTCAGTTAATTGAGGATACTGTACTAAAAAATGTGCAGAGTTTTTCTAATCAATTTTCTTTGTATGCACAAAAATTCCTTGGTGTCAACTGTAAATTAGCTTATGAAAAGTTGGACAATGACGAGTTAAAAAAATTCTATCCTATAATCAATGGAACAATTAGAAAATCAGAATTTGAATTGTCAGAATCTCAGAGGTTCTTTATAGACCATTCTTTCAGAATGGGTATTTTAAGCCATTTTTATACGACTCCAACTTTTTATATCATAGAAACTCCCGATAGTAGCTTAGATATATCATATGAAAAGAATGCAGCTGATGTGTTTAGTAATTTTTTAGAAATGCCATATACACTTATTCTAACATCAAATTTAAATAACAGTTCGTTTATAAATTATATTTTAAAAGATAAAAGTAAAAAAATAGCCATAATTCCATTGTTTGAGATAGCAAAAAAATCAACTATACAAGAAAATCACGAAGAATTACACCAACTATATAACATTATTAAAAATGGATAAAGAAACACAAGAGTTATATCAGGTCAATGACGACATAGTGTTTATTCTTAATACTGGTTTGAAAATCGGGTGGAAAGAAATAAAGCGTCAATCTATAAATCGCATAATATATCTTTCCAAAGTGCTGTATTCATTCGTGAATCAATCGGAACTTAATATGATGGGCTATTACCATTTTACAGCTAAGAATATGCCTGGACCGATGTCTTCTATCATAAATAATAGCTTAGTAGATTTAGAAAGTAGAGAGTTTATAATTAATTCAAATTCAGGTATTAAATTGAATATTTTTGGCGAGCAATTAGCAAATATCTTGGATGCTTCTCTAAATCCGATTAAACAAAATAAACAAAAATGGCTTAAAATTATAATGTTATTATTGGGTAAATATGGAGAAAATAAAGTATTTAGCTTTACAATTAATGATCCATTGTATATTGAGAAAATTGAATCCAACAGTTCAAAAGAAATAACATTCGAGGTCAATGAAAACAAAACACTTAAAGTATTAAATAACTTTAAAAACGCTTTTGAAGAAAGTATTGAGGACACATCAAGTATAAGCAAAGAAGAATATTTAGAGCTTTATTTCGATTATATTTTTAGTCAAATTATCAAATGATTTTCTTGTATGGATTTTAATTTTAAGGACAATATAGATTTTAAAAGTCTATTAAAAACAAAACAGTATTTAATTTTAAATCAAACTACTAATGAAGTAATTGAAAGTCAAAATTATAAATTATTGTTTGCTAACATTAAATCATTGATAAAAAATAATGCTTTTAAAGGCTCAAAAGTTATTCTGATTAAAAATGAGCTATTGACATTTATAAATTCCTTAGAAAGTGAAGCTATCAATAAATTGTTTTCAAGCATTTTATTTGCAACTTCTGACATACTAGAAGTTAATGAAAAGTTCCATATTATCGATAATGTTAAAGAGGAGTTGCCACAAAAAACCCACGAAGCTAGAAAGTTTTTTTTGCAGTTGTCAAATAGTGGGTATTTGGTTTTTCACCTATTAGAAACATATGTCAATACTTTCATAAATGGAGATGAGTTTCCGGAAAGTCTATTTTTATCTCTTGCGGAAAAAAAGCGACATATTCTGAAGAAAGATATTAGCCAGTTGGGAGAGGCATTTGAGCAATATAGGGAAAAATTAAAAGATCAACCTGTTTATTGTAAATTTTTCATTCCCAAAAGTCATTTAGCATCTTATCACAAAGATAGTTCCTCAACAGAAGGCTTAAAAAAATTCATTATAAATAATGCTCATATTCTAAACAATAAATGCGAAGACAAATTTCGGGAGGATTTAAGGATTTTTCTAAAGGAAAATCTTTTTATTAGTGTAATCGTAAAAGAGTATATTTTGGAAAGCAAAAAGAGATTGGATATTTTCCTAGTGGATGACTATGGAGAAAACTTTTACTTAATAGAAGTTAAATGGGTAGGAGAAAGTATTAATCCTAGTGGAAAAAAAGTAGCCACAAGTTTTAAAAAAAAAGATATCAATCCAAATGCTTTTTTTCAAACGCTTAACTATTTAGATGAACTAGACCGCAAAGGAGAAAATATTGTAAGAGCATATTTAGTTGTTTTTGATGCGAGAAAAGAAGAGTTGGGAGATACAGGTAAGGATTTTGATGATTCATTCCTGACTGACACTCAAACTAAACATTATAGAAAATTTGAAAAAATAAAGGATTTACGGGTAAAAAATCTTCATCCTTCTTAGGATTTAAATACAATTACACTTTCTCTTAGATTTTTAATAGCGCCCGCTTGTTGGGAGCTCGATTTTAAATCTCTAGCTTTTCTTATTTCTATTAACTCAAAACCTTTTTCTATTGCAATTTCACAAATAATCTCATCTACTTTTATTTCTTCTCCAAAATAAGCAGAATTTGCCACATTAAAATAAATAAATTTATCGGGTTGCATTACTCTTTTAAAGTGATGAAATAAATGTTCCATATCTAAAAAATACCCCTTTATCATATTCAATAAGTCATTATTCCATAAGCTAACCTCTTTCCGTGCAATTTTTTTTAGATATAATTTTAAAATAGACACATCTAATTCTTCCAATTCTCCGTACTTTATTTGAACATGAGATCTTAATGTATTCCTCCTTAGATTACTCAATTCTTCATAGCTATTGATTAAATCCAATACTTTTAACTCTAACATGTATATGTCAGTATAATCTCTTGAATTTAAGTAAGGGGGTGAAGTTATAATTAGATCAATCGAGTTATCCGGAATTGAAAGAATATTAACCCTTACATCTCCAAAATGCAAACGCTCAAAATTATCAGTGGATGTAACTTCAAAAAATTTTTCAAGATTTCCTATATCTTTTAAAATTACATTTTCAATTTTCGATAAAAAGATATTGTGTACTTCTTGACGTTTATAATTGACTTTCGTATCCCAGTTTTTCTTATAAGACAAGCATTTCCCATTTCTAAAAAGATTTGAAACTTCTAATAGAATTGAAGCAAGAGCGATTCTAAATAAGTTTCTGTAAGCAGGATCTTCAATTGAAGAAATAGCATACTTTATATCCAATATACCATCCAAAGACTCATTATTAAAGTTCCACTTTTTAAGACTTTCCGTTTTTACTACCGTTCTGCCAAATGGAATTTTTTCATAACCTCTTATATTTTGAGGGCTATTTAATAATTTAATTTTAAAGTCGTCTATAATTGTTTGAAATATGGCTAACTCATAATTTTTATAGAGTTTGACAGAAGAGAGCAAATGCATAAAAGGACTTACTTCAAATGAAATACAATTTATATTTTTAAATTGTAGTTCTAATGCAGTTGTCCCACTTCCCGAGAAAGGTTCAAGTACATTTTCAGGCACATAATTAATTTCTTCTAAAATACTTTCTATAAATTCTTTAGAATATCCTTCAACAAAGGGATACCATTGATGTATTGAAACACTTTTGTTCTTATTGAACTGCATTATTGAATCATATATTGCAGAATAGTCTTTAACTTCAAACATTCGTGTTTTTACATTATTTTGATCTTATACGCAAATGTAATGAATTAATGATACAAAATACTCGCCTCTATAAAGTTAATAAGATTTTTATTCTAATGCCCTAATGAATGTTGGTTTCTGCCTTTAGAGTAGTTTCATATAAGAATAGCCCAAAAATCAATAAGCTAAGCAGTTCAGATCAAAACTATTATTTAAAATACAGATCGGATAACTTGAAAAACATTCCTTAATTTAGCCTCAATCATGAAATGCTCCATAATTTTAAACAACCAACCCCTTAATGCAATTAGGACTTTACGAACAATTAATCAATAAACTGATCTTTTCAAAGATTGAGAAGCTGGATAAAACAGCATTCTATATCAAAGAAAGTAAAATTGACAAAGCCGAAGCAGCCAATATGCTCAGTCAGTATCTGTTGAAAGTTTTACATTTTGCATTAAGCTTGATTACCGGAGAGGATAGCATTGAAAGACAAATAGCGCTTTCCAATAAAATTATAGCCGTATTAAAAACAGAACTAAAGGATGCATTTTTTGAAGAAAATCTGATTGAAACAGAAGCTAAAATACTTCAAGCCGTATTTTCAAAAATAGATGCTTCGTTTTCTGATTTTGAACAACACCTTAAAGAGATAACGCCTTATACTCGTTTCTCACAAAGCGAATTATTTACAGGTAATCATGCCGGAATCTCCTTAGAAAGTGAACTCAAAAAAGAAATTTTATCTGCCGACCAGATAAGCTTTTTGGTATCCTTTATAAAATGGAGCGGCATCAGAATATTTGAAAGAGAATTAAAAGAATTTACAGATAGAGGTGGGAAACTAAAAGTAATTACCACTTCTTATATGGGCGCTACAGAGCAGAAAGCAATTGAGTTTTTGTCCGGCTTAGCCAATACCGAACTTAAAATCTCTTATAATACCGCTAATGAAAGGCTTCATGCTAAAGCCTATTTGTTTTATAGAAATACCGGCTTTCATACCGGCTATATAGGCTCCTCCAATATTTCAAGATCAGCATTGACCAATGGTTTGGAATGGAATATGAAAGTAACCACAAAAGAAGTGGGGCATATTATTGATAAATTTCAAAAAACATTTGACACCTACTGGCAAGACAAAGATTTTGAATTATTTGACCGCACAAGAGATACGGAAAAACTGAAAGTAGCCCTCCGAAATGAAAAACAATCATTTGGGATAAATAATTTCAGCGCTTATTTTGATATTAAACCCTATCCCTTTCAGGAAGAGATTTTAGAAAATTTAGAAACGGAAAGAACGGTTCACGGAAGATTTAAAAACTTGATTGTAGCCGCAACAGGGACAGGAAAAACGGTTATTTCTGCATTTGATTTTAAACGGTTCAAAGCACAAATGCCCAATGCCCGACTATTATTTATTGCACATAGAAAAGAAATTTTACAACAGGCACAAGCTACTTTTCGGGGTATTTTAAGAGATAACAACTTTGGCGAATTATGGGTAGATGGTGAGGAGCCGGAACAATACGATTGCGTATTTGCCTCCGTTCCAACTTTAAATAACAGGCTAGCGGATTTATCATTGACCGAAAACTTTTATGATTTCATCATAGTAGATGAAGTACACCATATTGCCGCTACAAGCTACAGACCAATATTGAACCGCTTTAAACCCAAAATACTTGTAGGCTTGACCGCTACTCCGGAACGCATGGATGGCGAAGATATTTTGAAAGACTTTTGCAATGTAATAGCCGCCGAGATCAGACTACCAGAGGCTTTAAACAGAAAACTACTTGCTCCTTTTCAGTATTTCGGGATTTCTGACAGCATAGATTTATCGCATGTAGCATGGAAGAACGGAAGGTATTTACCTTCGGAACTGACCAAAATTTATACGCAAAATGATAAAAGAGTGGGTGAAATCATTGCCAATCTTGAAAAGTACCTGACAGACATCCAGGATGTAAGAGCACTTTGTTTTTGTGTGACGCAGGAACATGCGCAATATATGGCGGAGAAATTCTCCTTAGCCGGATTAAAAGCTGATTATCTGGTTAGCTCCCGCAATCAGTTAAGATCAGCATTAAGCACAAAATTTAAAAATAAGTACATCAATTATCTCTTTGTGGTCGATATCTTTAATGAAGGTGTGGATATACCAGAAATAGATACCGTTTTGTTTTTAAGACCTACAGAAAGTCTCACCGTTTTTTTGCAACAATTGGGCAGAGGATTGCGCTTAGCAGATAAAAAAGACTGTCTGACTGTTCTGGACTTTGTAGGCAACTCCCGACCTGAATATGATTTTGAAGGAAAATTCAGAGCTTTAGTAGGCAAGACAAACACTTCGATAAGTAAAGAAATTGAAGACGATTTTCCGCATTTGCCTTTAGGTTGCGCGGTAATATTAGAAAAGCGAGCAAAGGAAATTATCCTGCAAAACATCAGGCAGGCAAGCATTGTAAATACCAATCAACTGATTAATAAAATCCGAAATTTCACTTATCAAACCAACATGCCATTAACGCTTCAAAATTTCATCCAATTCAACCACATTCCCTTACAAACCATTTATAAAAAATACACATGGACAGAGCTATGTGCTTTAGCTGAAGAAACAAACACATTAGCCCTAAAAAACCACAAAGAAATTTTTAGAACAATCAGTAAAAAATGGCTTTCCTGTTCCTCCTTTACTTATTTTAAATTCATTCTTTCACTGGCCAATCAAGGATTTGATGTCAATTGGAATTTACTAAAGGAAAATGAAAAAACAATGTGTCTGATGTTGTATTATGATATTTGGCAGGAAGTCGGTCGTTTTTCATCTTTAGAAGAAAGTATAAAAGCTATTGGAACAGATGAATTATTGGTTAAAGAAATAAAAGAAGTGCTGGAAATCTTAATCAATAAAATTGATTTTTTAGAACGCGATATTGCGCTTCCCTATATACAGCCATTACAACTTCATGCCCGCTATACCAGAGATCAGATATTAGCGGCTTTCCAATTCCATACCTTTGAAAAGAAATCCTCAAACAGAGAAGGCGTTGCAGAAAATAAAGCTTTGAATACCGAACTCTTATTTGTTGATTTAATCAAATCAGAAAAGGATTTTTCGCCCACTACCCTATATGAAGATTATGCAATAAGCGATACCCTCTTCCACTGGCAATCCCAAAATGCAACAAGACCCGACAGAGGCAAGGGCCTTTCTTACATTCAGCACCAAGCCAATGACAAGAAAATCCTCCTTTTCGTACGGGAACAAAACAAAGATGCATTCCATAATACAATGGGCTATGTTTTTCTGGGTTTGTGCACTTATGTAGCTTCATCCGGTTCAAATCCCATGAACATCACCTGGGAATTAGCAGAACCCATGCCGCCTTTCCTATGGAATGTGACGGCGAAGATGGCGGTGGGGTAAAAATCCGGACGATATAATGAATATTCCAGAGATAGGTATTCTTATACGGTTGTCAGGTAGATATCAGGTGCCATTACTGATAATTTACTTGCTTTGTAATCCTTAATATTTCGGGTGATTATTACTGTTATTTCTTTTTCATTTTGAGCGGAAAAGTTCTGTAAAGCATCTTCAAAATCTCTAAAACCAGAGTTTAAAGCATCCAAAACGGTTTCTTTATTTATCATGGCGACATCAACAATGTTCAGGAGCATTTTTAGATTTTCTATGACTTTTTCATGCCGGGCTGTTTTTCTGAGCAAGGAGTAAATATTACTCATCATCACCGGTGTTACAAACCCTTGTATTGCTCCTTTTTCGCATAAGCTCAGAATTTTTGATGCATCTTCTGAAAAAGGTGCCCTGTCAAAAAAGAAATCGAGAATTACGTCCGTATCAATTAAAATTTTCTGCATTATAAATATTTTTCTGATAAACAATCCGTGAGATCTTTCTTATAATTGAAGTTTTTAGGAAGCTTAAAGGAACCTCTTAATGATTTTACCGTAGGGGTTAAATCATCTTCATTATCTATTGATACAGATGTTAATGCCTTCAGGTAGTTTTCAATTAAGTCAGACAGGCTTCTCTCTCTTTTCTGAGCATACTTTTTAGCCTTTTCAATCACTGATTGTTCTATTGTTAATGTGAGCTTCTTATTCATAATCTTTCCTTTTAAACAAAGATATCAAATATTTACCATAGCACGTGTTAACTCCTTATTATTTACACGTGCATTAGATTTGAAAAACTGCAATGGAGGACATAAAACATATAAAATTGGCTTAATCAAAAGAGTCTGTTTAGGCTAAAGTTTTTTATTAAAATGCTTTATGACCACCGGCAATATAAGCCCTTGCCCAACGACACTATACAATATCACCATAAAAGTAATAAACAGGATGGCTCCTCTCATTGGGAAAGCCATACCGTTGCTCAAAGTATCTGGTATTGCAAATGCAATAGCCAGAGATATAATGCCACGCATACCTGACAAACTAATGATTATGCCTTCTTCAAAACTCATCAGCATATTTTCAGAAATAATTGGCCCCTTGTTTTTAATATTAGGATGAGCCAATGCTTTTTGAAGTCTTTTTCTTTGAAAGAAGATGCGCCATGTTCTTATAAACAGTGCCACAAGTGTTATGATTAAAGCATAAAAGCAATACATAAAAACAGAATAAAAATCCAGGTTCAAAATTACATCTTTCAGCTCCAGCCCTATCAAAATGAATATCAATCCATTCAGCATAAATATCACAATATCCCAAATATTATCCGATTGTTTCTTTACCTCATTGGATAAATGAGCTTTCGCCTTCTGGGAAATCAAAAATCCCAAAACAACGACGGCTATTACACCGGAAACATGAAATTCCTCTGCCAGAAGATAGGTAACAAAGGGAGATAGCAATAAAAAACCATTGACCGCAACCGCATTGTTTTTGACTATCCTCAAAAGAAAACTCATAATAAATGCCACGACAAAACCGGCAAGGATTCCTCCACCAATTAGAAATAAAAAATTAAGCCCGGCTTTCCACCACACAAAAACAGCTCCCATTACCGATGCCAACGCAAACTTATAAGCCACCAGTGCAGAGGCATCATTCAGCAGACTCTCCCCTTCCAATATTACACTGGCTTTGTGTGAGAGTCCCAAATTTTTTGTGATACCGATAGCCGCAACTGCATCCGTTGCGGCCAAAATAGCCCCTAATAAAAATGAAGTATGCCAATCCATCCCCGGAATCAAATATCGGGCTACAACCGCTATACCCAATGTAGTTATAAACACCAAACCAAAAGCCAAAGCACTGATGGTAGGGAAATTTTCCCTGAAATCTGCCTGGGGAATTTTTACTGCTGCATCATATAGCAAAGGCGGAAGAAACAACAGAAAGATGATCTCTGAGTCAATATGTACAGGTTCAAAATTTGGTATAAAGCTAATCACAATACCTGCCAGTATCAATAAAATCGGACTCGAAAATTTGATCCGTTCTGCCAAAGCCGTAAGCAGAATAATCAAACCCAAAATAAATAATACAATTGTATAGTTTTCCATGCACTAATTTGTTTTACGCTATATATCTTTTATACTTAGATACTTCCTCAAAAGTATGCAAATAAAAAATGTCTCGGCATGACTTTGTATTAAAATACGGTCCTGTTTTCAAATATAGTAAGAACTGATTAAAGAATTAGGTGAATCTATATCTATCAATAATTTATCTTATAAATCTAATGCTTTATGACATTTTGGAATAACCCTTAAGTTAAGCTATGATTGGATTTAAAAAAATGAATTTTTCTCCCATAGATAGCAGCAACGGTTTTGTTCTTAAATTGGAATACTAACAGTGCGTTTATTTGCGGCACTTATTTAGAGCTGCATCTCAAAATGTCAAGAACGATTTACCCTCTAACCAACGCTCAAACTGATTGTTTTGAGAAGCCCAGAGGGCTTCAATGTTCGTAACCGCAGGTGAAACCTGCGGCTGACAAACACCACGCCACTCAACCCCAAAAGGGGTTGAACTACATTCTACCTGTAAATAATTTTCATCGAAATGAGGTCTTTTTTCTACCGATTTCATCCGCGGTTATTCAAATTTAAGCCCTCCAGGCTTATTAATAGGGTTAAAGAGACAAACATACCAAACATTTACTTAATATACAAACCATCCCATAAAACCCTTCATTGAAATCCACCCACTGTAAAGCATATCTTGCTGCACCCTTCCCCATACATCCCTTATGGTAACTCCGTACATACCGTATAGTAACTCCGTACATACAGTATGACAAAAGGCATATAATCAGCGCCCAAACCGCAGTAAGAAACGATTGAGCTACTCAATTGCAAAAATGTAACATTAAAATACAAAGACTTGGTGCCCTTTGTGAAAATCTGTGCACTTAATGGCTAAGAAAACAATTTTTTAAATAATGGATTTCCATATTGACAAGCATAAAAAATTATCAGTTCATCGCCCCTTTGGCAAACACCTCATTTTGAGTCTGAATTTCCTATTTGCCTTTTATATGCAACAATAAAACCGGTCAAATCTTCCAGCGTTTTGCTGTCTGTTATTTTGCCCTCCTCATTGATTTTACCTTTTACGCCTTGAATTAATAAAGTTGTCTCCTTTGTAAAAGCGGCCATCACAGTTTTCATTATTAATTGTAATTCTTCATGTCCTTTCTGTCCATTTGCAGAAGCAGTAATGATCCCGGTTGGCTTGTCCAAAAAAACGAGGGTCGAAATGCACCACTCAATAGCATTTTTAAGACCACTCGGAATACTAAAAACATATTCCGGCGTGCAAATTATGATACCATCAGCCTTTTCAATTTCTTTTCTAAATGCCACAATTGATTGAGGCGGATTTCTCATGGAAAGCTCCGGATCAAAGTGAGGAAGTTTCTTTAAGTCCTTAAACACCCTAAAATGAAATTCATCATTCGTCAACCTGATCAAATTATCAATAAGCTTTTCATTTGCCGAATTTTGACTAGCACTGCCAATGATTACGAATGTGTTCTTTTTTTCTGTCATTGTTCGATTTGAAATTATGTGCTGTATGGATTAAATACCAACCTATCAATTTAAATTGTATTTTTCCATCTTGGCATAAAGCGTACTCCGGTCGATATTCAATAGTTTAGCCGCTTTAGATTTATTGAATTTCACTTCCTGCAATACCTTTTCAATAAGCATTTTTTCTTTATCTTCCTGTATAGCCTTCAGGTCCGTTTCTTTACCCGGCACAGTTTCCTTAATATTCAACAGCATTTCCTCCGGCAAACCCTCCATGCCCGCAACATCACTTTTGGCCAATAAAACCAATCTCTTAACTATATTTTTGAGCTCTCGGATATTTCCCGGCCAATCATATTGTTGCAGCAAATGCAATACCTCAGGTGCAATGGCTTTCACATTCCTTTTGAGCAGTAAATTCGCTTCTTTGATAAAATGATCGATCAGTAAAAAGAGGTCAGCCCCCCTTTTCCTCAATGGAGGAACCATGATTTTAAATTCATTTAAACGATGGTATAAATCCTCCCTAAACTTCCCTTCATTTACACTATTATTCAAATCATCATTGGTTGCCACAATTATCCTCACATCTACTTTTATTTCCTTATTGCTGCCCACAGGCTGCACAATCCTTTCCTGTAAAACACGCAATAATTTCACCTGCACTTCATATTGCAAATTACCGATCTCGTCCAGAAACAAAGTCCCTTTTTGCGCATGTTCAAATTTCCCCTTCTTGTCTTGCAGTGCACCCGTAAAAGCACCCTTCAAATGGCCAAACAACTCACTCGAAGACAATTCCTGAGAAAGCGCACCACAATCGACCGCCACAAAAGGCTTTCCCGCCCTTTCACTTAAATCATGGATCAAACGGGCAGCATATTCTTTTCCCGTACCACTCTCCCCTTGTAAAATTACCGACATTTCAGTAGGCGCAATCAATCGGATCAACTCATGTAACTTTTGCGATTCCGGGCTTTCACCTTCCACAAAAGCTACCTCCCTCCGCCTTTCTAATGCAAGCTCCGAGACCTTATCGCCCTGCAAAGCCTGTTCGACAATCATCAATAATTCCTCCTGATTCACAGGCTTTGTAATATAATCAAACGCCCCTAAACGCATTGACTTCACGGCAGTGCGCACATCATTGAAACTGGTCATAATGACCGCCGGGATATTCAAAGATTGTTCCTTTGCTGCAGACATAATATCAAAACCGGTACCATCGGGCAACCGGTAATCCAAAAGGAACAGACAATAGGGATATTGTCCTAAAAGAGGGAGGGCATCCTTTACGCTATGGGCAATTTCAATTTCATAACCATTTTTCTTTAAGAAGTTTTTCAAAATCTTAGTAAAGGTTATATCATCGTCGACCACAAGGATTCTTTCCATAATTGAGCAAAAACTAATCGTTTAATTGCTCAAAAATAAGAAAAACCGGAGTGTTTCTCCGGTTTTTCCACATAATTAAAATCCAAATAATATTATCCGGCAATTACACTACCATCTTTATTGAATTTCATGGTTTGTTTTTCATCACCTTTTACCACATTTACTTTGTAATATTCGTTTTCGCCTTCTTTCACAAGAAATGCAGTATCAATTTTCCACTCAGCATAAGTATCAGTAGAAAGAGTTTTAGTAATTGCTTCTGGTAATTCTTCCACTTTTACTGGTGTTTCAGCGTTTTCAGTTACTTCAACTTGATTATTTGCAAATGCTGACACTGCAGCGAAACTTCCTACAGATGCAAAAAGCATCGCCGTTAGAATGATCTTTTTCATTTTTATTGATTTTTATTTGTTCGGAGTGTATAGAAGGAAAATGATGCCAAAAACACCAATTAAATATAACTACCTGAACATCAGCACATGAGTAAATTTATAAAATAAAAAAAGTGCCGAGCTTTCCAACAAAATGTAGAACATTCCAACAAAAAAAATCATTTCACCGAAATCCTTATACACATGACTACCTGAATCATACTGCAAAATCCATAACAGAGCATATCCATACGATTAAAGATAAAAGCATAATTTAGCAGTCTCTAAATTATCAACATGCGTGATCCAAAATCATTAGGGCATTCACATATAGAAGCCGGTTGCTGTGCTTCAGACCAAATGCATTCAGAAGCGGAAAATGACCAGGAACACAATCACGAACATGCTCACCCGGGTGGCTGGAAGGTTTATTTGTCCGCAATCATCAGTTTCGTTCTTTTAATGATCGGCATTTCATTGGATTATGTTATAAAGCCTGATTTTTTCAAAGACTATTTCCGGCTATTCTGGTATGTCATTGCTTATCTTCCGGTCGGATTTCCGGTTATGAAAGAAGCCTGGACATATATCTTAAAAAAAGATTTCTTCACGGAATTTTCATTAATGGCATTGGCAACAATTGGTGCATTTTCCATAAAGGAATATCCGGAAGGTGTGGCAGTTATGCTATTTTATGCCATTGGCGAATTATTCCAGAGTGCTGCCGTCAAAAAGGCAAAAGGCAATATTAAAGCCCTGTTGGACATAAGGCCGTCCACCGCTACGGTTTTTAGGAACAATCAATATGAAACGGTAAAACCCGAAAGCATTGACATCAACGAAATCATTCAAATAAAAGCAGGTGAAAAAGTCCCTTTGGACGGCATTATGCTTACTGAAGGCAACCGTTTCAACACTTCCGCATTAACGGGTGAAAGCAAACCACGATTCATTCAAAAAGGCGAAACCGTACTTGCCGGAATGCTGAACTTAGACAAAGTGGTTGACTTGAAAGTGAGCAAGAAATTTGCAGACAGTTCCTTGGCAAAAATATTGGATTTAGTTCAGAATGCCAGCTCAAAAAAAGCGAAAACAGAATTGCTGATTCGGAAATTTGCGCGCGTTTATACCCCAATCGTCTTCTTTTTAGCGGTTGCATTAGTCCTGATCCCTTATTTTTTTGTAGCGGATTATCAATTCCGAGATTGGTTGTACAGAGGTCTGATTTTCTTAGTGATCTCTTGCCCTTGCGCATTAGTAATCTCCATTCCCTTAGGTTATTTTGGCGGTATTGGAGCGGGTTCCAGAAATGGCATTTTATTTAAGGGATCCAATTTTTTGGAATTGATGACCAAAGTAAATATTGTAGTTTTGGATAAAACAGGAACGCTCACAGAAGGTGTCTTCAAAGTCCAAAAAGTAGAAACAGCAGCCGGGATTGATGCAAATGAATTTATCCGCATCTTAGCCATTCTGGAAAGCAAATCCACGCATCCCATCGCCAAAGCCATTACGGAATATGCACAATTGAGAGTCCACGATGCGCTAGTATCAGAAATAGAAGAAATACCCGGCTTGGGCTTAAAAGGAGTAATAAATGGCAAAGAAATCCTGGCCGGCAACACCAAATTATTTCAAAAACATCAAATTGCTTATGACCTTTCGATAGACGGAATAACAGAAAGCATCGTCATCGTTGCCATAGATAACCAATTTGCAGGCTTCGTTTTGATTGCCGATGAAATCAAAGAAAATGCCGCAGAAGCAATCAAAGAATTACGGAGTATCGGCATAAAGCAAATCTATATGCTGAGTGGTGACAAAACCGCCACCACACAAAAAGTGGCACAGGAACTTCAACTTGATGCGGCTTATGGCAATTTATTACCTGAACAAAAAGTAGAAAAATTAGAAAACATAAAGCAAGACAAAAATAAAATCGTCGCTTTTGTGGGCGATGGCATCAATGATGCACCCGTCTTGGCTTTAAGCGATATCGGGATAGCGATGGGCGCAATAGGAAGCGATGTGGCAATCGAAACAGCAGACATTGTTATCCAAACGGATCAGCCCATTAAAATAGCAACAGCCATTAAAATAGGCAGGGCAACCAAGAAAATAGTCATTCAAAATATCTGCCTGGCTTTCGGCGTAAAAATTATTGTTTTACTATTAGGTGCCGGGGGGATCGCTACAATGTGGGAAGCAGTTTTTGCGGATGTCGGCGTTGCCTTATTGGCGATTTTAAATGCTGTAAGAATTCAGAGAATGGATTTTGACTAAAGGAAAGCCAATTACTTTTTAAAATTAGTTTTTTTGTTTCGGCACAATGGGTTTCTCAGGAATTGGAACCGATAAGTTGAAGGCTTTATTGATACCTTCAATAAAATGTGTGGCCAACATAGGTGATTCTAATTCTACATTCTGATGCACGAAAAAGTATAATTTTTGCAAACCTTCTTTCCGCCATTTTTTAACCCGTTCCAGCCAATCGTCTAATCGCTCTATGTCCGTAGGGTGATTCGCACCGACAAAACGCACAAAAGCTATCGGACTTGTGAGCCGCATGTGCAACATGTCGCGCCTACCTGCCGTGTCCACAATGATATTGGCAATTGCTAATTGTTCCAGTAGTTTACCGTAAGCTTTGCTCGTTTTCTTATCTGAGAACCATTCTTCGTTACGCACTTCCACACCTAACGGAATGCCTTGGGGGAAATGCTCTAATACCGCTTTCAGACACTCAAAATCCTTGGGTTTAAAATTGTCGGGCAATTGCAGAAAAGCCATACCTAGCCGATCTTCAAAAGCACTAATGGCATTACAGAAATCCTCTACTGGTTTCTGTACATCGACCAGCCTTTTGTAATGACTGATGAGATTGACCAGCTTAGGGAAAAACTTAAAGCCTTCAGGTGTTTTGTTTTTCCAAAGTTCCACCTGTTTAAAATCGGGCATTTTATAGAAAGTGGCATTCAGCTCAATCGCATTGAACTGCCGGGAATAATAACTAAGTTCGTCCTTTGTCCCTCTCGGATAAAACCCTTTCAGATCTGCACGATTCCATTTAGCACAGCCTATATATACCTCAAACGGAGCGTTGTTTTGACGATCTTTCAATATTGGCGCTGTTTCAGGAGCATCCTCAGGTAATGTAAAATCTATTTTCCCCGGATCGGCTACTTTTCCAAATTGCATAATAGCTAAGTTTATTGTTGATGTTACAAAGTAAGGATAAAAATAAGATTAATGTAGGATATATGCGTTATCGTCGTGGTTAAACAAAATTAATTTAAGAATGGTTATTTCAAATAATGATTCAAATTCTATTATTCATTTATTCTTCAATACCTTTATACCCATATTTTTGAAGGAGCTCAAAGGGAATCAACTATGAATTTTTATACACTGCCTATTATTATCAACGATAGAAGGGAAATTGTTACGCAACTCAATGAAAAGAATATCTTTTCAGATGAAAAAACTTATATTATAGAAACGAACGATGCGCAATCATTCCACCTTTTAAGCATCAACAAAGAGGTCGTCCTTAAAACTTTCATTGAAAATACAACCGATTTCCCTTTAGCGGATTTGACACCGGAATGCAGCATCGAAAACGGAAAAATCATCCTGCATTTAAGCCCTAAGAAAAAACAAGTTTCCTCAGTTCCAGAAAAGGAAGATGAAGCCGAACAGCCTTTGAATTATGATGATTTGGAAGCTTACCAATCCAGGAAAAAAGAACAAGCGAAACCTATACCTACAATTCAAAATGAAACACTGATTCGAGTTGGAAACATAGGGCAAAATCTAAATATTCAATGCAAAATATCTCCACATGGCAGTATTCATTTAATTGCTTTTATCTATGATGATTTAAAAACATTTTGCGAAAGTGAATTGGCGAATCTGGAAATAATATTGCAATTATCAATAAATGACCAATTGCTTCGAAGCAAAATACATGTTTCCTTAGCTCATCCCGAACAGTTTTTGGGACTTGCATTGGATTTTGGATCAGAATCAAGTCAAATGGCGGTAAAAAGATATGCCGGTTCCGCATCGGTAATAGATAAAAAACCAGAAGTGGAAAATTTATTCCAAAATATTCTATCTTTTCACAAAGCAAATGGTTGGGTAGAAAAAGAAGGTAACGCATCCTTTTACCAGGAAGAAGTCAACACAAATTATTACAAATCCATCTTCTTTTTAAAGGCGGATTTATCAGGTGACTATGAAGATATTGATCAGGAAACTTTCATCAAAAACAGGAAAGAAGACCTCAAAATGCTGGTGAATACGCACGATGGTTTTACGACTTTAAGCCAGCAAAAATTTCATCAATTACCCAATCTTAAGATTACCCATCGACACAACGACCTGTTTTCCAAGATTAATTTCAACATACAAAAATCGGGTTACGATATCAATATTTCGCTTGGCGACATCAAAGGCAAGGTTTATAATTCCATTTTAAAAGTCATTATTGAATCATTTTTAAAAAAAGAATTCCTACGGTATAACAATGCAAAACGCAAAATCAGGTTCATTTTATTAGTGCCTAATATTTACGATTTCAACGATATTAAGGAAACCCAAGCATTATTGAATACCATTTTCAGGGAATTTTCGGCAAATGAATTTGTCGGCAAAATTTTAGCCTGGGAAATCATGACTATTTCGGAAAGTGACGCTTCACTTTTGGGTTATGTGAATAAAAATGATTCCGGAATTAAAAATAACAAAGATTATGTGATTGTGGATGCCGGAAAAGGAACAACGGATTTGTCCATCATCCGAACGGGCAATAAAAATGTCTTTAACATCCAGCCTGTCTATCGAAACGGTTTTGCGGGTGCCGGCAACCTGATTACTTATGCTATTTTTGAAACGATCTTGCATCATATCCGCGCAAATGCGGCGAATGAAAATGCTGCATTCAAATTTATCCGTGAAAAAGTAATCGCTGTTTTAAACAGCAATGATTTAGAAAGGAAAAACCAGTTTTACCAAGAATTAGAACGCTTGAAATATAATTTCAAGGAAAATGCTCTCGCAATAAAAGCGCAATGGCAAAATGCAAAAACCGGGGACATCAAGTTCAGAAACCTCACAGAATCCGGAACTGACATCAGTAGTCTGACGGACCTATTAAGTAATATCGAAAACATCGGTGATTTTTATGGTTATATCCATGAAACCTGCGTCATGATTACAGAACGGGTGCTGAGCAACATTCAGTTAATTCAAGAAAATCAAGAAGATTTTGATTGTGGCGGTATTTTATTAACAGGTCGGGGATTTCTTTTTGAACCCTTGGCCAACGAAGTAAGTAACAGGATCAAAAATCAATTACATATTTCCCTGAATAAGATTGACATTTTGCATGGTAATGAATTGAAGGATATTTGTGTAAAGGGCGTTTTCAATAATTCCATCCGTTTGAATTCAGAAAAAATAGGTTACCCAATTCAAGTAGTTTTCAAGCAAAAAGAGGAAATTGAAGAAGTACCCGAAGAAAAAGAAAAACCAAGCCCGAATTTGCAGGCGCGGATGTTGAAATTATTGTTCAATGATTTGAATAATTTAGAAAAATCAGCAACTATAATTGCTACAAATAAATCTTTAAATTTAAATACCTTGTTCAAAAGCCAGATAATGATTGGCGCCAACCGGTATAAAGTAGTATCCAACAATATTCAGGATGAAGCGGCAGAACAACACAAAGATGCCGATATTATCTTTACGCCCCAAGGCTATTTCGTCAGGGAAAAATCAGCTGGAAGAATCATGAATATCTTGCCCATCTTCGAAATTTTCGACAACCGGCAAACAGAATTAGCTATGATTATTCCTTCTTTATTCCCTAATTATATTGATGATCGATTTTTATACAGCATTAAAAGGAATGACATTGCAAAAGCACCTATAATTCCTGATCCGCCGGCATTCAAGCCGCAGGTTAGAAAAGAAGATAATGAACCGAAAGGGCCAATTTATTTTTAGGTCAATTCAGAGATGGAATTGTAGCACAGCCCATTCAAGTCAGAATGGAGGGCTATGATAAATTTATAGGTTTTTGCTTCAAATTGAGAGCAAAGAACCTATCCCTTAAATCATTTAATATTTTACAAGAATATCCCAATACTAAAAATAACCGTAATAATAATACTCAATATTAATAAAGCCTGATTGAACTTGGATATTTTTTCCCTTTTTATTCCATAATCCCAAATAAGAAAAGATATATACAGTAAGAGAATTAGTCCCAAAATAAGCCATAATAATGTAAGGCTAATAAAATTGGAAGAACTAAAATACCAAATAGCATAGGAACCCGCAGTGAGTAAGGCGTATTTTGGAAACCTTATTGTAGTAGAATTGCCTAACATATCTACTTGTATTTAGTGAACATAATATAACAATTATAATACTGGACGAAAAAACTTTTGTGCTCTTGGAAACAACATCACAAAGGGAAATAAAGGGAAGCAAACCACCAAATTTTTTGCGTTAAGATAATGCGAATCTTCCCAAGCCCAAAAAACCCTCCAACAAATGAATGCTGAAGGGCTTGAATGAATATGGCGGCTACCTACTCTCCCGGAGTTAACCAGTACCATCGGCCATGAGGGGCTTAACTGCTCTG
>Ga0160467_100672_pt1 | contig 26180 bp, 26 predicted proteins | sample HID1972I_E11MG_FD_108221 | JGI IMG/M metagenome (GOLD analysis project Ga0160467, IMG submission 108221) | Enriched pill bug-associated microbial communities from UW Madison campus, WI, USA - HID1972I_E11 MG | ecosystem: Host-associated > Arthropoda: Insects > Digestive system > Unclassified ... | reverse complement strand
TCCTTGAGGACAAAAGCGCCATTTTCGATTTCCAGGTAGGCGAGGTCGGTCAGCACGCGCTTGATGCAACCGGCGCCGGTCAGCGGCAGGCTGCATTTGGACAGCAGCTTGGACTCACCGTCCTTGGACGCGTGGGTCATGATCACGATGATATTGTCGGCGCCAGCCACCAGATCCATCGCGCCGCCCATGCCCTTGACCAGTTTGCCGGGGATCATCCACGAAGCGATGTTGCCCTCGACGTCGACTTCGAACGCGCCGAGCACGGTCAGGTCGACATGACCACCGCGAATCATCGCGAAGGATTCGGCGGAGTTGAAAATCGACGCGCCGATGCGTGCGGTCACGGTCTGTTTGCCGGCGTTGATCATGTCGGCGTCGATGGTCTCTTCAGTCGGGAACGGACCCATGCCGAGCAGGCCGTTCTCCGATTGCAGCATGACTTCCATGCCTTCGGGAATGTAGTTGGCGACCAGGGTCGGAATGCCGATGCCAAGGTTCACATAAAAGCCGTCCTGCATTTCGCGGGCGACGCGCTGAGCCATTTGTTCGCGGGTAAGTGCCATGTTTTTATTCTCCGTCAGCCTGAATTATTTGCGGATGGTGCGCTGTTCGATGCGTTTTTCGAACGTGCCGCAAATGACCCGATCGACGTAGATGCCCGGGGTGTGGATCTGCGAGGGGTCGAGTTCGCCGGGTTCGACGATTTCTTCGACTTCAACCACAGTGATCTTGCCGGCGGTGGCGGCCAGCGGGTTGAAGTTTTGCGCGGTGTGGCGGTAGACGACGTTGCCGAAGTGGTCGGCTTTCCAGCCTTTGACGATGGCGAAGTCGCCGGTGATGGATTCTTCCATCAGGTACTTGCGACCCTTGAATTCACGCACTTCCTTGCCTTCGGCGACCGGGGTGCCGACGCCGGTGGCGGTGAAGAAGGCCGGAATGCCGGCGCCGCCCGCGCGCATTTTCTCGGCGAGGGTGCCTTGCGGGGTCAGGATGACTTCGATGTCGCCCTTGAGCAGTTGCTCTTCGAACAGCTTGTTTTCGCCGACGTAGGAGGCGATGACTTTGCTGATCTGACGATCGGTGAGCAGCACGCCGAGGCCGAAACCGTCGACGCCGCAGTTGTTGGAGACGACGGTGAGGTCGCGGGTGCCTTTGCGTTTGATCTCGGCGATCAGGTTTTCCGGAATACCGCACAGACCGAAGCCGCCGGCGATGACGGTCATGCCGTCCTCAAGCCCGGCCAGGGCTTCCTCGTAGGAACTCACGCGCTTGTCGAAACCTGCCATATGCACCTCTTTTATTATTTGCGGGCGGCTGGCTAGCCGAATGGTTGGAGTGTCTCGCTGGAGAATATATTTGTTAAGTTGATTTTTAAGGTTGATTGATTGATAAAGCTCAATAATCGCGTTATGGCTTGCCGCTTAACGCTTGATCGTTCCCACGCTCTGCGTGGGAATGCCTATAGGGACGCTCCGCGTCCAGTGACGCGGAGCGTCACGGGCTGCATTCCCACGCAGAGCGTGGGAACGATCATCAACGACGATCCTGAGGTTTGAGTATGACCATCAAACAGATTCGCGCCTTTCTCGCCGTGGCTCAAAGCCTGAGTTTCGCCGTGGCCTGCGAGCGTCTGCACCTGTCGCAATCGGCGTTGAGCCTGACGATCAAGGCGTTGGAGGAGGGCCTGGGCGGGCGCCTGTTCAGCCGCAACACGCGCAACGTTGCGCTGACCCCGGAAGGCGAATCGCTGTTGCCGCTGGCGCGACGGCTGATCGCCGACTGGGACAACACCGAAGACGAAATGCGCCAGCGCTTCAGCCTGCAACGCGGACGCGTGACGCTGGCGGCGATGCCGTCATTTGCCGGCAACCTGTTGCCGCCGATTCTGAAAACGTTTCGCGCGCGTTATCCAAACGTCAACGTCACGGTCAACGACGTCATCAATGAACAGGTGCTGGAAATGGTCCGCGACCGTCAGGTTGAACTGGGCGTAGCGTTCGAGCCGATGCAGAACACTTCGATGACATTTACGCCGTTGTACATGGATCGCTTCGTCGCAGTGGTGCCAAAGGATTCACCATTGGCGCAGCGCGCTGAGATTGACTGGCAGACCTTGTTGCAGGAACCGTTCATTACCTTGCAACGGCCGTCGACGGTGCGGGTGATGCTGGAGGAGCACTTGCAGGCGCGCGGAAAGAAGTTGCCGGTGGAGTTTGAAAGTCATCAACTGGCAACGGTCGGCAGAATGGTTGCCAGCGGACTCGGTGTCAGCGCGGTGCCAGCGTTGTGCGCCGAACAGATGCTGGAACTCGGCGCGCACTGCCTGACACTCAACGACTCGGTGGAACGGGCCATCGGCGTGCTGACCGAACCGGGCAATGAACTCTCGGCAGCGGCGCAAGCACTGTTCGATATCCTCCAACAGGAACACTACGCCTGAAACACACCCCTCCGAGTAGGAGCTGCCGCAGGCTGCGATCTTTTGATGTTGTTGTTCAAGATCAAAAGATCGCAGCCTGCGGCAGCTCCTACAGGGGGGCATTCAGGTGGTGGGCGAGCAACGGCAAAAGTTGTTCGCAGGAGGCTTCGATCTTAAGGTCGAGCAGGTCATCCGCACGGGTCTTGCCGAGGTTGATCGCGATCAACGGTTTGCCGCGATCGGCAATCACCCGGCACAGGCGAAATGCGGAATATGCCATCAACGACGAACCCACCACCAACATACCCGCCGCATTCTCGGCGGCGGCCATCGCTCGGGCGGCGGTGGGCTGCGCGACGTTCTCACCGAAAAACACCACATCCGGTTTCATCCGTTCCCCTGCGCAATGCGGGCAGCGCGGCACCTGAAAACGTCCTTCAAACGCCGGATCGAGCAACGTATCGCCATCCGGCGCCAGCACCGCATCGACACCTGCCAGATACGGGTTGTGCATTTCCATCAAACGTTGGATCGAATCGCGCTCACTGCGCTGACCGCAATCCAGGCACACCACCCGATGCAGGCTGCCATGCAATTCGATCACGTCATGGCTGCCGGCATGATCGTGCAAGGTGTCGACATTCTGCGTGATCAAGGCGTGGAGCAAGCCATGTCGCTGCAAACCGGCCAGCGCTTCGTGCGCCGCATTCGGTTGCGCCTGACGCACCCGTGGCCAACCGAGCATCGCCCGCGCCCAGTAGCGGCGACGCGATTCGGCGCAGGCGAGGAATTCCTGATACATCATCGGTTGCCGGCCACGACGCACACCGTCGCTGTCGCGGTAATCCGGTATGCCCGACGGCGTACTGATGCCAGCGCCGGTCAGCACCAGAAAATCGCCATCGGCCATCGCCTGTTGCAACGTGTCGAGGTGTTTGCGGGTCGGGCTGTCGAGCATGGTCAGCACTCCGGGGGCGGCGGGATGCCATGCAGATTAGCACTGACCCTGTGGCGAGGGGCCAACCCCCTCGCCACAGGTTTTATGCAGAACCACAGGGTTATGCAGCGTTACTTGCGCGCCTCCAGTATCAGATTGAACGGTGTTTGCGTCGCACGGCGGAATTGTTTGAAACCGGCCTCGTTGAACACTTTGCGCAAGCGCACTTCCCCGGCCTGCGCACCGAGGCCCAATCCGACTTCCTGGGACAGCGAATTCGGCGTGCAGATAAACGTCGATGCCGCATAAAACAGTCGTCCGACCGGGTTGATGTTGTCGTCCAGCGTATCGTTGGCGAATGGCTCGACCAGCAACACTGTGCCGTCGTCCTTCAACGATTCGAAGGCATGCCGCGCGGCACCGACCGGGTCGCCCATGTCGTGCAGGCAATCGAAATAGCAGATCAGGTCATAGTCATCACCGGGATAGCTTTTCGCCGTGCCCTGGAAGAACTTCGCCCGGCTGCTGACGCCACCTTCTTCAGCGCGCTGAGTGGCGACGGTGATCGACGGCGCGTGGTAGTCGAAGCCCACGAAGCGCGAGTTGGGAAACGCCTGCGCCATGATCACCGTCGAGGCGCCATGGCCGCAGCCAATGTCGGCGACGTTGGCACCGCTTTCGAGTTTGCCCACGACACCGTCCAGCGCCGGCAGCCACTCAGCGATCAGATGCCCCTTGTAGCCTGGGCGGAAAAACCGCTCGGTGCCGGTGAACATGCACGGATGGTGATCACCCCAGGGCAGGGCGCCATTGCCGCGCATGGCTTTGACCAGTTTGTCCTTGTCATGGAAAAACGACGCCACCACGCCTAATCCGCCGGCGATGTACACCGGTGAATCCTCCACGGCGAGCGCCAGTGCCTGTTCTTCCGGCAGGCGAAACTGGCCGTCACGGTGTTCCATGTAGCCGGACGCGGCATGTGCACTGAGCCATTCGCGCACCAGCCGTGGATTGCAGGTGGTTTTTGCCGCGAGGGCTTCGGGGCTGATCGGCTGACTGTCGGCCATGGCCCGATAGAGTCCCAGTTCCTCACCGACAATGACATTGGCCAGCATTGCCGCACCGCCCATGTCATTGACCAGTTTGCCCATGAATTCGTTAAGTTTGAGTTCGTCCATGATGGTGCTCCTGTGCCTGGATCACGATCCAGAGGTCTTGCTTATCCCAGGCATACACCTCTGGGGTGTGGTCGTCTTGGATTCGAGCGAAAGCCGCGTCCTGCGTGCCATCGCCCCGGTTGCCCTGTTGTGGGAACAGGGTAATTAAGAGTCTAGTCTTGCTGGGCAATTCGAGGAGCATTTTGCCCGCGCAGATTGCTCTGATTGTGGGTGATCAGTAAGTGCCTCAGGGCGTAACGCAGTTACTTGGCCGGTATACGCTTGTAAATGACTTTTCCATCGGCTATTTGCATTGTTTTATCGGGGGCTCCTGCAGCGATCGCAGTAAAGCGCAGATTAGCTTCCAGATGATCAACAGAAGCGTCTGCGAGCAACTCAATGTCTCCTTCAATGGATGGGAAAAGATTACCGTCGGCGGCGAGGACGTTGTAGGACGCATAAATCGGATCGCCAAATTTGCCGATTTTATAACTACCTTTTTTAGTACCCTCAGGAAGACGCAGTATGAGCGCGTGTACACGGGGCGGAAGAGTGCTCCAGATCAGTTCAGAGGCATATAGTTCGAGTTGTTGAGTGTCCGGTAAGAAAGCGACCTGATGGGTCTGTGTCGAGTACGTCACCGGAAAAGCACCGGTCACGTCTGCGGTAAGCGAGTTTGTGGTGTGAACGCCCGGTTCCTTTAACCCGGTCATTTCAAAGTGACCATCGGTCAGCCGAAATCGCTTGCCGCCAAACCCGCCTTCGAAATCAAAGGTTCCCACCATTTTCTCTTGGTCGCCGTAATATCGGAGCGTCAGAGAACCGGTGCTCGAAGACACCATAAAGTCACCTGAAATATAACGAATCCAAGCGTTTTCCGCCCCGTCATTCCCATTAAGCGGGTAGGTTTTTTCTATACCAGTATCAGGCAGGCTGGCCGGCACGTGTATATACAACGCTCGATTACCCTGTTCTGACGCGTCAGCAGCCGATATTTGCCAATGATTTGGCAAGCGACTGATCTCGAACCGAGAATCGGCAACGAAATCAGGCTCGTCAACGCTCTTCGCGGTCATGGTTCCTGCTGTTGCATTCGGCTGTCGAGACATAAACGCGCTTCTTGGTTTTGAGGTTGTTTCTCGAGTCTAAGAAGCATTTTGAAAGTTCGATACTGTCAACTCTGACAGGTGTAAAAAGCTGTTTTCTTATCGCGATTGGGTAATTGGAAATTGGCTTCTTGTATTGGCGTGTATCCCAATTACCTGTTGATACACGGCGTGGCAAAAGTTGCCGAGACTGCACACAGCGCTGATACAGCCACCGTTTCAACTGTATGGGTCAGCCATCATCAGAGGTGTCCATGCCAAACTCCAAAACATCAATGCCCTCGCGCGTCGGACTCGGTCTGCGCCGTGGCCTGCTCAAGGATCTGCAAGCCGCCAGCGCAGGTGATTTCGACTTTCTAGAAGTCGCCCCGGAAAACTGGATCGGTGTTGGCGGTGCCCACGGAGCGGCTTTACGCGAGTTGGCCGAGCGTTACCCGTTGTCCTGTCACGGCTTGTCGCTGTCGCTTGGCGGCTCGGCACCGCTGGATAGCGGGTTTCTTCAGGAAGTGCGCGTGTTTCTCGATCATTACCACGTGCCGCTGTACAGCGAACACCTGAGTTATTGCAGCGATGACGGGCATCTTTACGACTTGCTGCCATTGCCGTTCACCGAAGAGGCGGTGCACCACGTCGCGGCGCGGATTCGCCAGGCTCAGGACGTTCTCGGCCGGCGTCTGGCCGTGGAAAACGTCTCTTACTACGCGGCTCCGCGTCAGGACATGGATGAAGTGACCTTCACCAATGCCGTGCTGCGCGAGGCCGATTGCGACCTGCTGCTGGACGTCAACAACATCTACGTCAACTCGATCAATCACGGTTTCGATCCGCTGACATTTCTCGCCGGGATCGAGCCGGGCAGGGTCGTGGGTATGCACGTCGCCGGGCACTTCGACGAGTCCGATTCGCTGAAAATCGACACACACGGGGCTTCGGTGAAACCCGTGGTGTGGACGTTGCTGGCCGAGGCCTACAGGCACTTCGGCACGCAGCCGACCTTGCTGGAGCGAGACTTCAACTTTCCGGCATTCGCCGAACTGGTCGCAGAGCTGCAGATCATCCGCCACCTGCAATCCCGGGAGGCCAACCATGGATAACCTCTTGCAGCAACAACAGGCGCTGACCCGATACTTGCGCGATCCCGACCGTCAATCGCCGCCGGTCGACATGAACGCGGCGCGGGTTAACGTCTATCGCGACCTGGTGTTCAACAACGTATCGCAACTGTTGAGCGGCACGTTTGCAGTGTTGATTCGCATCATCGGTGAGCAACGCTGGGGATTGCTGGTGCGCGGTTTTTTGCGGGACTGGCGGGCGCAGACGCCGAAGTTTGGCGAGATTGCAGAAACGTTTCTCGACTATCTCGCGACGCAACCGCAGGTGTTGCGAGAGGGGCAGTGGCCGGCGTTCCTGCTGGAGCTGGCGCATTACGAATGGGTCGAGATGGTCTTGCAGCAGTCTGATGCTGAGGTGCTGTCATGGACAGATCCGGTGCTGTTGCTGGAGCGCCCGCTGCAGCTCTCGGCGCTGGCCTGGCCGCTGGCGTATGTCTGGCCTGTCCATCAACTCGAGCCGAATAATCAACCCGCCACGCCACCGGCGCAACCGACGCTGTTGCTGGTGCGGCGCACGGCAGACTGGAGTGTGAAGTTTTCCGAATTGAGCCCGCTGGCCTGGCGGTTGCTACAGCGCATCAGCGAGTTTGCGCCGTTGACGGGACGCGAGCAGTTGCAAGCTCTGGCGCAGGAGGCCGGACAGTCGGCGAGCGCTTCGTTCATGGACAGTGGGCTGGCGTTGTTGCAGCAGATGCATGAGGACCAGGTGATCGGTCTGGTATCTTGAACACTTGAACCGCGCCGCACCCTGTGGGAGCGAGCCTGCTCGCGAAAGCGATCTGTCAGTCAACTTGAACATCGACTGACAGGACGCCTTCGCGAGCAGGTTTATTTGTAGATATCAAGAATGGAGAGGGAGCTTGAGTTCAGCGCACAAGCCGCCACCCTCGCGATTACTCAAGGTCAGCGAACCACCCAGCGCCATGGCCAGTTGCTGGGCAATGGCCAAGCCGAGGCCGGTGCCACCAGTGTCGCGATTACGCGAGTTTTCCACGCGATAGAACGGTTGCAGCACCTGCGCCAGTTCGGTTTCGGCGATGCCCGGGCCGCGATCCATGACGGTAATCGCCAGGCTGCCCTTGTTCGCTTCGACCCAGACTTCGGCGCTGCCGGCGAATTTCAGCGCGTTGTCGGTGAGATTGACCAACACCCGACGCAGCGCATGCGGACGGGTGTCGACCACCACTTCGCTCTTGCCCACTAGCTGCACATCCTTGCCCATGTCCTGATAGTCGAACACCAGACTTTCCAGGAACGAATCCAGGTTGGTGCGCCGGCTTTCTTCGGTCGAGCCATGAATGCTGCGGGCATAGGCCACGCCTTCGCGCACCAGATGCTCCATCTCGCCGAGGTCATTGCACAGTTTGTCTTTTTCCGCTGAGTCGTCCATGAACTCGGCGCGCAGTTTCATCCGCGTGATCGGGGTTTGCAGGTCATGGGAAATCGCTGCCAGCAGTTGCATGCGTTCCTTCAGATACGCGGCGATGCGCGCCTGCATCGCATTGAACGCACGGGCGGCGTAGACCACTTCGGTCGGGCCTTTTTCGTCGAGGTGGACCGGGTGGGCGTTGGGGTCGAGGGTTTCCACGGCGTTGGCCAGGCGGGTCAGCGGGCGGATCGCAATGCGCACTGCCAGCCAGGTACAGGCGATCATCAGCGCCAGTTGGCCGAGCAAGACCACCGGCAACCACGGCGACAACGGGGCCATCGCCGGGCGTACATCGATGGTCACCGGGCTGCCATCGCTCAGTCGCAGGTGGCCCTGAAAGTGTTTCTTCGGCCCGGGAATATCGCTGAAGGTCAACGGGTAGCGCTCACCGATGGCCTCGGTGATCGAGGTAACGGCCACCGGCACATCCCCGGCCTTGATCGGCGTGCCCGGTTCGCCTTCGCTCAACAGGTAACCATAATTTTTTCGCGCCAGACGCTCGAGCCAGTCAGGACGCTCTTCGGCGGGCAAGCGATCGAGGATGGCGATCGAGGTCGAAACGTCGGTTTCGAGGTTGCCGAGCATGGTGTTCTTCGCGCTCTGGTAACGCTCGTAATACTGCGCGCCGAATGACAGTGCCTGGGCGAGGATCAGCCCGATCAGAAAAATCAGCGACAGCCGCGAGGCGAGGGTGCGCGGCCAGTGCAGGTTCAGCTTCATGCCGGGGCACCGAGGATCTCAACCGGCAGCGAGAACACATAACCTTCGCTGCGCACGGTCTTAATGTAGGCCGGTTCGCGCGCATCATCGAGCAGACGCTGGCGCAAGCGGCTGACCAGCAAATCGATCGAGCGGTCGAACAGGTCGGCGTCGCGGCCCTGGGTCAGGTTGAGCAGTTGATCGCGGCTGAGCACCCGTTGCGGGTGATCGAGAAACACTCGCAGTAAACGGTATTCGGCGCCGCTGAGGGCGACCATGGTGCCGTCCTTGTCGAGCAGATGGCGCGCCGAGGTGTCCAGCTGCCAACGGCCGAAAGCCAGTAGACGACCGGCTTCGGTGACCACCAGATTGGGCGGCAGCATGCGCGTGCGCCGAAGCACAGCGTTGATCCGCGCGAGCAGTTCACGGGCGGCGAAGGGTTTGGTCAGATAGTCATCGGCGCCCATTTCCAGGCCGATGATGCGGTCGGTTTCATCGTTGCGCGCGGTCAGCATCAACACTGGCGTGGCCTTGTGTTTGCCGACGCGCAGCTCGCGGCACAGCTGCAGGCCATCGTCGCCGGGCATCATGATATCGAGCACGATCAGGTCGACGGTGTTGGCTTCGAGAAAACTGCGCATCTGCCGGCCATCGGCGACCACCGTGGTGCGCAGGCCGTTTTTCTTCAGATAGTTACCAACCAGTTCACGGATCTCGCGGTCGTCGTCGACGATGAGAATGTGATCGACATGTTCCATCGGGTTCGAGCCTCTATATCAAAGGGGAATGCCGTGCAGTCTATCGAGCCTCGCGCGGCTCGCCTGCCTGCCTTTGTATTGCAGTGTATCTGCCGTGACAACGGATACATGAGCACGCAAAAACGCGGTTCTTCCAGGGTTTTGTATCGCTGTGTATCCCCCGATGGCAGGGATACACAGCGATTGAAACGCGCCTGTTCCTGACACAGACGCGATACCTCGCGAGCCTCAAATAGGCTCCATCGAGGCACACACAGATCGCCTCGGCTCAAACCCACTGAAGCCTTGAGGAACACGCCATGAACAACAAGTCCGTCATCGCCGCCTGCCTGTTTGCTGCGCTGAACATTTGCACGCTGTCGGCCCGCGCTGAAGCCGATGTCACCGCGCAAACCTACACCTACGGCACCCACCTGGATATCCACAAAGTGCTCTCGCTGAAACAGGACAACTCGGTGACTTGCGGCATCGTCGAGGCGCGCATGACCTACCTCGATTCGGCCGGTCAGACCCGCGTGCTCGATTACAGCAAATTCGCCGACGGCTGCAACAACGACAACTAAGCCATCACTCTTTATAGAAGGAAACAGCCATGAACAACGTATCGCGTTTTTTGACCGCCATCGCCTTCTCCCTGGCCGGCGTCGTCACCCATGCCAACGCTGCGGTTGAACAGCATAGCTGCCACAGCGGCACCTGCTTCCAGCTGACGCCGGTGGCCAAGCAGGGCAGCGACGGCCTGATCGCAGCCGACGGCGCCAGCCGCACGCCACAGGGCCAGATGTTTGCAGCCGACGGCGCCAGCCGCACGCCGCAGGGCCAGATGTTTGCCGAGAACGGCGCCAGCCGCACGCCGCAGAGCCATTGGCTGGAAAGCCAGAACGTTTGAATGGCTTGTTACATTCATTGATCAAGGGTGACTCACTATGTACCTCATCGCATTCCTCGGCGGTCTGCTGACCGTGCTCAGCCCCTGCATCCTGCCGGTGGTGCCGTTTCTGTTTGCCGGTGCGCAACGCAGCCGCGCCTCGATTCTGCTGACCCTCGGCGGCATGGCCCTGACCTTCGCGCTGATCTCCAGCCTCGCTGTGGTCAGCAGCGAATGGGTAATCCAGGCCAGCAACAGCGGGCGCTACGTCGCACTGATCGTGATGAGCGTATTCGCCCTGTCGCTGATCTCGGCACGCGTCGGCGACTGGCTGACGCGCCCCTTGGTGATGCTCGGCAATCGCCTCGACCCGGACACCCGGAAAAAGGCCGGGCCGTTGAGCTCGATCATGCTCGGCGTGGCCACGGGGCTGCTGTGGGCACCGTGCGCCGGGCCGATTCTCGGCGTGATCCTCACCGGTGCCATGCTGCAAGGCGCCAACGCGCAGACCAGCCTGTTGCTGCTGGCCTATGGTGTCGGCAGTGCGTTGTCGCTGGGGACCTTGATTTTTGCCGGGCGCGGGCTGGTCAATCGGCTGAAGCTGTCGATACCGTTCACCGGTTGGTTGCGCCGCGGTGCCGGTGTTGCGGTACTCGCGACGGCGGCGGTCATTGCCAGCGGCTTCGATAAAACCTTGCTGGCGACCACGTCCTCCCAAGGCGTGGTCAGCGTCGAGAAAAGCGTGCTGGAAAACGTGCCGAGAGTGGTCGACTACTTTGTCAGCAAAGTCCGTGCGGACTCGCCGATGGAGGAGGGCAAAGGGGCGATGCCGTCACTTTCCGGCGCGGTGCAATGGCTGAACTCGCCCGAGCTGAACGCTGAATCTCTGCGCGGCAAAGTGGTGCTGGTGGACTTCTGGACCTACGACTGCATCAACTGCCAGCACACCCTGCCGTACGTCAAAGACTGGGCAAAGAAATACGAAAAAGACGGTCTCGTGGTGATCGGTGTCCACACCCCGGAATACGGCTATGAGCGGATCATCGACAACGTCAGAGATCAGGTGAAAAAACTCGGCATCACCTACCCGGTGGCCATCGACAACAACTATGCGATCTGGCGCAACTTCGACAATCAGTACTGGCCGGCGCATTACCTGATCGACGCCAAGGGGCAGGTGCGTTACAGCCACTTCGGCGAAGGTCGCTACGAAGGGCAGGAGCAGATGATCCAGCAGTTGCTGCAAGAGGCGAAGGCGCCAGCGGCCTGATCAGTGAAATCAATGGCTCAGAGGTCGCGCACCATGAGCCATTGTTCGTTGTCCCAGGCGGGAAAACGTTCCAGCACCTGCCAGCCGCGTTTGGCGTAGTAGTCCTGCTTGTTTTGCGTGTGCAGGTACAGACGCGCAAATCCGCAGTCTTTCGCCTCCTGACAAACCCCTTCAATCAAACGTTCCGCCAGACCTTGTCCGCGCGCTTCGGGACTGACGAAGACGCAGGCCAGCCATGGGCCGAGATCAGGACGCAGGGCGAGGTCATCGCGTGCCAGCGCGGCGCCGCCGACAAGGTGTTCACCGTGCATGGCGATCAGGCAGGACCAGTCACCATTGCCTTGGCCTTCGGCGAACTCACGTTGCCACTCGGCCAGCGGGTGGTCGACGTATTCGTAGGGGAATTGTTGGTGGATCCATTGAGCATAACGGTCGCTGTGGTGCATGTGATGCGCGAGCCAATCGAGTTTCAGTGACATCAGTCGAGTCCGTTCCAGAAGCGAGGGAGCATCAGAAACCAATCCCCCAACCTTGGCAATCCTCAAGGTGTTCCAGAGGCTTTACAGATTCTCACCATTCATCGGCAAACCCACTGTTTTCGGGGGTTGCCAGACGATTGGCAGGGACGCCGTGCGGTCTCGGCGCGATAGTGCTTGAGCAGGGTCACTGCCGGCCTTGCCCCATAACAAGAGCGCGAGGTTGCCATGCCTAAATTCGTGATTGAACGCGAGATTCCAGGGGCCGGGAAGCTGTCGGAAGCAGAACTCAAAGCCGTGTCGAAAACGTCCTGTGATGTATTGCGCGAACTCGGCCCGCAAGTGCAGTGGCTGCAAAGCTACGTCACCGCTGACAAGATCTATTGCGTGTACATCGCACCTGATGAAGAGCAGGTACGCGAACACGCCAGGCTCGGTGGTTTTCCGGCCAACAGTGTGGCGCGTGTGGTGACGGTCATCGATCCGACGACGGCCGAATGATCACCGATCCCACCCGCAGCGGAGTTCACTCTTATGAGTACCCCGATTGATCTGACTGCCCTGAAGGAACGCCAGAAAGTCGCCTGGGCCAGTGGCGACTACGCCGTGATTGGCACGACATTGCAAATCGTCGGCGAAAACCTCGCCGAAGCCTGCGACCTGCGTTGCGATGAGGAGGTGCTGGATGTCGCTGCCGGCAACGGTAATGCAACGCTGGCGGCGGCGCGGCGCGGTTGCCTGGTCACCTCGACCGATTACGTCGCAGCGCTGCTGGAACGCGGCCAGGATCGTGCCCGCGCTGAGCATCTCGACGTGACGTTTCAAGTTGCTGACGCCGAGGCATTGCCGTTTGCCGATGAGAGCTACGACGCCGTGCTGTCGACCTTTGGCGTGATGTTTGCGCCGGATCAGAACAAGGCTGCTGCCGAGTTGGGACGCGTCTGTCGCCGAGGCGGTCGGATCGGTCTGGCCAACTGGACCCCCGAAGGCTTCGTCGGCCAGATGTTCAAAATCCTCGGCCGCCACCTGCCTCCGCCCGCTGGCGCGCAACCGCCATCGAACTGGGGCTCGGATGCGTGGTTGCACAAGCACTTCGATGATCGTGATTTTCTGGTGCGCGTGATGCGCCGCGAGTTCAATTTTCGCTATCGTTCGGCCGCGCATTTCATCGATATTTTCCGCCATTGGTACGGGCCGGTGCACAAGGCCTTCGCGGCACTGCCGCCGGAAAGCGGACAGGCGCTGGAAAGTGATCTGGCGGATTTGCTCAACCGTTTGAATCGGGCGGGGGAGGGTTCGTTGGTGGTGCCGAGTGAGTATCTGGAGGTGGTGATCACTAAACGCTGAGTTACACCCGGTTTTCGAATCTATTGCGATCCCTGTAGGAGTGAGCCTGCTCGCGATAGCGGTCGTTCAGTAAAAAAATATTCAGCTGACAGACCGCTATCGCGAGCAGGCTCACTCCTACATTGGATGTGTGTTGGGTTCTGGAGTCTATTTCACCTGCGGCCGCTCAAACCACTCCAGCGCCGTGCGCCAGATGCAGATCCCCAGAAAGTACGCCGACATCAGCAACCACAGCCCCATCACCAACGGGTTGATCACCGGGTGGTTGAGCACCAGCGACAGACTGCACAGCAGCCAGATCGCCGTCACTGCAATGTTGATCGGCATGAACCGGCGCACGCGGAATGGATGCAGGAACTTCATCCGTGTCACCGTCAGCAATGCCAGGCCAATCACCGTCAGAAAAGTGATCCACGGCCCCGGTCCGATGATGTACAGGCACAGCGCGACCACATTCCACGCAGCAGGAAACCCGACAAAGTAGTTGTCCTTGCTCTTCATATTGACGTTGCAGAAGCAGAACAGCGACGACACCAGAATCAGCGACACGGTCAGCAGCAAGGTGTAATCGGGCAGCGGAATGTAGCGATAGATGAACAGCGCCGGGATGAACACGTATGTCAGGTAATCGATCACCAGATCGAGGATCGAACCGTCGAAACTCGGCAGCACCGATTGCACGTTGACCTTTCGCGCCAGTGCGCCGTCGAGGCCATCAACGATCAGCGCCACGCCCAGCCACATCAGGCAGTGGGTCGGCTGGTTTTCCAACAGGGCGAGAGTGGCCAGAAAGGCAGTGACCACGCCAGTCGCGGTAAAACCATGGGCGCCCCATGCTTTGAGCCTGGCGATGTGTACGGTCGATATCACAGGGGCGTTCTCCAAAAAAATGAAGCAGGCCGGGTATCACCCTTGGGCAACAAGGGCGCCGGCAAACCGGGTCGGGGTTGCAGCTATCGACCGGTCTGGCCGGGATAAGGTTCACCATCCTTGAATCTTAGCTGCCCGGCGAAAAAAACGCGGGCGAAATCCGTTGGCGCTTTGAGTCTCAGCCAAACGGTGCTGGCGCAATGGCTTAAGGGGTCTATCGTTGCCAGACGCAGACACTGCCTTTGCCTGAGGATGACGTCATGAACACCAGCGATTTGCTCGAAAAACTGCTGCGAGGCCAGGCCCCGGCAGGTCAACAATCTTCAGCCTCTGCCAGTGATGGTTTGGGTGGTCTCGGCGGCTTGCTGGGTGGTCTGCTCGGTGGCGCCGATTCCACCGCCACGCGCGGCGGCGCAGCGGCTGGAGGGTTGGGAGGATTAGGTGGTCTGCTCGGTGGTTTGCTCGGCGGCGGTGCCGGTGGTGGTCTTGGCGGCGCCTTGGGTGGGGCGCTGGGTGGCGGTGGCGGCACGCAAAGCCGCTCCGGCGGCACCAACTATGCGGCGCTGGCATCGCTGGGAATGATGGCCTTTCAGGCGTATCAGGCCTGGCAACGCAGCCAGGCCAGCGCGGCCCCGCAACAGATCCCGCAAACGGCGAATTTGCTTGCCGGCCCGGAAGTCGAGGAGCACAGCCACGCGGTGTTGCGCGCATTGATCGCGGCGGCCAAGGCTGACGGGCGTATCGATCAATCCGAAAAAGACCTGATCAGCAGCGAAATCGGCAAGCACACCGATGATCCGCAATTGCAGCAATGGCTCGACGCCGAAGTCAGCAAACCGCTGGACGCAAACGAGGTGGCGCAGTCGGCAAACGGTGACCCGGCTGTCGCCGCCGAAATGTACCTCGCCAGCGTGATGCTGGTGGACGACCAACAGGACGCCGAGCGCAGCTATCTGGATGAACTGGCAGCCGCCTTGCAGATCGACCCGGATTTGCAGGTGCATCTCGAGCAGCAAGCCAAAGGGCAGGCCTGAAGTAACGTCAAAAAATCATAGCCACCCGCAGCTCCGCCAAGGAGCTGCGTGGCCGTCCGTCCGGGCAATTTTCACGTCGATTGAATTTTTCGCAGGCGCTGCCTCTCTGCTGCTGTAGAGGCGCGTGCAACAGCGTCCTGCCAACCGACCGGGAATATTTGCCATGACTGTCCTGACACGCTTGCACACCGCGACCGATAAACCGCACGTGATGAACGGCGGCGGGAACGTCCGCCAGATATATGACGCGTTGTTGCGTGATGATAAATCCCAAGACCTCGCACAGGCGTTCCTGCAGGAGCAACTGCAACACGCCGCGCAGCTTTCCGATTCCCTGCCCGAAGACCCCACGACCTGGCATGCCTGGGTAGCCGAACATTGCGCCGACGTTGCCAGCCAATACTCAGACTATCTGCAACAGCGCAAGGCCGGTGGGCCACGGCAATTTTTCCGTGGCAAGGCGCAGGCGCTGTATTTCCTGCAAGCGGTGGCACCGACCAAACTGGTTGATGGTGCCTGGCTTTCTGGCCTGTTGCCGCGCTGGCGGGACCCGCGTTTCCAAGGCTTGCTGCGCACTTTTCTGGAAGAACTGGGCGATGGCAATCCGGCGCAGAATCATGTGGTGATCTACCGCAAACTGCTCGCTGAACACGACTTGCAGGACAGCAGTGCCATCGATGATCAACGCTACCTGCAAGGCGCAATACAACTGGCTCTCGGTGTCTGTGGCGCGGATTACCTGCCCGAGGTGATCGGCTACAACCTCGGCTACGAACAACTGCCGTTGCACCTGTTGATCAGCAGTTACGAACTCAGTGAACTGGGGATCGATCCGTACTATTTCACCCTGCATGTGACCATCGACAATGCCAGTACCGGCCATGCGCAAAAAGCCGTGCAGGCAGCGCTCGATCTACTGCCGCTTGAGGCCGATCGCGGCGAATTTCTGCGCCGGGTCGCGCTGGGCTATCGGCTCAACGATCTGGGGCAGGGCAGTCGCGCGATCATTGAAGGGTTCGACCTTGAGCACGAGTTGCTGGCGATGCTCGAGCGCAAATGTCCGTTCGCCCAGCATATGCATTCCGATTACTGCCGTTTCGAAGGGCAGACCGTCAATCAGTGGCTGGCTGCACCGGAACAATTACCCGGATTCCTCCAGGCGTTGCAGAACAAAGGCTGGATCAAACGCCACGAAGACCCGCAGGCCAGTCGCTTTTGGCAACTGATCGCGGGCGACGGTGCGGCGATGTTTGGCGTGTTCAATGCCTACGAGAAACAACTGGTCCACGACTGGATTGCGGGTGACTGGACTTCTTCGGATAAAACCCAACCCGTTCGACGGCACAGTCAGGCCGCAGCGGTCATCGAAGGGCTTGAACAAGATCCCGACGTACAGGCGCTCAACGCGGCGCTGCAAGGCCAGGACGAGCTGGCGCAGATCGCGATTCTGATCCCGTGGCTTGCGCCGGCGCGCCATGCACACCCCGCCGGACTGCTCGCCACCCGTCGTTTTATCGAACTCAAATCCCGCTTGCCGTAAGGACATCACCGATGAATCAGGAAGAGCAACTCTGCCCCAACGATCTTGTGCTGCTGCAACTGGGCCGGCGTTTGTTGGCAGACGGCTATCGGTTTGTTACGCCGACGCCGTTGACCCATCAGCGGGTCAATCAGCGTGACGAGGGCCAGATGGCCGACTCTTTGCGCGACGTTTTTGGCTGGTCGCGGCCGTTCGCGCCGGGGTTGTTGTCGGCCGATGAACAGCGGCAACTGCAAGACGCTCAAGTGATTGATGCGTACGACGGTCAGCTCAAGAGCCGGGTGCGCTGGTCGAGTCTGGATGATCTGCTGTTCGTGCATTCGGCGTTCCCCACCGACGCGGCCGACGCGGTATTTTTCGGCCCGGACACCTATCGTTTCGCGCAGTTGATTCACGCTCACTTGCAACAGAACTTCGCGCCCATCCATCGCGCGGTGGACATCGGTTGTGGCGCGGGCGTCGGCGCGATTCTGATCGGCCGTGCCCGTCGCGAGGCGCAAGTGCTGGCGCTGGACATCAACCCCGCAGCGCTGCGCCTGACTTCGATCAACGCCGCACTGGCGGAGGTTGCCAACGTCGAAGTGCACGCCAGTGACCTTCTGCAGGGTGCCGAGGGCGAGTTCGATCTGATTGTTGCCAACCCTCCGTACATGGCCGATCCGGCAGAGCGCGCTTATCGTCACGGTGGCGGGACGCTGGGGGCGGGGCTGTCGCTGCGCATTGTCGAGCAGGCGTTGAATCGACTGGCACCCGGCGGCTCGCTGTTGCTCTACACCGGTGTGGCGATGGTCGATGGTCGCGATCCGTTTCTCGACACCGTGCTGCCACGACTGGATGAAAAGCGCTTCGGCTGGACGTACCGCGAACTCGATCCGGATGTCTTCGGCGAAGAACTGCTCAACCCCGGTTATCAACGGGTAGACCGAATCGCCGTGGTGGCGCTGACGGTGACCCGAATCGGCTGAAAAAAGGCAGGCACGCGATGAACAGGAACCTCGACGACTACAACCGCATGCGCGACTTTTCGGCGACGTCAGAACCGGCGGCCGTCAAACGTTCGGGGCGCAAATCCGCCACCGAGCACGCCTTGCAGTTCTGCATCCAGAAGCACGACGCTTCGCACCTGCATTACGACTTTCGCCTGGAACTCGATGGCGCCTTGAAAAGCTGGGCGGTGCCGAAGGGGCCGTCACTCGACCCCAAGGTCAAGCGGCTGGCGGTGCATGTCGAGGATCATCCGCTGGATTACGCGACGTTCGAGGGCAGTATTCCCGAAGGGCATTACGGTGCCGGCGATGTGATTGTCTGGGATCGTGGCGTGTGGATACCGCAGGAAGATCCGCACAAGGCCTACGCCAAGGGCAAGCTCAAGTTTGAGCTGCAGGGCGAGAAGCTCGGCGGCATCTGGAACCTGGTGCGCACGCACATGCCGGGCAAGAAAGAGCAATGGTTTCTGATCAAGCATCAGGACAGCGCCGCGCGGCCGCAGGATGATTACGACGTGCTGGTGGCCGAACCGGACAGTGTGCTGAGCGAGCGCACCATCGTCGGCAAACCCAAACTGGCCGCCGAGCAAAGCAAACCGCTAAACAAGCCTGCGGCGAAAACCCGCAAACCTGCGAGCGGCAAGCTCACTGGCGCACACAAGGCCAAACTGCCAGCACAAATCAAGCCGGAGCTGGCCACCTTGGTCGATAGCGCGCCAGAAGGGCAGTGGAGCTACGAAATCAAATTCGACGGCTACCGGATCATGGCGCGCATTGACCATGATCAGGTGCAGCTGTTTACCCGCAACGGTCACGACTGGACGCACAAACTGCCGCAACAGGCTGAGGCGCTGGCCGCGCTGGGATTGGAGTCAGCGTGGCTTGACGGCGAGATGGTCGTCGCCAATGAACAAGGCGTGCCGGATTTTCAGGCCCTGCAAAATGCTTTCGAGGCCGGGCGCAGCGGCAACATCCTCTACTACCTGTTTGATCTGCCGTATCTCAACGGGGTCGACCTGCGTGAAGTGCCGGTCGAGGAACGTCGCGCCGCATTGGCCACGGTGCTTGGCAGCCATGAGCAACCGTTGTTGCGCTTCTCCGAAGCCTTTGACGAAACGCCGGACGCGTTGCTCAACAGTGCCTGTCAGATGCAGATGGAAGGCCTGATCGGCAAACGCCTTGGCTCGCCGTATGTGTCGCGACGCAGCGGCGACTGGATCAAGCTCAAATGCAAGCATCGCCAGGAGTTCGTGATCGTCGGTTACACCGATCCGAAAGGTTCGCGCAGTGCCTTCGGCGCATTGCTGTTGGCGCTGCACGATCGCGACAGCGGCGAGTTGCGCTATGCCGGCAAGGTCGGCACTGGTTTCAACGAGTCGACGTTGAAAAGCATTCTGGCGCAACTCAAACCCTTGCAGGTGAAGCAAGCCGCTGTGGTCAATCCGCCCAGCGGTTTCGAGGTCAAAGGCGTGCACTGGCTCAAGCCGAAACTGCTGGCGGAAGTCGCGTTTGCCGAAATGACCAAGGACGGTTCGGTGCGCCACGCCGTGTTCCATGGTCTGCGCGATGACAAGCCGGCCAGGGACATCACTGAGGAGCGAGCGAAACCGGTGAAGACTGCAGAGAAGACACCCGCCGCGAAAAAAACCACGAAAAAAGCCCCGGCGAGCAATGCCGAGAGCGCGCCATCGCAGCTCGGACTGGCCAGCGGCAAGGTGCGCATCACCCACCCGGATCGCGTGATCGACGCGGTCAGTGGCACCACCAAAATGCAACTCGCCGAGTATTACGCCAGCGTCGCCGAATGGATCCTGCCGCAGCTCAAGGAGCGCCCGGTGGCACTGGTGCGCGCGCCAGACGGCATCGCCGGCGAGTTGTTCTTCCAGAAGAACGCCGAACGCTTGGCGATCCCCGGTATCGCTACGCTGGATAAGGACGTCACCGGACAGCCGGTGATGCTGATCAACAACGCCGAAGCGCTGATTGGCGCGGTGCAGATGAGCACCGTCGAGCTGCACACCTGGAACGCCACCACCGTCGATCTGGACAAGCCTGATCGCTTCGTTCTCGACCTCGACCCGGACCCGGCGCTGCCGTGGAAAAGCATGGTCGAAGCGACAGCGCTGACGCTGACTGTACTCGATGAACTGGGATTGAAAGCGTTCCTTAAAACCAGTGGCGGCAAGGGCATTCATCTGGTGGTGCCATTGACCCGCAAACTCGGCTGGGATGAGGTCAAGGACTTCAGCCACGCCATCGTCAGCCACATGGCCAAGCTGTTGCCAGACCGCTTTTCGGCGGTGTCCGGGCCAAAGAACCGTGTCGGGCGGATCTTCATCGATTACCTGCGCAACGGTCTGGGCGCCACCACCATCTGCGCTTACGCCGCGCGTACCCGCGAAGGTCTGCCGGTGTCGGTGCCGCTGTTTCGCGAGGAAGTCGCCGAGATCAAGGGCGCAAATCAATGGAACGTGCATAACGTTCACGAGCGTCTGGCGGAGGTCGGCGACGCGCCATGGGCCGAGATGAAGAAAACCCGGCAGAGCATCACCGCCGAGATGCGCAAACGGGTCGGGCTGAAAAAGTGATCAGGTGTCGCGCAGCAAGTCGTGGGCGTTGAGCAGTTCGAAGGCGATTTCGGGATGGTTTTCCAAGCCGCGACGAATGGCGGTGGGGATGGCCGCGCGCGTCTTGCGGCACAGGCCCGGCAACTCTTCGATCTGAATGGCAATGCCGCGCATGGTGCGCACTTCGTTGAAACCGGGAGCGACTTCGACGCGCAATCCCAGTTGTTCATACATGCGCTGTTGCAGGTGTTCGAGATCGGCAAGGTCTTTGAGTTTTTCCAGCCGCGCCAGCAGGACTTTCTCCTCCTCGCGGGTCAGGCGCAGGATGCGCAAATCCGCGCCGGGTGTCTCCAGCAACGGATCGCGCCCGCAAATGCAGGCGCCGGGCGGGCAGGGTGAGCGCAAAGGCGCGGAAGTCGTCATGGCCTCCATCATAGAGGCCGTCGGACAGTTTTGCCTATGCGCCGTCAGCGGCCGTCCATCGGCTGCTTCATCCGTGACAGCTACTGATTCAGGCCTTCGTAATGCACCAGAATCGCGTTGGCGAGATCTTCATCACTGGCGTTCAGGCCAGGATTGTCCTGGCGAACCTGTTGCAGCACCGACTCAAGATAAACCCCACGAATGGCCCCGCCACTGGCGACAAATGCAGACAAGTCGTCACGGGCCGGAATCACCATTTTGTGATCCTTGAAGGTCGAGTACAGCGACGCGGAGACACCGGCCGAGGTGGCGACATCTCCGGCATCGACTTTGGCCAGAGCGGAACCAACGGGCAGGCATAGGAGTAAAGAAGAAACGAGCACTAACTTGCGCATGACGGTGTTCCTCCACAAGCGCGAAGCAAAAAGGGAAGGACTACATAATGTGAGAGGGGCGCGGCGGGCGGGAGTTCCGTGGGGCTGGAAAGTCTGCGTTATTGCAAAACAGACGCGGGCAACGCGATTACGGGTTGCCCGGCCTTCAGACTGCGACGGCTCAGATCACCCCGCAGGCCATGCGATCACCGCCACCGCCCAGCGGTTTTGGCATGTCAGCGTGGTTGTCGCCACCGGCATGGATCATCAGCGCATGGCCCTTGATCTCGGCGATCTTTTTCAGGCGCGGCGCCAGTACCGGGTAGTTGGCGATGCCGTCAGCGGTCACGTAAACCGCTGGCAAGTCGCCCAGATGGCCGTCGGCGTAAGGGCCGAGATGCTTGCCGGTTTTCTGTGGATCGAAATGCCCGCCAGCGGCCAGTGCAGCGCCTTTCACGCCATCCTTCATCGCGGCTTCGCAACTGCCGTTCTCATGGACGTGGAAGCCATGGATGCCGGCCGGCAGGGACTTCAGATCCGGGGTGAACAACAGGCCATACGCGGTTTCGCTGATGGTGACCGAGCCGATCGCTTGCGGCGCACCGTCGGCGCTGACCAGATTGATGGCGACTTTTTCCGTCGCCGCCTGTGCGCTGCCGATGGCCAAAGTGCCAAGCAGACCCAACCACAATACGCGTTTCATAGGCGTCTCCTTTTGCTGCATGAGTGTTCAGAACGGCGGACTCAATAGCCTGCCGGCATTAACCGGCGATGAAGGCGTTGTACGCCTGCGTTGCAAAGTGAGACTTGCCGCTCAATGCGAAAGTTTTGCGGCATTTGGCCCTCATGCCGACACCTGCTGACACGCTCTGGCACGGCAGACCTGCGCAAATAGGCTTAACTGAAGGTCTGACAGGCGTTTGCAGGCATGGCCAAGGAGGAAACCCCGGTGTCGATCAAACTGCGTTTAGTGTTGCTGATTGTGACAAGTCTGCTGACGGCAGTGATCGTGAGTCTGGTCAGTTACGTCGGCAACCAGCGGATGGCTGCAGCGGTCAGCGACAACGCGGTCAGCATGAGCGCGCTGCGCAACCACATGGAAGCCGACATGATGCATGACGCCCTGCGCGCCGATGTCTATTCGGCCATGTTGGTCGGGCTGGGCAAAAGCACCAGCACGGCGACCGAGGTGCGCGAGTCGATTGACGAGCACGCGGGGCACTTTCGCGAAGTGCTCGATGAGAACCTCAAATTGCCGATCAATGCTGCATTGCGTACAGCGCTTGAGCAGATAAAACCGAGTCTCGACATCTACATCAATGCGGGCGAGCGGATTGTCGGCCTGGCGCTGGATAATCCGGATACCGCGCAACAGGAACTCGGTTCGTTCAATACCGCATTCGGCCAACTCGAAGAGCAGATGGCTGCGTTAAGTGAACTGATCGAAACCAATACCCGGCAGACCAGCGCAGGTACCGAAGCCGCCATCCGCAATGCCAATATTGCGCTTGGTGTGGTGCTGCTTGCCGGTTTGCTGCTGCTATTGGTGGAGGGACGCTGGGTGATACGCAGCATCATGGGGCCACTGAAAACCGCCAGCCGCATCGCCGACAGCATCGCTCACGGCAACCTCGGCGAACCCATCGCCGAGCCGTCCGGCAAGGATGAAGCGAGTGCGCTGATTCGCACCTTGGCGACCATGCAGCGCGATCTGCGCAACATGATCGACGTGGTGCGCCGCAACGCTCACGGCGTCAGCGGCATGAGCGCACGACTCAGTCAGGGCTGCCATCAGGTTGCCGACAGCAGCCAGCAACAAAGTGTCGCCGCCGGCACCATGGCCGCCGCCGCCAGCCAGATGACCGCGAGCATCGAGGAAATCATCCGTCACGCCGAACGAGCCCTGAGCATGGCCAATCAAGCCGAAACCCTGGCGAAAGAGGGCGGTGGGGTGATTCATCAAGTGGTCAGCGACATGGACGATATCGCGCGCTCGGCGCAACAGTCGGCACAGGTCATCCGCACACTGGACCAGGAATCCGAAGCCATTTTCAACATCATTCAGGTGATCAAGAGCATTGCCGACCAGACCAATCTGCTGGCGCTCAATGCCGCCATTGAAGCGGCTCGTGCCGGCGAGCAGGGCAGGGGCTTTGCGGTGGTCGCGGACGAAGTGCGCAGTCTGGCGGCGCGCACCAGCGCCTCGACCCAGGAAATCGCCGCGATGGTCGCACGCATTCAGCACAGCACCCGCGAGGCGGTCAGCAGCATGGAGGCAGGTGTTGCACAGGTCGACAAGGGCATGGCGGTGACGGCTGATGTCGAGCGCGCCATCCGCGAAATCCTCGAGGCGACGTTGAGCACGACACAACTGGTCAACGACATCACCCGCACGATTGGCGAGCAGAGCCAGGCCAGTAACGAGATTGCCCATCAGGTGGAAATGATCGCGGGGATGTCCGAGGGCAACAGCCGGGTGATCGGGCAAACGGCGAATACCACCGATGAGCTGTCGAGCCTGGCGGGGCAGTTGGCGCAATCGGTGGATCGGTTTCGGTTGTGATAGCCGTTGGGTCAAATGCGGTTTCGGTGTCTGAACAGGCCTCATCGCTGGCAAGCCAGCTCCCACAGTGGGCGGTGGTGTAAACACAATTGCATTCACAACATCGAACCCTGTGGGAGCGGGCTTGCCCGCGAAGAGGCCGGCACAATCAACATCCATTCAGGCTAGATCACTGGCCTCAAAACTTGAACGCCTGCCGCCCCACCAGCAACCACTTGCCATCCTGCTTCTGCCAGATCTGAAAGTTCTCGATCTCGGTCGGTATCACCTCAGTGCCCTTCAACGCCTGCGCCGAAAAATGGTGGCGCACCAGCGCGGTATCGCCTGAGAGGGTGATGGTCTGCTTCTGCATCTCGAGGGTCTTGAAGGCGCTTCTGCCGGTCTCGATGTCGGCGATGAATTCCTTCTTGTCCTGAATCTTGCCGCTGGAGTGGCCGTAAGTCAGGTTGGGTGCGGTGAGCGCGTTCAGTTCGGCGATGTCCTTGTGCAGCATCGCCTGGGTCAGATGGTCTACCGCTTGGGCGACATCTTTTTCCGCGGGGGCCGATGCGGCCATGGCGTAACCGTTGAAGGCACAGAGAAAACCTATCAGCAGTCGGGTCTTGGTCATTGCGATTGTTTCCTTGTTGTTATGGAGGTGACGACTTATTTGTCAGTCGTCGTACAACCTAGCAGATATTGCTTGAGTAAGGCACTGCAGAAAAACGCCTGATCGCGGGACAACTACACTTGAATGCTGGAGGGTTTGAGTCGACGCACCGATCAGAGGGTCATGTTCAGCGTTTGGCGGCCGATAAGTCCCTGAGCGGAAAAAGACTCTCAAGTCGGGAACAGACGCGCGGGTTTGCCCTGACGTGATATTCTTCGCGCCAACTTGGTTTGACCTAATTCGGTTTGCTTGCCTTCGGGCGGGCTGACGGAATCCCTGTCGCTCAAGCAGCTGAAGCCAATAATGATAAGAAGTCAGTTCAGAAGGGACATTAACTGAGGTCGATGCAGGATGTCGGCCTTGTGTGCCCACCCGTCAAAATTGAAGTGTGCCGGAATCCGCGACGCTAGCCTGAGCGTCATCAAAGCGGATCGCATGCAGATAACAGCGGCGGGCGGAAGGCGTTTTATCATAGGTGCAACAGATGTTTAAAAAAGTGAACACAGCCCTGCTGGGTCTGGCTTTGGCGATGGGGATGACATCCGCCAATGCTGACGAAGCAAAGAAAGTCGACGTTCTGCTGATCGGCGGCGGCATCATGAGCACCACCCTCGGTGTGTGGATCAATGAGCTGGAGCCAAGCTGGTCGATGGAAATGGTCGAGCGCCTTGACGGCGTCGCCCTCGAAAGCTCCAACGGCTGGAACAACGCCGGTACCGGTCACTCGGCTCTGGCCGAGCTGAACTACACCCCGGAAGACGACAAAGGCAACGTAACGATCCCGAAAGCCGTCGAGATCAACGAAGCGTTCCAGGTGTCCCGTCAGTTCTGGGCCTGGCAGGTTCAGCAAGGCGTTCTGAAGAACCCTCGCTCGTTCATCAACACCACGCCGCACATGAGCTTTGTGTGGGGTGATGACAACATCAAGTTCCTCAAAAAGCGCTACGAAGCCCTGCAAGCGAGCCCGCTGTTCGCTGGTATGCAGTACTCCGAAGATCCGGCTGTGATCAAGAAGTGGGTTCCGCTGATGATGGAAGGGCGTGACCCGAACCAGAAAATCGCGGCCACCTGGAGCCCGCTGGGTACCGACATGAACTTCGGCGAAATCACCCGCCAGTTCGCTGCCCATCTGCAGACCAAGCCTAACTTCGATCTGAAACTGTCGAGCGAAGTGCAGGACATCACCAAGAACGCCGATGGCACTTGGCGCGTCAGCTACAAAAACCTGAAAGACGGCACCAAAACCGAAACCGATGCCAAGTTCGTGTTCATCGGCGCGGGCGGCGGTGCACTGCACCTGCTGCAGAAGTCGGGCATTCCTGAAGCCAAGGAATACGGTGGCTTCCCGGTAGGTGGCTCGTTCCTGGTGACCGATAACCCGGCCATCGCTGAACAGCACTTGGCCAAGGCCTACGGTAAAGCTTCGGTTGGCTCGCCACCGATGTCGGTTCCGCACCTGGACACCCGTGTTCTGGACGGCAAGCGCGTCATCCTGTTTGGCCCATTCGCGACCTTCAGCACCAAGTTCCTCAAGGAAGGTTCGTACCTGGACCTGTTGACCAGCACCACCACCCACAACATCTGGCCAATGAC
>Ga0160467_100664_pt1 | contig 26594 bp, 19 predicted proteins | sample HID1972I_E11MG_FD_108221 | JGI IMG/M metagenome (GOLD analysis project Ga0160467, IMG submission 108221) | Enriched pill bug-associated microbial communities from UW Madison campus, WI, USA - HID1972I_E11 MG | ecosystem: Host-associated > Arthropoda: Insects > Digestive system > Unclassified ... | reverse complement strand
GGATGGAGAAGCGGTTAGCCGCAGTACCCGGCAGGTGTACCGGAGCTTGCGTAACAGTCTCACCGGCAGTATAGGTCAACGTGATCTGCATGATGCTAACCTACAGGATCTGGTGGGTATGGACTTTAACGGCTCGAGCCCGATTTCGGAAGTACTGCAGATCAGCCACAGCGTACGCAGGGATGCAGAGGGTAATCTGGAAGTAACCCTGGGCAGGTTCAACCCCAGGGAAGATGTAAAAAAAGCTGCAGGATATCCGAAAAGGGCATCCCGTTACCGGATAAGGCTCATGGCGGTAGCCTTCGATTTCAGGCAGGAATACCTGGAGTATCTGGATATAAAGGACCTGGACCTGCGTGGATCAGAGATCATGGAGGCACAAACCATTACCTTGAACACCCAGGCAGACCCGAGCTGTATCATCATGCTGAGCATGTCGCTGCTGATGTATGATCAGGTAGGACATAACGGCGAATACATTCTGCTGAACAACAAAGGCTTCAGTCCTTGCGCTATCATCGCTGCCTTTCAATCTGAACAACCGGCTCCGAATACAGCAAGCCCTATCAGCCTCAGCAAAGAAGCCTTTCCTGATCGCTACATGAAGATGCAGGAAATGGGCTATGACGGCAACAGGCTGCTAAAGCAACTATGCAAGTCGATACCCAAAGGGCTAGTGAGTCAAATTGTGAACCGGGAAACAAAAATAACATCTGAAGAAACGCTTATAGGTAAAAGAATAGCGTTTCGTAAAGAATAAGCAAGATCTAGTAACCTTACAGTTTCAAAGGCCCCGACATGGAATAGCTACAAGCTATCTAATGGTGGAGAACGCCTTGCGGGAATTCCTTTCATACTGGATTAGATTTATTTCAAAGGAAGCGGATATAAAGGAATGCCAGAAAAAGACCAGGATGGACTTCTCCCGTAGCCGTTCAGTCTGCTTTCCTTACCCTGACTTTATGGGTAGGCACTATTTAACAATTACACCACTTGCTAAAATATTCACCGATTTTTTGGCCTCTGTAATTTTGTTTATTTCGTTTTGGCTTTTTCCGGCATCTTGAGCGTAATGCTTTAGTCTTTCTACCGATGTTAGGTTGACTTTTGCAATACCATCCATTATTATCGTTTTTCCAATGATGTCTTGAGGCATAAAGAAGCTATAATCCTTAAATTTAACCATTATTGCATCACCCTCATTTTGCTTGATCTTAATAAAGCATCCTTTCTTTTTACAAACTTCAACCACTTTACCTTCGATTTTGCCTTGATATGAATCTGTGGTTTTAAGCAAAGCAGCGACTTTATCTATCGATATAGCATTATCGGCAGAAATAACTTCACCATAGGTTTGTCCTGCTTTCGCTGAAGGGATATTTGTTTGTGCCAGACTAGTTTCGATGGCTAAAATGAATGCAAATAATAACAACTTTTTCATTTATATAAATATTTATTTAGGTAACTCTGGCTGGCGTATTTTCCATGGATCTGCCGTGATGGCATGCAGAAATGCGATTATTGCTTCTTTCTCGACGGGGGTTAAGCCAAGAGGAGTCAACAATTTATCGGTTTTAGGAAATAACGGATCATTTAATTGATTTTTATTGGGCTTAGGTTGAGGCATCCCGGCGTTATACATATTCATAACCCCATTTATATTGCCGAATAAACCGTTGTGAAACCAGGGACCCGTACGCATCACATCTCTCAGGCTGGGAGTTTTAAATTTCCCCATGTCTTCTGGCTTGGAGGTTAGATTATACAAGCCAAAGTCTTCATACTTATCCCTTCCATAATAGGTTAAGCCCAGATTATGAAATTCTTCATTGGTAAACATTGGGCCGTTATGGCAATTAATACATTTTGCCTTTGTTCTAAACAGGTGTAAGCCCAATACTTGTTCGTCGGTTAGCTTTTTAGAATTTCCGGCTAAGAAATAGTCAAAATCGCTTTTTCTGCTTACTAATGTTTTCTGATACATGGCTAATGCCTTTGTAATCCTGTTATTATTTACCTTTTTATCGCCAAACGCGGCTGTAAACAAATCTTCATATCCTTTAATCTTACCTATTTTCCTGGGCAATTTGCCGAGATCCTGATGCATCTCTATTTTTGTTCCGATAGGGAAAGAAGCCTGCTCTTCCAGATTGGCTGCTCTTCCATCCCAGAAGAATCTTTTTGATGCCCATAAGTTTTGTATTGTGGGAACATTTCTGGTACCAACTTCGTGATCATGTCCTTTAGGAACTTCTCTGCCATCTGTCCAGTTTAAATCTGGTGCATGACAGCTACTACAAGAAATTTGATTGGAGCTGGATAGTCTTGGATCGAAGAAAAGCAACTTTCCGAGTTTTACTATATGTTTTACAGAATCGGTGTTTTCATTAAAAGGAGGGCTGGGTAGCATTCCTAATTCTTTAAAATTTACGCCAGAATCTAGTAATGGCTTTGGCCAGTGATCTGTTGACCGGCTATAAACGATCCTTAAAGAATCTATGCTAATATCTACAGTGGTATGTTGGTCATTTAAAAACTTAAATGAGTATTGTAAAAGGACAATAATCATCAATACCAAAGTCATGATAACTCTCTTCATAAACATATTTCAAGCGCCAAATTTAACTTTATTTGGATTGGTTAAAAATAGTTAACCCAACTTTTCAAAAATAACCTACATTTGTCCCGCAATTTAGAACGGGTCTAAGTTAAGTTTAACGATGTCGAAAATATTAAAGCTCTGCGGGATATTATTTTTAATGCATACAGCGGGTAATTACAGTTACGCTCAAAACCAAAACAAAGTCTTTCTTGGTCAGGTAGTCGATGCAAAACGCAATCCTATAGAATTTGCTAATGTCTTCTACGAAGAAACAGGAACCAGCCTCAGCACTTCTGAGAAGGGATATTTTTCTATTAAATACAACTCATCGGATACCAAACTAACACTCAAGTTTACATTTATAGGCAAAAGGACAATTAATGAAATTGTTGATCTGCCCGGCAAGGAAGGTATAACCGTATTTAAAATGGAAGATTTTAGCTTAAACCTTGATGAAATCACGGTTTCTCCGGACTTAAAAAGGTCTCGTAATTCTAACTCTTCCATTACTTATGATAGGGAAGTAATAGAACGAGTGCAGGCGTTCAGTTTAAAAGATGTTTTAAACACTTTGCCCGGCAAAGCCACGATTGCACCTAATATTAATAATTCGCAAACTATTACTTTAAGAGGAGGAGCACAAGGTGGCGTATACGATTTTAACAACTCTTTAGGTGTCGCTATTATTCTGGATGATATTGTGCAATCTAATGATGCCAACATGCAGAGCAGAAGTTCTTCCAGGTGGGGAATGCAATCTTCTATTTTAGATGCAGCAAAACCTTCTTTATTTGATAAGGATCGTTTTACAGGTAATACAGATGTGCCATATCAAGGTATCGACTTAAGGGAAATTCCGGTAGAGAGTATTGAAAAAATTGAAGTTATACAGGGTGTCGCGTCTGCTAAATACGGCGAATTAACAGACGGAGCTATAATAATCGATAGAATTGCCGGGCATAGTCCTTATCAATTCACAACGAATATTAACGCAGGAAGTACAAATTATGCATTGACCAAAGGTTTCAAGCTTGCCAGGAATTTTGGTGCATTGAACACAAGTTTGAATTATGCCAAAAGTAATTCTGATCCAAGAGACAGGGCTCAGGAATATAGCAGAATATCCACTTCCTTAATGTGGACCAAAAACTTCAGCAAAGATATTAAGAACACATTGTCCCTTGATTACAACCATCGTTCTGATGATGTGAGAATAGATCCGGATGATGATACACAGCAAATGTCTTTTTCCAAAAGCAAAAGCTTTAGATTATCCAACAGATTTAATGCGAAGGTAAACACCGCAGTGCTTCAAAAAATAGGTTTCAACTTCAGTATCAACAGAGGTAGCCAGGAGACTTACAAACAATGGTTACTTAACCAGGGTGTTAAAGCTTTTACAAATAAAGATACCACCGGTATTTATGAAGGTGATTTTATTAGCGGAAGATATACCGCCGAGGAACACATTCTTGGAAAACCAATCACGATCAGTGCGAACCTAAACCTTAACACGTACTTTGATACAGGAAGTTCCAGGCATAATATAGGCTACGGAGTCAGTTATAATTATTCTAATAACGGGGGTAAAGGAATTATTTCTGATCCTGACAGGCCGAGATGGATCGGTCAGGGCGAACAAAATGAACGGCCGTATAGTTTTGAAATTAGCCCTTCAATGGTGAATTACGGATTATACGTTGAAGATAATATTACTACACCTATAGGCTCCAAAGTATTACGTACAAATATTGGTCTAAGACACGATATACAGAATGGCTACCATGCGCTACAACCCAGAATTAATACTTCCTTAGAGCTAAGCAAGAAATGGCAAGTCAATTTTGCTTACGGTATAGCAACAAAGGCGCCGACATTAGCGCACCGTTACCCTAGCCCGACATGGCTGGACGTTACATTGTTATCTGTTGTAAATTCAAGTGAGGCCTTACACTTAGTTTATACGGAAAGAATCGACCCGGATAATTCTCATTTAAAGCCTTCAAAAACCGCACAATTTGAAGGCGGCGTCAGGTATACTGATAAGTTTATTACAAGTTCCTTATTTGGATATATTAAAAAATCCAGAGATGGCTTTGACACTAAACCGATATTAAGACCTACCATATTGCCAGAATATGCTGCTAAAATAGAAAATGGTAAAATTGTGTACTCTCAAACAGGCAATAGCAGAGTTTATACTGGTTTAAGCGATTACCAAATTTACAACCTTGTTAGCTCTGATAATTATGGGTTGGAACTGTCTTTGTCAACGAAAAAGCTTAAAGCGATACAAACCAGCTTCAATTTTAGCACGACACTGTCTTACAGTTCTTATTTCAAAGATGCAGAAAGTATCAGCCCATTAACCGAGACTACTCCGTTTCTAGCAGATACTGCCTGGTACGCTATATATCCTTCAGAAAAGAAAAATATTTATAGCCTGATGACTAAGATCGGCTCTAATACACATATTTCTAAAGTTGGTATTGTTGTTAGTTTAAACGCAGATATATTCTGGCTTAAAACAGAAAAAAGAGAGACTGAAAATTGGAGAACACCTATAGGCTATATCAACAACCAAATGGAAACCATTTATTTTACTACCCAACAAGATATTGATGCTGGCGCCAATATCTTAGGTATTAAAAGCCACAATTCTTTCTATGATAAACAGCCTCTGGTGTATGGTATCGTTAATCTAAGTGTCGCCAAAGAGATTAAGAAAAATATCAGAATTGCCTTCTCTGCATATAATGCATTAAGTCTGCATCCGGAAAAATATTACGTCAACCCGGAGACTGGTTCAGAAATTCTCTACAAATATAACTCACCTGCTAGTTTTACTGGCAGCATAAGCATTAAATTTTAAAATTATGAAAACAAACTTTAACTATCTTCTACTATTCAGCTTAATCCTCTTAGGTTCTTGTAAGAAGGACGAAGATGTGGCTGCTCCTGTTTCTATAACTGTAAATTTAGAAGTAGATGCACAACTTGGATTTGATGTTCCTTTAGAAGGTGCTAAGATTAAGATTGTTAATAAATCGAATAATGCAGAATACACAGCTGTAGCAGATGCTAATGGTACAGCTACTTTTGCCAGTATAACGCCGGGTTTATATAACTTAAACGCTACGCATACGATCGGTGCCAGCCAATATACCAGTATATCGGGCATTAGCAGCGAAGATGATTTTACTTTAAACTTTTCATCAGACAATAACGGTTTTTACTCTGATGCTAACATAACTGTAGGTCTTATACCTGGCGGAGCTTTGGGAGATTGGGTGTTTAAACAAGTTTACTATGCGGGTTCTAATGTTACTACAGGAGCCACCTTTAGAGACGCCTTCATCGAAATTTACAATAACTCGAATGAAGTACAATATGCAGATAGTGTATACTTTGCTGTTCTTATCGGTAAAAACAACAACAATTCTGGCAACTACTATCTGCCTAACTTCCAATACGATTGGAGTCAGTCTTTAAACATGAATGTTATTGGCAATGCAAATACGGATTATGTATATGCTAAGTACTTCTTTAAAATGCCTAGTGACGGTACTGGTAGAAAATATCCTGTACAGCCCGGTAGTAGCTTTATTATTGCGAGCTCAGCTTTGGATCACACAAAACCGTATACAAACAATGCTGGAAAGGAGGTTTCCGGAGGCGACCCTGCATTAACAATAGATTTAAGCAAGGCAGATTTTGAAGCTTACTTACAAGATTACAGGCAGCAACAAAATCCGGGATCAAGTCCTTTTGCAACAGATATAGACAATTTGAACGTTCCGAATATGGAGATTATTTATAGTTCGTTGACTACCGATTTAGTATTAGATGCTACAGGCAGAGATGCTTATGTGATTATGAAAGTGCCAGCAGATGAAAATCCTGCCAGCTGGCCCAAATACGCTACGCCAGATACGAGAACCGTTACGAATAGCACCACATTGTATCCACAAATACCTGCAAAATATATTTTGGATGCCGTGCAAATTAAACACCCGGTGGAGTCTAGTGTCGTTCCTGCCAAGCTTCCTATTTCATTAGATGCAGGACCGACGAATGTTCCTAACGGTCAATATAGCAGTCAGTCTCTAGTTAGAAAGACGAAAAAGACGGTTAATGGAAGGAAAATTTTGCAAGACACAAATAATTCAGCTAATGACTTTGGTCATCTAATCAAATCGAATCCGTCTAAGGGAGCAGATTCATTTATAAATTAATGAAAAGATATATCTTTTTTTTAATGGTTATTTTAACGTCACCAGTAACCGTAATGGCTCAAGGCTATTACGGTTCTGATAGTATTGTGAACTTTAGCCAGCGACACAAAATCAACGCCTTAGCTTTAAAAAGCACTGCATTAAGAGATAGTAGTCAGAAATATTATGGTGTGGCCAATCTAGAACACCAATTTCGTACAGGAAGCTTGAGAAGAGCGCAGGGAGCTTACAGCACTAACACAAGCTCCTTTTATACAGAAGGGTACCATACCATTGGTAAGTTTTGGATTGCGGGTAGTTTTTTGTTTAACAAAACGGTGGAAGACAGCTTAGCTAACGCTCTCAAAAGAGATGATGACGATATTAGTCCTTACTATTATTTTGCTTCCAAAAGCGGGCCATATGAGAGGCAGAATTATAAATTAAATGCGTTAATCGACTATTCTTTAATTCCGGAAAAGCTAAATATCGGAACGCTGATCAATTATGAAACCCATTGGACTACCGGGTCTGTAGACCCCCGGCCGAGCGTAGAAGATTTTAAACTGAAGCTTAGCCCACAGCTTAATTATCAAGTGAATAACCGTAACAATATTGGCTTGGGCATACATTGGGGTTATGGTTACGAAGAGACCAGCATCTCTTTTAAAAACAGAGAGTTCTTACAAAGTTTAGCTTATCCTGATAGAATTCATTACATCAACCAGGGTTACGGCTATATTTCTATTAAAGACTCGACCTCTTTAAGGAGATTTAAAGATTATAGCGGAATTATTGCTAGTTACCAATATCGCAACAATCGCTTTAGCGCAAAAGTATACGGGAATTACACCCAAAAAGTTGAAAACAATACCCACGATGTAAAATCGAGAAAGACCTATCATGTCAGGGAGAGATTCACTTTAGATGAATTTGATATAAAAGTTCTATTAACGAAAGAGTCTGATACCTATACTCAGCAGCTGGATGTAAATGCTTTAAAAAGAAACGGCTCTGATTGGAACGCCGCATTTAAAAAAAGTAATTACAGCGCAAAGGACGATTCATATCACGTAAATTACAGTCTGCTATGGAATATCGGTGAGCCTGTTAAGCACCAGGCAGATATCGGGTTTAATTACGAATCCAGCTTACGTGAAGATGCCGTGTCATCTCATCATTTATATGCGGAAGGTATTCAACCGGAGATTAAATACACGTTCTACCATCAAAATGCTAACAATGACTTCTGGATTGCCAGTATAACCGGTTTATACAAGAAGCCATTAAATACCGAAGTTTCTGTACCCGCGACACAGGTGAATGTTTTCTCCAGAGGAATAATGTTTCCGGATTATTATTACTACAGCAGTAACATCTTAGGTTTAAAAAACGAACTGAATTACATTAGCAGCAACCTTATTAAAAACTACAAAATAGGGTTTTCTTTAAATACCGAGCTTTATAGTAAAACCAATACAGCAACAGCTTTGTACGACGCTCAATTTATACCTAAAGGGAGTAGGTTTTCTATAGTCGGGAGGATTAGTATTTACTTATAGTAGATGCGTTGGAATCAAAGAATGTCTTTTACCGATCTTTTTTGCTAGGCAAGCTTAGATATTTAAATTCATTCATGATACATGGACAATCCTTTTCATAGGACTTAAACAGCATCTCTATTTGTTATTTCTCTTGCGTAGCCGTGTTGTCATTTTCTGTTGCCGGGATTTCGGGTCTTATCGAGGCGATCAGCTTATCAGTCAGGGGGGCGCTTGATGGACCATACCCGTTTATCAGGACTCCCTTTATATGATGCTTTTCTGATGAAATTGCGTAGACAATCGCTTCATCAGCTGGGTCGGTAGTGCCTTCAAAACGATAATGTTTATCCACTACGAAGTCTTCAGGAAAGACTTCAAGAGAATTTCCATTACAAATAAGGCAGTTGTCCTTCAGATTAAAATCCAGGCTGTAGCCATCCTTTTTTAGTTTCGCCAGTACTTGAGAAACAGTGTTCATTGTACCTGTAGGTGTATCTGTCATGGTGATTGAATTAGTCATGGTTGCATCTTGTTTTGGTATAACATATGTAAAGATAAAAAGTTTAAGTATAAAAGTACTTTAATACTTTTATTTGCATATCTTTGTCTTAAGAAATCATAAAGACATGGAAACTATAGAGCAAAATTACATTAACGTACCGCTGATTGAACCTAAGTTAAAGCACCCAACTATCTTCCGGGTATTTGACGGATTAGCGGGTGGTGAAAGTCTGACTATTCATAACGATCATGACCCAAAGCCTGTTTATTATCAGTTGCTTGGTGAACGCGGGGATGTTTTTATCTGGGAATACCTGGAGGAAGGCCCGGAGTGGTGGGACGTCAGGATCACAAAAAAAGGGGAAAACGACAAGGAAACAATTGGAGAGATCGCTGCAAAGGATTTACGGAAAGCCGAGGTATTTAAGAAATTCGGAATTGACTTTTGCTGCGGAGGCAAGAAAACGCTTGCTCAGGTATGTAATGAAAAGAACATCGACGTCACTAAAGTAGAAACAGAGCTTCAGCAGGTAAACAGCGTGGCAAAGGCAAGCGGGGTATCTTACAACGACTGGAACATTGATTTCCTGGCTGATTACATTGTCAACACACATCACAGCTACGTTCGGAAGTATATACCCGAAATTCATTCCTATGCTGTAAAGGTAGCACAGGTTCACGGTGATCAGCATCCTGAGTTAAAAGAGATCAGCACGATCGTTGGAGAAATCAAAGCCGAGCTTCTGGATCACTGCGAAGATGAAGAGAAAGGGGTTTTCAGTTACGTAAAGGAGATCGTTGCGGCTAAAAATCAACAGAGTCCTCTCGTAAAACAAGATACACAGTTGGCATCGCAAATTGATGAGCTGGAGCATGAACACGATACGGTAGGCAGGCTTCTCGACAGAATAAGAGAATTGAGCCAGGGTTATGCCATTCCTGCCGACGCTTGTACGAGTTATAAACTTTTATACAAAATGATACAGGAATTTGAAGATGATCTTCACATCCATATTCATCTGGAAAACAACATCCTTTTCCCGAAAGCAGCGGAAATGGAGAAGAGTTTAACCGCTTAACTTAGATCAATGTCATGGATATCCCACTCAGCACAGGGAAACAAAAAAGGGTAGTAATTGTCGGGGCCGGTTTTGCAGGACTAAAACTGGCTCGCATGCTCCCTGCCCAGCACTTTCAGGTTGTATTACTTGACAGGAACAATTATCACTAGTTTCAGCCCCTCCTTTATCAGGTTGCTACGGCGGGACTGGAGCCGAGCAGCATCAGCTTTCCCCTTCGAAAGATCTTCCAAAAAAGCAGCAATGTATTTTTACGGGTAGCCGAGTGATTAAATTCAACAATGCGACACTATAGCTGGATCACCAGTGGAGACTGTTTTGTTATTACTTAAATAGTACCTTTGCGCAGCTCTTGCATTGAGCAGGGTTGGAAAATAGCTTATAATCAGGTTGGAATGTTGAGTTATACGTGTAAGACGGCCATAAAAGCCGTTATTTACCTGGCTTCGAGAAGTATCGAAGGTGGGAAAGCGGGCATTAAAGAAACTGCTGAACACATCAATGCCAGCGAACATACCGTCGGTAAAATATTGCAGACGCTGGCAAAGCGGGGGTTGATCAATAGCATTAAAGGTCCTTCGGGCGGTTTTTATGTTAATGATGCTCAGCTATACCAGCCGATTGGTGCTATCGTAGAAAGTATTGAGGGGAAAGAGATTTTCAAAGAGTGCGGACTTGGTCTCAGTAAGTGCTCCGCTCTGCATCCTTGCCCTATACATGATGAATATAAGGTAGCCAGGGATCTATTGGAAAAGCTGTTTGAGGAAAAGAAAGTAAAAGACCTTTGTGACCCTGTAAATAACGGGCTGGCGCATCTTATTGGATAGTTAGCGATATTGATGAGTTCTTCAAATGTTAAGAGAAAGAAATCTGAAAAGGCCTCCTATGGTTAGGAAGCCTTTCTGAGTTTTAACCTTCCTGGTGGAAGGGATATCTGTAATCTCTTGCAGGATCAAGCGTTTCTTTGATCGTACGGGGAGATACCCAGCGTAGCAGGTTGATCATGGAACCGGCTTTATCATTCGTTCCTGATCCTCTGGCTCCGCCGAAAGGCTGTTGACCAACAACGGCACCTGTACACTTATCATTAATATAAAAATTACCGGCAGCGTTCCTTAGTGCAATTGTAGCTTTCTCAATGATATAGCGATCAGAAGCGATAACGGCACCTGTAAGTGCATAGATCGATGTTTTGTCGATCAACTCCAGGGTTTGATCCAGTTGATCATCTTCGTATATATAAATAGTCAGTACAGGACCGAACAGTTCCTCGCACATGGTTACAGACGAGGGGTTCTGGCTGACAATAACGGTAGGGTCGATGAAGTAACCTTCTGATTTATCGTAGCTTCCGCCGGCAATGATCTCTGATTCGGGGTCAGCTTTGGCTTTATCTATGGCCGAGGCAAGCTTATCGAATGATTTCTCGTCAATAACAGCATTGACAAAGTTGCTGAAATCTTCTACCGGTCCTACTTTTAGGCTCCCCAGATCGCGTACGATCATTTCCTTTAGCGCAGGCCAGACGGATTTAGCGATGTAAACCCTAGAAGCAGCTGAGCATTTCTGTCCCTGATATTCGAAGGCACCTCTTACAATAGCTGTATTGGCTACTTCTAAGTTAGCCGACTGGTGTACCAGGATGAAGTCCTTTCCTCCAGTTTCACCGACGATACGCGGATATGTTTTGTATTTATGGATAGAGTTCCCAATCGTTTTCCAGATATCCTGAAATACACCTGTTGATCCGGTAAAGTGGATTCCTGAGAAGTCAGGATGCTGAAAGATTACATCGCCGGCATCAGGTCCGGATACATAAATAAGATTGATAACGCCGGCCGGCAGGCCTGCTTCTCGAAGGACCTGCATAATCACCTGTGCTGAATAGATCTGTGTATTGGCAGGTTTCCAAACCACGACGTTCCCCATCAATGCTGCAGATGTAGGAAGATTTCCGGCGATAGCGGTGAAGTTGAAGGGGGTTAATGCAAATACAAAGCCTTCAAGCGGGCGTTGCTCCACACGGTTCCAGCTTCCACGTGATGATATCGGCTGCTGAGCATAGATCTCCGTCATGTACTGCACGTTGAAACGCAGGAAGTCGATTAGCTCGCAGGCTGAATCAATCTCCGCTTGGTAGGCGTTCTTTGACTGCCCAAGCATGGTGGCTGCATTGATTTTATACCGATAAGGGCCGGCAATCAGGTCTGCAGCCTTCAAAAATATAGCAGCGCGTTGCTCCCAGGCCATTTTCTCCCATTCTGCTTTAGCGGCAAGGGCGGCATCGATCGCTTGTTGAACATGGGTTTTGTCGCCCTTATGGTAATGTCCGATTACAGTTTGATGGTTATGTGGAGGTTTTATTTCAACCTTTTGTCCGGTTCTGATCTCCTGCCCTCCGATATACATCGGAATGTCTGTCTGTTCTGAATAAGCGTTGATGATTGCTTCTTTCAAAAGAGCTCTTTCCCGGCTTCCCGGACTATAGTTCAACACCGTCTCGTTAACCGGTGCAGGTACATTGAAAAACCCTTTAATCATAAATTCGAAATTAGGTTGCAAAGATACGGAACACCTTGAATAAATTTAAAATTGCCTATATTGCAGGCTCTCAATTTCTTCCCGGAGAATAAAAGTTGTTTTTATTATGGAAAGCAATGTTCAATTGCAATTGGCGTCGGATTTTGTACGCTTCACTGACAAAAATATTTTTCTAACAGGTAAGGCGGGGACAGGGAAAACAACTTTCTTGCACCGTCTTAAAAAAGATTCGGTGAAACGTATGGCTATCGTTGCGCCGACAGGCGTGGCAGCTATTAATGCGGGAGGAGTGACCATCCATTCTTTCTTTCAGCTTCCTTTTGGTCCGTTTATTCCGGGCGACGGCAACGATGGCCCTCAGAAGAGAAACACGTCATTTAATGCGAACAGATTCCATAAGGAGAAGATAAATCTGATCAGAAGTCTGGATCTTCTAGTGATAGACGAGATCAGTATGGTGAGGGCAGATACGCTCGACGGCATTGACGAAGTGCTGAGACGATACAAGAATCATTCAAAACCTTTCGGGGGCATTCAGTTGCTGATGATTGGAGATCTTCACCAGCTCTCACCAGTGGTGAAGCAGGAGGATTGGCAGATACTAAAGGATTATTATCCCAATTTATATTTCTTCAATAGCAAGGCTTTGCAGAAGACGTCGCCGGTAAGTATTGAGCTGAAACATATCTACCGCCAGTCGGACACTCGTTTTATCGGTCTACTGAACAGCATCCGGGATAACCGTATCGACGCATCCGTACTTGACAAGCTGAATGAGCGATATATACCTGACTTCAATCCGTCTGATGAAGAAGGTTATATTACCCTGACGACGCATAATAGTTCTGCACAGGATATCAACATCCGGAAGTTGCTTCAGATAGAGGAGAAAACGCAAAAGTTTGCTGCTGTCATAGACAGGGAGTTTCCGGAGTTTGCCTATCCTACGGAGATCAATCTGGAATTAAAAACGGGTGCCCAGGTAATGTTTGTGAAGAACGATACCTCAAGGGATAAGCTATTCTACAACGGAAAGATCGGAAAGGTCGTTCGGATGACTGCTGAGTTGATCTATGTGAAATGTCCGGGCGACCTGGCTGAGATTCCTGTACAAAAGGCCGAATGGCAGAATATAAAATACAATCTAAACCCTGCTACCAAGGAGGTGGAGGAATCAGTAATCGGTACGTTTACACAGTTTCCTCTTAAGCTAGCCTGGGCAATTACCATACACAAAAGTCAGGGGCTGACTTTTGAGCGTGCCATCATTGATGCGAATGCGGCATTCGCGCATGGTCAGGTATACGTCGCATTAAGCCGTTGCAAGAGTTTTGAAGGCATGGTGCTCAGCTCTGCAATTTCCTCCGGCAGCGTGAAAACGGATGGGGCGATTGCCGCTTATACTCGTGATGCGAATGATAACGAACCGGATCAGGACCAGTTGAATCGTTTCAAGATTGTCTTTCAGCAGAGCCTCCTGTTTGATCTGTTTGACTTCAGGGAAGTTAAACAAGCTTTTTTCCAGCTGCAACGAATCGTGCAGGAGAATGATCGTGTGCTGGTGCCTTCTCTTGCGGATGATGTGCTTGCTATGGGACAGTCTCTTGAAAAGGACGTCTATAAAGTGGCAGAGTCGTTTGAACGTCAGCTTAGAGCCCTTCTGCAGGAGGAAAAGCTTCCTGAAGATTATGAGCAGCTTCAGGATCGGGTAAAAAAGGCATGCGTTTATTTTGTGTCTAAGGTGCGTTCCGTTCTTAAGGAGGAACTGAAGAAATTTAACCTGGAAACAGACAATAAGGCACTGAAGAAGAGCCTCACGGATGTGTTTGGAAGGCTGCAAAAGGCCACCCATATTAAGGTGATGGTGTTCAATTATGGAGTTACAGGATTTGACACCCTTGGATATCTGAAGACCAAGGCGGATGCTGATATTGATTATGAGGCGGCACTGAAAGTTGTTCCGGCAACCCGGAAAACTCCGGCTACGAAAGGAACCGTGCATGCTGAGTTATACTCCAGCCTTTGGAAGTGGCGCAATGAACTTGCTGCAGACAGACATGTTCCGGTTTATATCGTCCTGCCGCAAAAGTCCCTGATCGAGCTGGTAGAACAGTTGCCGTCAAGCTTGCAGGAACTGGAGAATATCAAGGGAATCGGAAAGACAAAGGTGAAGGCGTTTGGAAAAGAGATTCTGGAGTTGATAGCTACTTATTGTGATAATAAGGGGATTGACCGGCATCCGATGGAAATGAAGTTAAAGGAACATAAACTAAAGCCTGATACCAAAGAGGTAACTCTTGAAATGTTTCGCGCGGGGAAGGGTGTGAGCGAAATTGCATTGGAGAGAGGACTGACGGTTAATACCATTGAAGGACATCTGGTTCATTTTATTGGAAGCGGCAGAGTCGAAATTAATGAAGTAGTAGCGGAGGAACAGGTAAAGCTCATATCTGAGTACATCTCGGAAAATAATCCTGAATCGACGAATGATGTTAAAATGGCCCTGGGAGAAAAGGTATCCTTCACTGAAATAAAGGCGGTGATGAAATATCTGGAGTATACACATGTTATAGTCTGATTTTCATATGAGTATCAGGTCGTTCTTTCGTTATAGCTTTGTGCTTGTCGCTTTTCTGCTCACTGGCTGTGATAGCGATGTGACCGATAATTTTACAGAGTTTGGTAGTGTGGACAGTGGTATCTACCGCACTATTGATTCACTAAATGAAGCTGCTTTCCGGGTAAAGAAAAATGATGTGGTGAGAGCGCTCGATGTTATTTACAAGGCATCCTATCTTGCGGAGCTATATCATTATGATAAGGGGATGGCCGCATCCTTATTGACAGAAGCTGGAATCTATCATCAGAACGGATATCATAAACGGGCGTTGACGTTGTATTATAAATCGCTCGATATAAGTACGAAAATTAAAGACACACTCCATATTGCCAAAGCCAACCAGCAGATAGGAAATGCGTTGATGGAAAGCGGAGATTATGCTGAGGCTGAACGTTTATATACTATTGCTGTTAAATATTACAGCTTACTGCGTCAGAATGAAGATCTGGTCAATATGTGGAACAGCCTTGGTTTGGTTAAAATGGCATCCGGACGGATTGACTCAGCGAGAAATTATTTCAATGAGGCCAGAGAGACCAGCGAAAAGCTGGGTTATACTTATGGTACTAAGAAGTCCAATCATAACCTCGGGCTTTTGAATGCGAAGACAGGGGAGCTGGCAATGGCAAGGGCTTACTTCAATACATCGCTTTCGGTTGACATCAAGACAAAGGATGCATACGGAAGTGCGCTTAACAGAAATCAACTTGCGAGACTTGCAATAGAGGAGGGTGATTATGATAGGGCTGTTGATCTGCTGAAATCGGCATTAAAGTCTGCAGGATCTATATCTGCTGCCCACCTTCAGATTGAGTCACTCAAAAGCCTTTGTGAAATTTACCGGAAGAGGTCGGATCTGACGGAGCTGGTGAGATGTCAGGAAACGCTGATTGATATGCAGGATGATCTTGCGGAGAGGGAAACGTTTTATTCAATGAACTTTCTCGAGATTCTGAAAGAGAAGGAGCAGGAGAGGTCTGTATTTCAGAAGAAGATTGTGGATGCACAACAGAGAGCCACATACTCCAACGTCGTTCTGGGCGTTGTATCTGTTGGTTTACTTACATTGATCTTGCTGACGATACTTTGGTATAAAAACTATAAACGTGCAAGGTCATACAGCAAGGAGCTGATGGATAAGAACGATGTGATTCAGAAGCATGTGCTGGCTCTTAATAAATTGAACAACGCTATAACCGAGCAGAATGAAAGCCTGGAGGAGTCAAACCGCATGAAGGATAAGCTCTTGTCTATTATAAGTCATGACCTTCGTACACCCTTGTCGAATACGAAGGGTATTCTGGATCTGGTAGAAGGGAATTACCTCAGCCCTGCTGAGCTTAGTCAGTTATTAAAGGACCTCGATGCCCAATATGTAAAATCACTGACCTTGCTCGATAATCTGTTGTTCTGGATTAAGGGCCAGATGTCGGGTTCTCCCCTGGAATCAAGGGTCATTGATCTGAAACTGTTGATTGATAGCCTTTGTCATGAGTTGGAGATATCTGCTGCAAAGAAAGATATCTCGTTAATTAATGACATCAATGAGCAACTGTTTATTTCAGGTGACCGTGAAATGATAAAAGTTGTATTCCGGAATCTGCTCACGAATGCGCTTAAGTTTACTGAAAAGGGTTATGTGCGTATTTACGCGACAGTGGAAGACGGCATAACTGTCCATGTTGAGGACAGCGGAATTGGTATGAGCGAAGAAGTGCTGCAAAAAGTGTTAAGCAGGAGCTATTTTACCACTAAGGGGACACACAAGGAATCGGGAACCGGATTTGGGCTGCTTATTTGCAAAGATCTTATTGAAAAACATGGAGCTTCTCTATCTGTTAAAAGCGAGGTTGGGCAGGGTGCTGTTTTTTCAGTGAGCTTTGGTATGAAGTAGTTTTGGTTTCTTGTTATGGCTGCATTTTCCTACCTTAGCCGGATTATTTGTTTAATGAAAACGTTACTTTCTGTTGGACCGAACATGAGCTCATGTTCGCTTCAGCACCATTAAGAAACAAATTATTCTGTTGAAATGACTACATCCTTTGATTTTGAAAAACCTATAGCTGATCTTCAGCAGCAGATAGAGAAAGTTAAGCAAATTGCTGAGAAGACGAAAGTGGATATGAGCGGAACGCTGGCGGAGTTGGATCAACAGTTAGCGGCTGCAAAAGAGCAGATCTATTCTAATCTGACGGGTTGGCAAAAAGTTCAGATTTCCAGACATCCTGAGAGGCCTTATACGTTGCAGTATATTGAAATGATGTGCGAGAACTTTGTTGAGCTGCATGGAGACCGAACTGTGAAAGATGATAAAGCCATTGTAGGAGGTTTTGCCTCAATTGGCGGACAGACTGTAATGGTAATTGGTCACCAAAAAGGGACAAATACGAAGTTGCGCCAGTACCGGAACTTTGGCATGGCGAATCCGGAAGGTTACCGTAAGGCTCTGCGACTGATGAAACTTGCAGAAAAATTCAATAAGCCGGTGGTAACGCTGATCGATACTCCCGGAGCTTTCCCAGGCCTTGAAGCAGAAGAACGCGGACAGGGTGAGGCTATTGCCAGAAACTTGCTGGAAATGTCTGTTTTACGTGTGCCGGTAATTTGCGTGGTGATAGGAGAGGGTGCATCAGGCGGTGCGCTGGGTATCGGAATCGGCGATAAGGTGCTGATGCTGGAGCATTCCTGGTATTCTGTTATATCACCGGAGAACTGTTCGGCTATCTTATGGCGTACCTGGGATTATAAGGAACGTGCGGCGGAGTGTTTGAAGCTGACCGGCGACGATATGCTTCAGAATGGATTAATAGATGGTATTATCCCGGAACCTATGGGAGGTGCTCATCAAGACCCTGTAGCAATGGCTGAAACGTTGAAGAACAGAATCCTTGAGGATTTGAAGGGACTTAGAACTAAAGATATTGATACGGTAGTAAATGAGCGGATTGAGAAGTTCTGCTCTATGGGGGTTGTTGTTGAAGGGTAATATCTTCGCTCGGTAAATAAAAGCCAAAAAAGGAAGGCCTGAAAATCAAATTTTCAGGCCTTCCTTTTTTGGCTTTTATTTACATCTCTATTCGTAATTGAGGGATAATGAACCCTGCAGGTTTGTAAACTGCTTTTGCAGTTCAGAATGTAGTGCAGTTTGCTTATTCGCTTCTGTGATCTTGAGCAATTCGTTGAGAACTGAAACACCCAGCTGGATGTCGTTCATGGCAAAACGCTGACGGCTGCCGGAAAGACCTCCTACGTAAGCCAGCTCATCTGAGATGAAGTTGCTGGTGTGTTTAACCAGTTTGTTGGCTTTTTCTGTTTCGCCCACTTTATACAGCAAGTCTGCTGTGTAATATCTGTGAAGAATATAATAGAAAAGGTAATTCTTCTCAGGAACCACTTCAATGGATTTGTTTAAAACCTTTCTCGCTTGGTCAACACGGCCTTCTTCATATAACTTCCCGGCAAGTGTATTGAAGCTCTTGATAATGGTTGCTATCATGCGGGTAGTTTCAGGATCGAGATACTTCGCGCCTTTCATATTGCCCCATACAAATTTGTTGAGCATGTTGTCATACATGCGGTCAGCGTTGATAAGCTCAGGCTCCTGTGTTGTCGAGTCTACTGCCGGTTGCTTTAAAGGAAGCAGTCTGTATGCGAATCCTTCATTATACAGGTATTTGTCCAGGCCGATATAGTTGCTTGAAGGAACTGTAACGGCGAAGTATACAGGTCTCTTCCAGTCATTATGAGCAAGAATGTCGAACATCGCCAGCTCCGTCTTGGTTACATAGTTTTTATTGTATGTCCAGTCCATGGTAGCTGCGATGCTGTCTTTCATAGACTCGCTTACAGTTTTTGTAGCGAGTACTTGTGCCGGATCGATGGTAATTCTGAAGTTCTTCGTTGGTAGGATGTTTTCCTTGGTGCCATCCTGCATAGGAACTTTGTCGTTGTCGTTGTCTGATGTCAGTACTTCAAACAGGTTCTTCATTTCGATAGGTTCCGCGAACTTGTAATCGTAGTAACGGATTACGTCTCGTACTCCCTGAACGAATTTTTCGTTACCCATGGTTAACGGAAGTGGTTCTGCCTGGTTGATCTTATCTTTCATCTGGCGGATGTACCAGTCTGTACCCAATAAGCTGAGGTTTACAATGCGCACATCGGGACGTACGCCTTCTACTTCCTGAACGTACCAAAGCGGGTAGGTGTCATTGTCGCCATAGGTGAAAAGGATGGCATTAGGTGCACATGATTCCAGATAGTCTATTGCGAAGTCGCGTGTAGTGAACTTATCTGAACGGTCATGATCATCCCATTCTTGTGAGGCCATTAGCACCGGGGCTGCTAATAAGCACAGGACTGTTGCTGTAATTCCTGCCATTTTAGGTGACATCTTTCTACTGAGAAAGCTGGTAATTCCGGCTACACCCAGTCCGATCCAGATGCCAAAGGCATAGAACGAACCTGCGTACGCGTAATCACGTTCCCTCGGTTGAAGCGGATTTTGATTCAGGTATAATACGATGGCTACACCTGTAAAGAAGAACAGCAAGCCAACTACTCCCGCATCTTTCTGGTTATATTTGAAATGCCAGAAAGCGCCGATCAACCCAATGATGAGGGGTAGGAAAAACAGGGTGTTATTCGCTTTATTGTCCTTTATGCTCGGAGGGAGATTATCCTGCGGACCTAATAATATGGCATCGATTGGTTTGATGCCGCTGATCCAGTTTCCGGAGGTATAGTTTCCATGCCCCTGATCATCGTTCTGTCTGCCTGCAAAGTTCCATAGGAAGTAGCGGGCGTACATAAATCCGGTCTGGTAAGAGAAAAGGAATCCGAGATTGTCTGTAAAAGTGGGGGATTCGGTTTCACCCAGTTTCATCCAGTCACGGTAGTACCCTACGTGCTGAGGATCATCACTGTACATGCGTGGGAGTAACGTATTGCGGTCGTATTCTGTTGAGAACTTTCTTCCGGCAACTTCATACTTTTCATTTCCCTTGCGGTAGATATTGTCTCCTTGTTTGTAATCGATAGGTTTTGAGTCGAAATACTGGCCATACAGAAGAGGACGGTCGCCGTATTGTTCGCGGTTCAGGTAACTCAGGAAAGCGAAAGCATTATCGGGATCACTGTTATTCAGTGCCGGGTTGGCTTTTGCACGTACTACGATCATCGCATAGGAGCTATATCCAAATACGATAAAGGCGAAGGATATCAGGATAAGGTTAAGCGTAGGCTTTACCTTCTTGATGGAGTATATTATGCCGTAGGTAAGAGCACCGGCTACCAGAAGAACAAAGACCAGGACGCCGCTTCCAAAGCCCATTCCTAAAGAATTTACAAAGAACAAGTCGAAGTAGGCTGCAAATTTTACTAGGTACTGGATGATCCCATATTGTACTATGGCAAGCACGACGATACCTGCGAGCAATGACAGGAGAGCTCCTTTAGAGGTAGGATTTTTATATCTTCTGAAATAATAAACCAGTGCTATTGCAGGGATCACCAATAAGTTCAATAAGTGAACTCCGATGGATAGTCCCATAACATAGGCAATAAATACGAGCCATTTATCTGCTCCCCGCTCATCTGCATGGTAATCCCACTTAAGGATTGCCCAGAATACGATTGCGGTACAGAGCGATGACATGGCATATACTTCTGACTCGACAGCTGAAAACCAGAACGTGTCTGAGAATGCATAGGCAAGTGCTCCTACTAATCCGGAACCAATAATGGTAATGAGAATTGCCGGTTTCAGTTCCTCACCGTATTTCCATAAGGTCTTTTTGGCCAAGGCCGTGATCGTCCAGAATAAAAAGAGGATAGTGGCACCGCTGGAAACTGCTGAGCCAATATTCATCCAATAGGCTACTCTGGTTACATCTGAGCCTGCCAGAAGAGAGAATATTTTTTGAAGGATCAGGAATAAAGGTGCACCGGGCTGGTGTACGATCTGTAGTTTGTATGCTGCAGCGATGAATTCACCGCAGTCCCAAAAGCTCGCTGTCGGCTCTGCGGTCATGACATAAGTCGCCGTGGCGATTATAAAACATAGCCAACCGAAGAGATTGTTAATTTTGTTGTAATTCATATATAAGATACCAGTATCGATATGGAGCCCGAAATTAACGAATAGAATTTAATTACCAAGTCTGATGCCCCAGGTTTATGGATTTATGTACCGTCTGAGAAACCTTAGGCCGGCCTGAGCGAAGCAACATGCCGGCAATTGTCAGAATCGGAGTAATTTTTTTTAATGTGATTTACAGATAGTTGTTTCGGAATTCTGACCTATGGCCTCAAAAAAGAAAAAATGTTTTGGATATCTGTGTAATCGCGCTATATTTGCATTCCATTTCGCAGTAAGCACTGCAGAATGGAAGATTGCCCGATAGTATAAAGGTAGTACGACGGTTTTTGGTACCGTTTGTCTAGGTTCGAATCCTGGTCGGGCAACATAAAAAATTCGGATTCTCTGGTCGTTTTCTTAGAAGTACATCTAATTCGAAGTCCGGATTTTTTCTACCGCTAATGATCAGGGATTGAATTCTTTATTGCACTCATAAGTTCCGAAATCCGAACGAATAAAATGCCATTCCAACCCAATCACGTTAAGTTATTTGCCGGCTCAGGCTCTACATTGTTAGCAGCGAAGATAGCCAGCTCATATGGAAGAGATCTAGGTGATGTTGTTACAGCTCGTTTTAGCGACGGAGAATTTCAACCTTCTTTCAACGAATCTGTTCGAGGTTGCGATGTTTTTCTGATACAGTCCACCAATCAGCCTTATGATAATCTGATGGAGCTCTTATTGCTGATTGATGCAGCAAAAAGGGCTTCTGCGCATTATATAACAGTTGTTATTCCTTACTTTGGGATGGCCAGACAGGACAGGAAAGATAAGCCGCGTGTAGCCATCGGGGCAAAGCTTATAGCAAATCTGCTTACAGCTGCCGGAGCACATCGTATTATGACTATGGATCTTCATGCGGCCCAGATTCAGGGGTTCTTTGATATTCCGGTAGATCATCTTGATGCCTCAGTGATTTTTGTTCCGTATATTAAGAGTCTTGGTCTGAAGAACCTAACGATCGCTTCACCGGATATGGGTGGTTCTTATCGTGCCCGTACTTTCGCCAAATTCTTCAATGCAGAGGTAGTGATCTGTGATAAGCGCCGTAAGCGTGCGAACGAGATTGAGTCGATGTCTATCATTGGGGATGTTACCGGTCAGGATATTGTTTTGATGGACGATATCTGCGATACTGCTGGAACGCTGGCAAAAGCGGCTGCCCTGATCATGGAGAACGGTGCAAACAGTGTGAGAGCGGTATGTTCGCATCCTGTGCTTTCCGGTCATGCATACGAAACAGTCGAGAACTCGGCTCTTACTGAGTTGATCGTTACCGATACAATTCCTTTGAAGCGCCCGTCTGACAAGATACGAGTACTGTCGACAGCTGATCTGTTTGCTAAAGCCATTTCTATTGTTCATGAGCATGGCTCAATAAGCGGCCTGTTTAGCGTAGATCAAAATTTGAATACAAATAACTAAATATATAATATGAAAACTATCGCTATTAGCGGTTCCCTTAGAGGGAACGTAGGGAAACGCGACGCAAAGGAACTGCGTTACGAAGGTAAAGTGCCTGCAGTTCTTTATGGTGGAGAAGGTCAGAAGCATTTCGCAGTAGAAGCAAGTGATTTAAGAGCTTTGATTTACAGTGCAGATGTAAGCTTCGTAGAGATTCAGATTGACGGTACTTCAACTCAGGCTATTATTCAGGATGCACAATTTCATCCATTGACTGAGCAGGTTATACATGTTGACTTTTTGCAACTTCATGCTGACAAACCTTTGGTTATGCAGATCCCTGTTAAATTAACCGGAACTTCTCCGGGTGTGAAAATGGGTGGTAAGCTGGTACAGAAGCTTCGTAAGCTACGTGTAAAAGCTTTGCCAAGTGCAATGCCTCAGTATGTTGAAGTAAGCATTGAGCCATTAGAAGTTGGAAAGTCTGTTCGTGTTCGTGACCTTAAATTTGAAGGTTTCGACATCACTAACACTCCTGAGGATACTATTGTATCTGTAACAACTTCACGTGCGTTGAGACAAGCGGAACAAGAAGCAGCAAAGGGTAAATAATCTCTTTCTTCTTTGAATTTTACAAAAGAGGTTACCTAAACAGGTAGCCTCTTTTGCTGTTTATAGGAGTTTTACTATATTTTTGTCGGTAAACACTACGGATTAAATAAAATATTGATGAAATACCTGATTGTAGGTCTTGGAAATATCGGACGTGAATACGCGGATACGCGTCATAATATTGGTTTTATGATTGCGGATACTCTGGCAAAGAAAGCGGAGGTAAGTTTTATGAATCTCCGGCTGGCTTATTATACGGAATTCGCATTTAAAGGAAGGAAGGTCTCGGTGATTAAACCTACAACCTATATGAACCTGAGCGGAAAAGCACTTAATTACTGGATGCAGGAGCTGAAAGTTCCGATTGAGAATGTGCTTGTGCTGGTTGATGATTTGGCTATTCCGTTTGGTAAGGTGAGACTAAAACCGAAAGGTAGCAGTGCGGGGCATAATGGATTAAAGAGTATTGAATCAGTCCTTGAAGGTTCTAATAATTATGCGAGGCTCCGCTTCGGGATTTCTGATAATTATCCGAAGGGTCGTCAGGTTGATTATGTTCTGAGTGGCTTTGATGATGATGAGACGCCCGCACTACCGGAGCTGATTGGTCGTTCTATAGAGATGATAGAGAGTTTTGTTACAGTAGGTGCTGAGTTAACAATGACGCGCTTTAATAAATAGCTATGGTTAAGGTATATGGTATAAAAAATTGCAGTACTGTGAAAAAAGCGCTGGATTGGCTGGACAGGTACAATGTTTCTTATGAATTTCAGGATTTTAAAAAATGGGGAGTTGCCGAAGAACGTCTGCTTTCCTGGTCAGATGCAGTTGGCTGGGAGTCGCTTGTTAATAAAAGAGGCACTACCTGGAAACAGCTCGATCCGGAGGTTCAGGCGAGTGTTGTTGATGCGCGATCTGCCTTTCCGGTTCTGATGGAGAAGACAAGCATCATTAAACGACCGGTTGTAGAACTGGGCGACAAGGTTCTCCTTGGCTTTGATGAAGCCAAGTATGCCGAGGTCTTCGGTGTTTAATAAATCCTTTTATTTGTTCATTACTGACATCTGTTCATCGTTGGCGTTTGTTCATTGTTGACTTAAGACGTCAGAAGTACATATTTTATGCATTTGAAAAGTTTTCTAGTTTCTGCTCCTCTTCTTTTGTGTTCATTTTTTGCTGATGCCCAGCAGTCGGAAAGCTATTTTGACGGTGACAAGAATCCGGGTGGCTATAGCTATACGGAGGCCTTTGGCGGATCGATTTATACACGTTCGGGGAATCAGTACCGTTCGGCGTCGGGTAAACCCGGGCATGCTTACTGGCAAAATCGCGCTGATTATAATATTGATGTAGCGTTAAACGAGAAACTTAAGACCATTAGCGGGACGGAGTTGATCACTTACACCAATAATAGTCCGGATGACCTGGAGTTCCTGTGGCTTCAGCTGGATCAGAACCTGTACAAGCAAGGGTCACGCGGACTTAGTACAGTTCCGTTATCTGGAAGCAGGAGTGGTAATAAAGGCCAGCAGTTTGACGGAGGATATGCGATCAAGGCCGCAAAGCTTGTTGATGAAAGCGGAAAGGAGACGGAGCTTAACTGCATGATTGATGATACTCGCATGCAACTGATGCTTCCGGAGCCGTTGAAGGCTGGAGGCGGGAGCCTGAAACTCAAGATTGAGTTTTCCTTTATTGTTCCTGATTACGGTTCAGACAGGATGGGTATTCTGGAAAGTTCGAACGGAATGATCTTTTCTATTGCGCAGTGGTATCCGCGTATGTGTGTTTATGATGATATTTCAGGGTGGAATACTACTCCTTATACCGGTCCAGCTGAGTTTTATCTCGAGTATGGGAACTTTAATGTAAACATTACTGCCCCTGCTAATCATGCCGTTGTTTGCTCGGGAGAGTTGCTTAATCCGGAGGATGTTTATTCTCAGGATCAGCAGAAGGCCTGGGCTGAGGCGAAGCGCAGTAACGAATCTGTTGTGATCCGCTCGGAGAAAGATGCCAGGAATGCGTCGCGGCCGGTAGAGGGGACAAAGACATGGCGGTTCCGGATGGAGAATACGCGGGATGTGGCCTGGGCTTCCTCTGCATCCTTTATGATCGATGCAGCACGGATTAACCTTCAGGAGGGGAGGATGTCTATGGCAATATCTGCTTATCCCGCGGAGTCTGCGGGTAAGTTAGCCTGGGGGCGTTCGACAGAATATGTAAAGGCCTCAATCGAATATTATTCAGCAAAATGGACTGAATACCCATATCCTACGGCCATCAATGTTGCCAGTAATGTCGGTGGGATGGAGTATCCCGGAATTGTTTTCTGCGGAAGCAGTGCCAGGGGTGGCGCGTTATGGGGAGTAACGGATCACGAATTTGGTCATATCTGGTTCCCGATGATAGTGGGTTCAAATGAGCGTTTGCACCCCTGGATGGATGAGGGATTAAACTCTTTCATTAATGAGCTGTCGACTGCGGCTTTCAATAAGGGAGAGTACGATAAAGGGACGCGAAATATGCGGAAGTGGACTTCGCTGATCATGGATCCTTCTCTGGAACCGGTAGTGAGTAGTGCAGATAATATGAAAGAAAGAAATACGGCTTATTTGTCTTACTATAAACCAGCTATCGCACTTTCACTGTTGCGTGAAAACGTACTCGGTCCCGAACGTTTTGATCGTGCGTTCAAAGCTTATATAGAGCGTTGGGCTTATAAGCATCCAACACCTGATGATTTCTTCCGGACGATGGAAAATGTAAGCGGGGAAGATCTTAACTGGTTCTGGCGGGGGTGGTTCTTCAATAACTGGAAGCTTGATCAGGCAATTTCAGGGGTTAGCTACGTGAAAAATAACCCGGCGAACGGTGTACTGATAACGGTGGCCAATCTGCAGAAAATGGTTATGCCGGTTGTTATGGAAATTAAATTAAAAAGTGGCGGTGCGTTCAGGGTGCAACTCCCTGTTGAGATATGGAAGCGGAACAAAAGTTGGACTTTTCAGTATCCTACGAAAGAAGACGTGGCTTCGGTGACGATTGATCCTGATCAGACGTTGCCGGATGTGAATACAGATAATAATACCTGGAAGGTTAAGAATTAGGTTGAATTTCTATCCTCAACCCCTTGATAATCAAAAAAACTTACTACCTTTGCATTCCTTTTTAGGATAAAAGAGTAAAGCAAATTAATTTTAAAACAAAAAACGTAAATGCCTACTATTCAACAATTAGTTAGGAAAGGTAGAGTAGCTCTGGAGGATAAGAGTAAATCCCCGGCGTTGGACAGCTGTCCACAGCGAAGAGGCGTGTGTACCCGTGTATACACTACT
>Ga0160467_100653_pt1 | contig 27159 bp, 31 predicted proteins | sample HID1972I_E11MG_FD_108221 | JGI IMG/M metagenome (GOLD analysis project Ga0160467, IMG submission 108221) | Enriched pill bug-associated microbial communities from UW Madison campus, WI, USA - HID1972I_E11 MG | ecosystem: Host-associated > Arthropoda: Insects > Digestive system > Unclassified ... | reverse complement strand
CGGCGACCAGCCTGACCGCCTCGAGCTTGAACTCGCGGCTGAATGTCCTTCTTCTCTCCATGAACCACCTCCGGTTTCATCTTCCACCTTAACAAGGTGTCTTTGAAACCGGCAGCAGCCCAGTGCAGAACGTTATAAAAGTCGAAATTTTGGCCGCGCTGCAGAACGTAGATTCGATCGGGCAACTCGAAGTGGACGACAGAGTCTGCAGTGGGGGGAATCGGGTCACTCGCGCTCGCGGCCGGGGGGTAAAAAATGACCATCCCTGTGTCATTCACGCGGACTTCATAGTCGTACTCGCGGAAACCGTTGATACGATTGAAAAAGTAGCCAGGATGCGTGCCCTTGTGAGCGAAAGGCGGGTGCGCACCATCGAGCATGTTCTCCACGAACAGTTCTGCGCTGCACTTCACCTCGACCACGCCTTGCTTCCACGCGTATTCCTGCGCACCGCGTAGCCGCGGAGGTGGTGCGGGAGGCTTCTCGGTGCCCATCCACACCCAGACGTAGTGATCCTGCTCCACGCTGGAGTAGGCGCGCACGCGGAAGCCCTGGGGAATGGGTGTTCCGGAAAGATATGAGGGGACATGGACGCAACGGCCCGTGCCATCGTATTGCCATCCGTGGTAAAGGCAGGCCAGATTGCCGTCTGTGATCTTTCCCAAGGAAAGTTGTACTCCTCGATGACAGCAACGATCTTCGAGGATGCTCGGAGTCCCATCCGGATTCCGAAAGATGACCAAATCCTTACCCAACACGCGCGTGTGGCGAGGATGATTTTCTAGCTGCGACGTGGCGCATGCGGCATACCAGTATTCAGGGGACATTCCACATTCCTTGCTGATTACAGTGTTGAAACTAGGTTCGCTTCTCGGCGAGTTCCATTGAACGAGATGTGTTCCATGCGAAGCCATGCGGTAGACGCGATCGCTATCTCCGCGAGGGTGTAGTAGCCATTGAATGCAATAGCGCCGAGCACGGCAGAAGGAATAGCTGAAGCGCCTTTGCCTTCGAGGTGTTCTATGAGGCCGATCCAGGGATCAGCACCGAAGCAATGCCCATACTTCGACATCAAGTTGGGGCCCAGATAGTTCGGCACGACTACCCGTTTGAGAGGCTGAAACAACACGTCGTTAATAAATGGGAGGAAGGTCATTCGCGTCCCGTTGGCCGCCTGGCGCGATCTGAGAGCCAGCGCGAAATCATTGAATGCGCTGTTGGGATGCGGACCCGAGCAGGAGGGATGGAGACTGCGATCCTCGGGAAGCTCCACGAGCAGACAGGTCACGCCGAACCCGGATCGCCCGATAACTGGGTGGGCTAGATGCCACTGCAGGTTGTGCACGTCGACATCCGCGATCGCTATGGCTAAGCGACGCACCGCAGTGTGCGCCGTGAAGTACCGTAGCGCAAAGCCCCAGCCCGTACACATGTACACGTTCACGATGCCCTCCGGTCGCAGCCCCGAAATGCGATCAATCGTTGAACAGAAACGCGACAAGTTCGGCTGTTCCACGCTGATCGCTCCTGACAGCACTGTCGAGCAGACGACTAGCGCCTCCGCTTCAAAGCTTGTGGTTTCGCGGCACAGGGCAATCTGTTCACCGAGAAGGTAGGCCAGAGCTTCAACCCGATCTTCCAGTGTGCCCTCGGGGAGGAAGGGCGGAGAAATCCTCCAGTGGACTGCAGCGTGCAGGCGCGCTACGCTACTCGGGCTGGTGGGGTCTGTGAGGTTCATATGCGCCGTCGCCCTCCGCCGGCCAAAGCGTCCCAAGCGGATGGCTCCGCCTGGACGTCTTCCTCCGATGCCTCGATCTCCAGCCTTAGCCGAACCTCCGCCGATACGCGGACTCGACCTAAGGTGAAGTAACCGTCGTAAGCAACCGCGCCTAGAGTCACGACGTGCTCCTTTCCGCTCTTGCCCGCCTGAAGCCATTCCAGCAACCCGATCCACGGGTCCGATCCGAAGCAGTGGCCGTAGGCCGCATGGCGGTCCACCCCGAGATCGTCCTTTCCGAGCAGTCGTTCGGCGATGGTGCGCATCTCTGGTACGAGGAAGGGGAGGAAGGTGGGGGTACACCCATGTACACGACGCTGTGAGCGGATTGCATGGAGGAACTCGCTGAAACCGCTGTTCGGATATGGTCCGTTGCAGGAAGGTAGCTCTGCCCCTTCTTCCAGGTCGATGAGGACGCAGGTCACACCGAAACCAGAGGCCCCGATCAGTGGATGTGAGCGGCAGCCCTGGAGGTCGTGCAGGTCGACATCCGCAATGGTAAGAACCACGCGCTGCGCGCAACCTCCCCGTCCGACATAGCGCAGCGCATAGCCCCATCCAGCACATTGATACGGTTGAATAAGCGCCTGCGGGCGCGGCAACTGTTGTGCTTCGATCTGATCGAACAACCTATTGCACATACTCACGTCTCCGGTGAGATACATGGACAGGTACGTTGTACAGACCAAGTGCTGGCAAGTGTCCGCACCGCTGTCCTGGAGGGACCACGCGAGGAGGTTGCAAATGTGATCTCCGAGACAGCGTATGCGATCCTCGATCGAAAGTGTTCCCGCCGCGAAGGGCGGCTCCAAGAGTCGATGCGCGATCGATCGGATGGTGGGAAGAGCTTGCGGCTGCGTCACCCCACGCTCCCGCAGACTTCGACCGACTGAATGGCGATCTGCGCAATCTCGCTCAACCTTGCCAATTCTTCTCGCAGGATAGGCCGTACGCGTCGGCGAGCGAGCGCACGCAGTACTACAGAGTTGCTCAAGAAGCTTTCGATGCCTTCGCGCGACTCCGGCGATAGCATCAAAGCCCAGATCACCAACTCATTTTCTCCCCGCTCGATGGGGTCGGCGCGCAGGCCATGGTGGACTAGGACCACGTTGCGTGTACCTGAATCCAGTAGGGCTGGCAACAGGTCCTGAGGTGCGTGCGTAATGAACACGTCAGAGGCAAGAAGTTCACGCGGAAGCTGCACGTTAAAGTCCGGTCCGAACAGGCGCAGGCCGAAGACGGAGATGCTAGGCACGTACTGCCGCATCTCTACAACAAGGGTTTTCAACAGCAGATAGCGCTGGCTAGGACTAAGAAGCACGGGCACAGGCGCCTGACGCTCGAAGCGCATCACCTCTGCGTACTCCAGCGGGCGAACCAGAGGCATGACGCCCAGCTCCGCTGGATGGCACGTTCCCGAAAATGGGGAGCCTGACAGTACGCCCGAAATCTGCAGTCCGCAGAAGCCAGGGGCTTGCCAGTCCGACTCCGCGAAAGTGTTTGTCTCATGCAAGGGGGTGCTCGCCAAGATGCTCATGATGCAACGTAGATTCGAGGGCTCTTTAAGTTCAGGAACCCGTTCGGCGAATAGGTGTGGTACGAGCCGCACCCTTCGAAGATCAGAAGGTCCCCCTCGCTCAAGCGATGTTCCTGCACTCGACCAAGTACGTCGGCGCGGTTGCAACTGTTGCCGATTACCACTGTGGGCTTGGCCGCTGCGGCTGTCCGCGAGGGCAAGGCGGCGTCGAGCACGCGCGGCGTGATCACCCGCTTCAGCACGTTTTCTGTCTGAGCAAGTAGGAAGCTATGGGCCATTCCACCGTCGCACACTGCGATCTGGCGGCCGTCGATCTGCTTTACCCCTAGGACGCGAACGACAAAGCGACCGCATGCCGAGAACACCGCGCGGCCGGCTTCGTGCAGCAGCGGCATCTGCCCAAATAGACTGGAAAGATGGGCGCGGTAGCCTGGCCAGTCGATGCTGGTATTGCGCCAGTCCGCGGGGATTCCACCGCCCAAACTGACGAAAGCCAAGCGCGCTGCCGAATGCCCAGACACCTGCTCAACGAGAGCGGCCATACCCGATGCCACCAACCTGTGGTTGGACAGGAAGGTGTTGGATCCGGCAAAGGTGTGCAGCCCATCGATGTACATACCCTCTTGATGCACTCGTTCCAGCGCGGCCAATGTATCGGTAAGGTCCATACCGAAGTGGTCCTGCGCGCTCGGGGGCAGATGGGCGCCAGGCAGGCAGGCTGTGTTGACGCGAAGTGCAATCCGCACTTCTACCCGGCGCGCCTCAGCGATTTTCAGAATCATCTCAAGCTGCGACAGGCTGTCAGCCACCAGTGTGGCGCGGCATGCGATAGCGGACGCCACCAAGTTCGAGGTCATGGCTGGAGTTGTGATGAAGCGCGGCACCGCCGCGCGTCCCACCGTGAGGTTTAGCTCACCCAGGCTCGCGATCTCGATTCCATCAGTAAAAAGGTGTCCGCAACGGGCAAGTAGGTCCAGAACCGGGTTTGCCTTGACTGACACCACCAGGCCCGTGCCAAGCGTCTCTTTCAGCGCCGCATGATCGCGCGCCACGACAACCGGGTCGAAGACGTAGCAGGGGGTCTCAAGCTCGAAAGCGCCTGGCGCGACCAGCTCGCGCGCGTCGTCCAGGATGGGGGCGGCGTTCATGCTGTGCTCAGGCGTTGACCTTGCTCGCCCGGTGGCGCTCGGCCACCACCTGGAACTGACGGTCCATGTCACGCAGAGTCGTAAACTGGTCGATCTGGAGCGCTTCTGGATCTAGCGGAGCTTGATATAGCTGATCGCAGATCAGGATTAGCTCCACGACACGCATGGAATCCACCCCAAGTTCGCCAATCGCGAGATCGACGTCAATCGTTTCCTGGTTGAGCACCTTCGCCACTTCGGTTTGAAGTATTTCCAGTGTTGTCTTGCCTTCCATTTCCACGTCCTCCAGTCGGCTCGCTACCTAGATACCGCGCTGGACCGAGCTCGTCTCCAGCGGGGTTGGCTTCCGCAGGTGCGGGAGCTGGGATCAGTTTCATCTCCTGTGCCAGCGGAAGAAGCGCCAAGCAATCGCCAAAAAACTAGCTTTCCATGCAACGATCACCGCGATGCTGACCTTGTGCATTGCGAGTGTGTCGCCCTCAACCAGAACACCCCGCAGCGCCGTGACGAACGCAGATGTCGGCAGGTACGCAACGACCGACTTGACCTCAGCGGGCATCGCGTTAAGCGGCATCGTCAGATCGCTTAGAAACAGCAGCACGATGTACGCGAGATTGGTGGCGAAGACTGCATCCGGAACGGATGCCATGCGAGAAGCCATGGCGAGACCCAATGACAGGAGCATCCCCGCGCCGAGTGCTATTACGAGCGCCGTCCGGGCCAGGCGAGGTACTTCGAGAACTAGAGGAATGTCGAAGAATTGGACGGCGCCGATGACTAGCAGAACCGCCGCCAACGCAAGCACGATAAGGCGCGAGACCAGCATCGCAGCAAGGTAGTCTGCCAGCCGCACAGGCAGGCACGACATCAGTTTGAATGTATTGCGCTCGCGCCGGTCAGCAATGGCCACGCAGGTGCTCGACATCGCTGCTGCGAGCATTGACATCACCAATGTTCCGGTGAGCATGTATTGCGCGAAAGAGAGGTTGCGCCTCGGCGGATCCTGGACATCGACCGTGACCAGCATTTGTGCGCGTGCAACCTCGGCGTTGAATAGGACCGTTAGCGCTCGAATCCAACGCGTCACCACTTCCGCTCCCATGTCCCCAGATCCTGCCACGACGCGTATGGCAACGGATTCTTTGTGCTGGATCGAACTGCCAAATCCAGCTGGGATGGTGATGCGCACTACGCCCTCGGGAACTGATCGACCAGCTTCTTCCAATTTCCGAACTTCTGAGCGCAATGCATCTTCATGCAGCAAAGCTTGGCGAACTTTGTCCTCGTACTGCGCGCTGCGCTCGCTGTGGTCTTCATCCACCAGTTCCACGATTGCTGACGCTATTGCTCCATCCGTTCCGTAGGAGAAGAGCATCATTGCCAAGAAGAAAAATGGAAACAGGAAGATCCAGAACAGCGTGGCGTGTGCCCTGAAGATCAGCTTCAGTTCGTTCAGAACCATCACGGTGAAGGCGGTACTCATTTACCCGTTCCTAGAGCAATGCTGAAGCAGGTCCACGAGGGTAGATCGGCCGAATTCAACAGAATCAACGTCGTCGTGGTCAATTAGGTCTCGTGCTGCGACATTGAGGTCGTCACCGCCAAACATCAGAGCTCGCCCTTCGGAGACGGAAGAGAGCTTTGCACTCGGATAGATAGGGAGGAGTGATGAAGCGATACGGCGTGCCGCATCGTCCGATTCGCACTGAATGCTCAGACGATGGTCGCCAACCAGTTGTTGTCGCAGTGCGTCGCGTGTGGCGTACTGCTCAATTCGCCCGTCAGCGATCCACGCCACATGCGAGGCAAATCGCAATTCCTCGCTGGTGTGACAGCACATCAAGATGGTTGAGTCCCGCATTTCTTCGAGCAATTGCATGCAGGCACGAGCGAACTGCGGGTCTAATCCGGTCAATGGCTCGTCCAAAAACAAGAGCTGGGGTCGATGAGCCAAAGCGAGGAACAGGTCAACTCGCTGCGTTTCGCCACGTGAAAGCCATTCGTAGCGCTTGTGTAGTAAGGGACCAATGCCCAAAACTGAAAGGACTTCTTCGCTGGCCCTCGCATACAGAGATCGATGAAATGCCACGATCTCGCTCACTAGCAGCCAGCCTGGCAATGCTGCCTTCTGCAGTTGTACGCCGACTTTCGCCCGAAGCAGGACATCCTTGTGCCAATGCTCAATTTCTTGGCCAAGTAGTCGTCCTTGGACGGCGCTACCAGCGCGCAGGCCTAGCATCACCTCGAGCAGTGAAGTCTTGCCCGCCCCATTTCGTCCTACAAAGGCCACTTTGATGCCCGCCTCAACCCGAAAGTTGGTGACCGATAGCGTCATGCTAGACAAGGGCATACGCAACGACGTAATCTCCACCGCCGCATGCGGCGGTCGCTCCAGTAGATCAGCAGGCAAGTCCATTGCCGCCAACGGAGAATCATCGATGAGGGATGTGAGGCTCATGTTCCCGCCTCTAGCAAGGACGCGCGTAGCGCTACGCGGTCGAACTTACCGTTCGGTGAACGCGGCAGACTCTCCCGCACGTGGATGCGAGGCACCATGTACGGCGGCAACTTCTGCACGCAGTGGCGATGCACCTCTTCGATGTCGAAACGCGGTATTGCGCTGGGAACCACGACTGCCACGATGGCATCGCCTATATCCCCCGCAGGAATGCCGAAAGCCACGACTTCGGCTACGCAGGTCACCTCGGCCACCACCGATTCAATCTCGGTGGGGCTGATGCGATAGCCAGCGGTCTTGATCTGATCGTCGCGACGGCCGATGTAGTAGAGATAGCCATCCTCGTCCATGCGGACGATGTCGCCAGACCAGACGGCGATCTCAGGTATCAGGCCACTCGCATGATCGCGGGGTAAAAGGCGGAAGCGCTCTTGAGTACGGTCAGGATTGTTCCAGTAGCCGAGGGTAACCAGTGGCCCGCGATGCACGAGCTCGCCTGGCTCCTCTGGCCCGCAGAGCGACCCGTCCTCGCGCAACACGAGAATCTCCGCATTCGGGATGGCCTTACCAATTGACGAGGGCCGGTTCTTTATCTCTCGCGGGTCGAGATAGGTCGAACGAAAAGCCTCCGTTAGACCGTACATGAGAAACGGTGCGGCGTTATGGAAGATTGCTCGTAGAGAGCGCAGCAGAGGCTCAGGGAGATGTCCGCCGGTGTTCGCGAAAAGCCGCACAGAGGCAGCTTGGACACCACGCCAGGGAACGTTAGCCAGAAGGCTCCACAGGGGCGGGACGGCCGTGATTGACGTTACGCCGTGCAAGGCGACAAGTGCGGGAATCTTTTGCGGCAGAAGGGGGGTATGAAGCACCACCCTAGCGCCAGCCAGCAGCCCGGTGGTCACCTGACTTAACCCGGCGTCGAAACTGATCGGAAGCAGCGCCAGGATCACGTCGTTTTCGCAGGTGCCAAGATACTCGTTCACCGAGTGGCAGCCGACGACCAAGTTGCGATGCGAAACCACTACTCCCTTCGGCCGTCCAGAGCTCCCAGAGGTGTAAAGGATCATGGCGGGATCGGTGTCGCAGGGAGAGGCCACGAGAAATCGTGCGTCCTCCGAAAGCTCTTCGATCCAGCGTGTGCGTCCCAGCGCTGCGGGCTGGGGGGGGGCGCCAAGAAGGACGACCTGTGCGCGCAGGTGTGGAGTGTCTGTGAGCAGTTGATCAGCGCGGTGTGCAGTAGTGACTAGCAATTCGGCGTTGCAGTCGTCAAGGATGTGTGCCACCTGGTCAGGCTTCAGCCTGGGGTTAATTGGTACACAGATCCAGCCGCCACTCGCACAAGCCAAGATCGCGGTCACGCAGTCGACAGACTTTTCGAGCAAGAGGGCGATGCGCGCGTGAGGTTGCATCTTTAGACCCTGAAATCTTCGCGCAAGCTGTTCCGCTTCTTGCATCAATTCGCCGTAAGTGACTTTTCGAAGCTCGTCTTCGAGGGCGATACGATCGGCCGCTCGCGAGCTCGCGCTTCGGAGCAGATCGTGAAGGTTGCGAATATGGCTCATGTGGAAAAGCCAAAGTCGGCCGGGTCAATGTGTACGAACGAGTGCTCTGCCGTACGGATGACTTGCGCGCGAGACGCCACGGATGGCAGGATGTTGTGGCAAAAGAAGCGCGCCGAAGCGAGCTTTCCACGATAGAACTCTGCCTCCTTGTCCTCGAGCTGGGAAGTGCGCAACGCGCACGCTGCCACGCTCGCGGCCTCAAGCAGATTCCATGCGGTGACTACGTCGCCGAACATGCCAAGAAAGCGCGTGCAGAACTGGCTGATCACCAGTTGGCGACCGACGGAGGCATAGCGCTGGATCGTCTCGAGCGTGGAGATCAACTCAGCTAGCGCTGACTCCAAGACGGCATATTCGGGCGTCAGTTCTGGATACTCATTCCGTCGGCTAAGGCATGTCTGTACCTCACCCTCGAAGTCTTTCATCGCAAGCGACTGGCGACCAAATCCAAGTTTGTCACGAACCAGATCTTGAGACTGGATGTAATTCGTCCCTTCCCAAATCGTGAGAATCTTCAGATCACGCGCATACTGCTCCAAGGGACGATCACGGAAGTAGCCCACTGCGCCGTGGACTTGAATGGCCTGCGTGACCACATTCCAGCATTCGTCCGAGATGTACGCTTTCGCCATTGGCGCGTACAGAAGGGCTAACCGGCCATGCTTTTCGATCTGCTCTCGATCGATGTTCTCCCCCAACTTCTGCTTGCGATAAACCAGTTGTTGAATCATCGATGAGTGAAAGGAAATTCGACACAGCAACATACGTGTGCCTTCCACCTTTGCCTTCATCTCGAGGAGCATGCGCTGGACATCGCAGTGCTGGATGATAGGAATGCGAGGCGCGCGTAGGTCAGAAGCGCGATCAAACGCCGCGCCTTGCACACGTTTGCGTGCATAGGCCAACGAGTGTAGGTAGGCAGATGAAGAGACGGCCACGCCGATTGCGCCCGTACCTATCCTCGCCTTCTTCATCATCATGGCGAGCTGCAGCAGAGCGGCATTTGGCTTGTTCCCGAGAAGGTACCCACGGGTTACGCCCGTTCGCCCGAACACCAAGCGCGTATTCGCACAGCCGTTCAGTCCCATCTTGTCTTCGACCTGTGTGCACTCCACAGCGTTGTCAATGAGACGGCCACTGTCGTCCGGCCAGAAGCGCGGAACGATGAAACAAGACATGGCAAGCGGTGAGGTGTTGCCTCCCACTATTCGGCCAAGAACAAGATAGACGGTGTTGCCCGTCAGCGGATGCATTCCAGCGGTGATGTAGCACTTCTCGCCCGTCACTGCGTAAAGTTCACCGGAGAGCTGGCTTGCTGTGGTCGAGATGGCCATCAGGTCCGATCCTGCTTCGGGCTCGGTAGCGCAAAAGCAGGCGTCCCACTCAGCCGTATCAAGAGAGGGTAGAAAGGTCTTCTTTTGCAGCTCCGTGCCGCGTGAACGGATCACGGTTGCAGCCGACGGCGTGAATCCCGCATAGCACATGAATGCAGCGTTTGCGCCTGCGAACAACTCGGTCACCAACTGAATGACGATCTGTGGAAAGCGGACCCTAGACTCGTCGTGAACTTCGATGGGATCGCCTTGTTGCCGCAACCAGAACCAATCTCGTTTGTGCTCCTCCCACAGAGGTAGAAACGCGGCAGGAATGTGCACATTGCCGTCCTCCTGCAAGCGAGCAGGATCGCGATCGCCTTTGTAGAACGCTGCTGCGAGCCGTGTCGCGTGCTCTTGCGCGCGAGAAAAGAGGTCGGCCACCGCAGAACGCGTGGTTTGCAAACACGGCGCGGTACCGAGCAGGTGCCGGTCAACATGGAACAGCTCCCACAGCAGGAATTCGATCTCCCGCCTGTCCCAAAGATACACGCTTGACGGTTCGTCGAGACTGCCAGCAAGCGCTTCGTGGTGCACGGCGTTCACGGTTGATCCTCCAGGGCGTTCACCGCCAAATGGCTGCCTCTTTTGCGGCCGGTGGATTTCCGGCAAAGTAACTTCACATGTATGCGGTTGCGACTTGGCGCAAGGGTCTTGCGACGCGTCATGAGTTTCATTGCGGGAGGTACGCTACGTAGGTCAGGGAAATGGCCTGCCGGATCGGCAGACTGCCGTACTGCGAAGCACCACGGCCTACATTGGTTTGCCAAGTGGCTCGTATCCTTTGCGACGCATCTAGTCGGTAGTCGAGCGACAACTGAAACAGGGTAGAGCGATCGTCCACATTGAAATTTCCTAGGGCGACGACCGACAGACCGCGGACCCAAATGTCTTCCCACTGCGCGCGTGTGAAAACACTTCGACGGGCGAGCGGCTCTTGGAACACCGAGGCGTAGTCCCGTGCATATCGAACCAGGCTGGCGGGAACGAGCTGCCCCGCTACACGTGAATCGAACATGTCCTTCCATTCGTTGCGGCTCAGACCGTTCTGGTTGAAATGGAATTCCAAATTGACGGAGAGATTGCTGGCATTTGCCCATGACCCGCCCAGCACCAACTCATGAGCCATGCGACGGTCCTCGCCCGACAGAAGTCGCAGGCTGGACTGGGGAAGGTCGCCCGTAGCAGCGCCAAATCGAACTGCGGCGTCGATAGGTCGCTCGCGTTTGCCAGCGGTCCATTCTGCGTACCAAGTGGCTTGTTGGCCCAGTGCACGGGTAATGCTGGCGCCAATCTTCGGATCCCGACCGCTTTCTTTGAAGAGCAGAAATTCGGGACTCAGGTCCACGCCGAAGTCGCGCACAAACCGAAGAAGAAACCGGTTGCTTGCGTTGGTACGACTGGCCGCCAGCCCAGCCGAAGGCTGGTCGTCAAGACCCTTTGTATTGGTGACGACCCGTGGTGCAACCACCGCCTGCACCGACCCCGATTCACCTATGCGCTGCAGGTCAAGCATGTAGGTGCCAAGACGGGACTCACGCAGCGACACCGGGTCGCGTGTCGTGTTGTCTACTACAGTGTTTGCACGAAAGAAGTCTGTGGGGTTGTAGCCGAGAGCAACGCCGTTGCGCAGGTTGACCCGCCCCACTTTCCAGACCAGGCCGTTTCCGTCGACCTGCGACACAAAGGCCTCCCGCAGGTCAAGCCGCTTGGTGGACATGCTCTCATCAAGGGGGCCGGCGGTAACGGACCCGCGCCCGCTAATGTAGAACGACATGCCACTGTCGGTTCGCTGCTGGGCGCGTATGTCGAATGCCGACCGCGCGTTGACGCGATCATTGCGCGAGTGGGAGGCGGGGGCGCGTGCTGGCGCGCGGGCCATCACAGTATCTATGCCGACTTCCACGTACGCTGTGATGTCCGTGGATCGCACGGTGACCGCCTCAGTTGCCTCATTTGATAGGCGCAATGCGTCCGCTGGGATGCGATCCGCATCTTCCTGCGCGGCGAGCGGAATCGAAGTGATGGTCGACATAACGACCAGGAGCGTGCGCTTGGCTTTCGACATCATTGGGCGGGCAACAGGGGCAGGTAGTCGCGTTGATACCAGCGTTCCGGTACGTCGAAAAACTCGTAGTTGCTGAACCGCATGCGGGTGACGACGTTTCGGTCTAGCTCGTCGAGAATGACCACCTCGGTCGGCCGCATCCCATCCAGTTGCCGACTGAAGGCGCGATAGAACGCAATCTTGAGCAGTCTTCCACTGTCAGCGAAGAAGCGCCCCTTAACCGGGTGGTAGGTCTTCTTCTCGATCCAGTACTCGATACGCAGATAGACCGCGGCGGAATTCGATGCCTCGAGTTGAAGCTTCCATGTCTCACGCTCAACGCCGTCTGCGTCCTTTATGGTTTCTTCGGTCGCTTGTTTTGCAGAGTAGTCGCGACTGAGATTTGTCGACATCACATCGCCATTCGATGCCTTACCGATGAGGCGTTGCTGCGGAGAAATTCGCACGCTGGCCTTCGAGGCCGGATCGTAGAACCACATGAAGCTGTCCTTCATGAGCAACGCCTTTCCCGCATCGCGCGTGGGTTCGACGTAGCGGGCCAGGTTGCGGTACTGTCCTGTAGATGGATCGAGCTTTGAGAAGGTAACCATCTTGGCTTGCTCGTGCGACTTGCCAGAACGGAACTCCGTGAGTTCGGTATGAACCTTGAAGGGCACGCCGGGATTACGCACCTTGTCACTTTGCGTAAGGACTTCGTCTGGCGTTTGACCACGGGACGACGAGAAGGGCGCTGTCAAGAGCAGGGCGTAGACCATGCACAAGATGGTGCGGCGTATGGGATCAGACATGCCGGAGTGCGTCCACGACAGGAAGTCTTGCAGCGCGGTATGCCGGCCAGACCGCCGCTACGGCGGCAATCCCCACAAGGGAGATCCATGCCCCAGCGACGAGGGGCGGGTTGTTGAAGAGGTACAGCTGCAGCGGGATAGCTCCCGCGGATACGGGAGGCGTCCACGTCACACCGGAATGATTGATGACAACGACGATCAAACCCGCCAAAAGCACGCCAAAGGTCGCTCCTGCTATGCCCAAGAGTGTTCCTTCGAGCACGAACTGCGCCTGTACGGTAGAGCGCTGAACGCCGAGGGCACGGCTTGTCCCGATTTCGCTGGTTCGTTCCATCACTGCCATGCTCATCGTGTTGAGGATCGTGAAAAGGACGATGACCCCGATCACGAGCGCGACAAATGTGAAGATGAAGGCGAAGAAGGCGACGGCCTGCTTGTAAAAGGGCGTGAGCTCCACGAAGTCGCGGACTTCAAGATCGAGTTTGTCTTGAGAGAACAGTGCTGAGAGCCGCGCACGTGCAGGTGCGATCTGATCGGTGTGGAGAAGCTGTAGAAGGATCCCTGTTACCTTGGGCTCCCCCCGGCCGTACAGCAGGCGTTGTGCGAGCGGCAGTTGCATGATCACATAAGCGTCATCCAAGTCTTTGACGCCTTGAAACTCCGCACGCTCGACCTGTAGGCTCACGACGTTGGGAGCACCCTGGGCAGTGGCGGCTAGCAGATCAACGCGTCGCTTTTGGCTCGGCTCGGCATTGCCCGCTTGTGATTCGCGACGAATGAGGTCATCGAACTCACTAGGCGTCTGAGGACTTGCAGCTGAAGAGTCAGGCCGGCGAGGGCAATCCGGTACATCCAGTTCCTCGCACATGCCGAGCATGCGCGCGAGTCCGAGACCGATAATTCCTCCATCGTCTGCCTGGAGAGGCGGCTTGGTGCCGGTGCTGACCTCAAGACCGTAGGCGTTCCACCGTCGCATGCGCAGGCGGTCGGCCGGGACGATCCCCTGGCCCATGAAGGTCTTGGAAGTATTGGTTTCGCTGTTGCCCGCGATGCCAAACACCGTCTGCATAGGCGTGGCGACCGCCACCATGGGAGCGAGCTCCGGGTCCCTTAGAACTTGGTTGATAACCGACGTGTAGCCGGAAATGCCGTAGGCGACTGGGTTGCCACTCCCGAACTGGAAATATCCCTGCTTGAAGATTGCCAGATGCCCGGTACGACGCACAGTGGACGTCTGGAAGTCCAGGATGATGTAGGTCATCAGGGCTCCTAGAAGTAGCACCGCAGCCGTGCCGAGGGCGATGGCTGCCGTTGTCATCGCGGATCTCCGCCGATTGCGAAGCACATTGCGTACTGAGATCTTCAAAGCCATCATGGAGTGCTTCCCTCCCTGGCCGTCGCTCCCAGCTCTACACGTCCGTCGCGGATAAATATCAACTGGTCCGCGTGACGCATCAATTCGGGATCATGAGTGGAAAAGATGAAGGTCGTTCGATACTGGGCCTGCATTTCGCGCATTAGACGGACCATGGACGCGCCCATTGCGGAATCAAGGTTTGCCGTGGGTTCATCTGCAAGCACAATTGACGGCCGCTTCACAAGAGCGCGCGCCACCGCAACGCGCTGGCGCTGCCCGCCGCTCATTTGGTTTGGCCGGTGATGAGCATGTTGCGTGAGACCAACTGCTTCAAGGGTCTCGGCGGTGCGAGCGCGCCGCTGAGCAGCCGACAGGTCCGTGCCGAGCAACGCGTACTCCACGTTCTCGTGTGCCGACAACATAGGTAGCAGGTTGAAGTTCTGAAAAATGAATCCGATGTGTTTCGCCCGAAAGGCTGTGAGTCTCCGATCGTCGAGAGACGTGATGTTGTGGCCAGCAATTGAGATGGCTCCACTACTTGGCGTGTCGATGGCGCCGATCAGGTTTAACAGCGTTGTCTTTCCGCTGCCTGAGGGTCCGACGAGCATCGAGAAACATTCGGCGCCCAAGCTCAGATTGACTTCGCGCAGGGCCTCGACGCAGACGCTGCCATCCAAGTAGATCTTGCTGACGTTCTGGACTTCGAGCATCACCCGGCCTGCGAAGGAATGTGCAGCGACTTGAGCTGCTGCCAGCTAAAAGCAGTAGCAGTGAGCGTCGCCTGCGCAACCATGTGGCCGCGAACGTCAACCCGACCGGTCAGTTTCCATACTTCACCCCAGGTCTGCAGGATTTCGACATGGATGTCCAGTCGATCTCCAGGGCCGGCTGGACGACGAAAGACGGCGTCCGACACCTTCATCAGACAGGGGATGCGATGTCGCATTTCCGTGCCTTGGGTCACGAGGGCAAGCAGACATGCGGCTTGCGCGATGGCTTCGATGGTGAATACACCTGGCAGGATTGGGTACTCGGGAAAGTGTCCTTCGAACAACGGATCTCCCTCGCACAGCTCCCGGTACGCTTCGATCTCGCGGCCGGGCACCACACGAGGCGCTGCGTCCACTAAAAGCAGCGGAGGCCGATGCGGCAGCATCGCGGTGATTGCGCCGCGGTCCAAGGACAGTGTCCTGATCGCGGTTTCGCTGTCACACGGCATATGCTGCCTTCAAAGTGAGCACTGCGTTGTGGCCGCCAAAAGCGAAGGAAGTGCTCATTCCGATCGAACCTGAGAGACCTTGCGCTTCGTTGGGCACGTAGTTCAGATCGCATTGCGGATCTGGTGACGTGTAGTTGATCGTTGGCGGGGCGGTTCTTTCGTTCAGTGCTATGAGAGTAACTAGTGCCTCGATCGCGCCTGCCGCTCCAAGCGTATGGCCGTGCATTGATTTGCTGGAAGACACCTTTAGCGAATCGGCGTGGGCACCGAAAGCTCCGCGTAGGGCCTTAGTCTCCGCCGCATCGTTCACAGCCGTACCGGTGCCATGTGCGTTCACGTAGCAAATGTCGCCTGGTGCTAACTGGCTCTCGTGGAGACATGTGCGAATCGCTTCTGTCTGACTCGGGATGGAAGGATTCACGATGTGGTGAGCATCGGAGTTCATGGAACAGCCAATGACTTCCCCATACACGGGGGCCCCACGCCGCTTTGCATGGTCGAATGCCTCGAGCACAAGGATGGCCGCACCTTCACCGAGTACTAGCCCAAGCCGATCGCGGCTGAACGGCCGGCAGGCGTCCGGCGCCAGCACACGCATCGCTTCCCAAATGCGCACGCCCCCCTCCGTCAGGCAAGCCTCCGAGCCACCGACAACCGCGACGTCGGCGGCACCGCTACGGACCATGTGGAAGCCCATGGCGATGGCGAAGGCGGAAGATGCACATGCCGACGCGACAACGAAGGCCGGCCCAGTGATGCCGTACTTCATGCTCAAGTGGCTTGCTGGGGCGTTGAGCATCATCTTCGGTACAGTCAACGGGTGTGGACGCCGGCGCTTTTCACTGAAGTAGGCTCTGTAGCCTTCCTCCATAGTCCCGATCGCGCCAGCGCCGGTTCCGAGCACTACCAATGACCGGGGAGCCAGTTGTTCGTCGAACACCAAGCCGCTTTCTGAAATCGCCTGCTGTGCTGCCACAAGAGCAAACTGAGTACAGCGGTCTAGCAACGGCAGATTGGACGCGTCGAGATGCTGAACGGGATCGAACCCACGCACTGCGGCGCCAACAGCCGAATCCGCGCCGTGCACGATGCCCGCGAGTGATCCGATCGCGCCTTGTCCCTGCAGGAGAGCCCGTGCGAACGCGTCTACGTTCGCGCCATTAGGAGACACAACGCCTCGTCCAGTAATCGCGACGCGCCTCATGCCGAAGAACTCGCTTGATCGGTGCTCTTCTCCACGATCAGGCGCACGACGAGATCGAAAACATCACCCACAGTGTTGAAGCTCGCACCTTGCCAGTCGTTGGCGTTGTAGGGAATTTTGATGTCGAACTTCTCCTCGATCACGAACACTGTTTCCACGAGTGACAGAGAACCGATGCCCGCATCGGCGAGAAGAGTGTCCCGCGTGAGTTCGCGTGCGTTGCCCGGAAGCACCGTACCAAGTAGCTCGAAGAGCTCGCTTTCGATTCGCTGGTCGTGAGTACTCATAGCAATCTTTCCGGCCGATTTCGCGAAAGCGGAACCGGCCTGTGGGGTGGACGGAGCGAATGTATGAGTGGCCGAGACAGAGGCACAAGCGACCTACCCAAATAGGTATGTTCGATGCGCAACGCAATACCCGTGCTGCACAATCGCGCCGCACCAAACGCGCAGCGGCGCGCTGCACGCATTCACCATTGCGAGGAGATTTCGTGGGCTTTCGCTTCTCCGGAACGGCTTGGAAGATGACTTCGAGAACCATGCGCCGCCACGCTGCATGGAGCGTTGTTCCGCTGGCGGCATTGATCCTTCTCACCTCTCATCGCATGCCAGGATCCTTAGTGTGGCCACTGGCGTTTGCCCTCGCTGCGGTCCTACTGCTCTATTTCGCGCATGTCGTCGCCGGTTTGGCCGCGCTGGTCTATGGCGCTCAATTGGAGGTGCGACGCAAGATCGTGCACGTGTGCGTGGGGGTCACAATCGTTGGCGTTGCTGTGATGACCGCTTCCGTCACTGCCCTCATAGCTGCCTGTTCAGGCATCGCCGCGTGGCAGATTTTTTCCCGGCGATTTAAAGGACCGTCAATGCTGCATTCACTGCTCATTGACCGTCCTGGTGTGGCCCACAGCTACGGTGATGTGCTGATGCCGCTCGGCATGGGACTATCCTTCCTGATTGCGGGATCTGCCACAGCGCCATGGCTTTTCGCCTCGACCGTTCTGATCGTGGCCGACGCTGCCGCGGCGATTGTCGGCACGAAGTGGGGGTGTCATCGCTACCGAGTCGTGGGAGGTGCATCGACAAAGTCGCTTGAAGGGAGCGCATCCTTTGTCGCCGCAGCGTGGATGCTCGGGCTCATTTTCCTGCTCCCAGTTCTCGACACTGCTACTTGGCTAGGCGTGGCTTGGACGCTGCTATTGGCGTGCATGCTCGCTGCGTGTGAAGCTGTATGTGTGCGGGGATCAGACAACCTCGTGCTTCCATTCGCCGCGGTGCTCGCCGCCACGCACGTTGGGGTCGTGGCTGCGACGGTGTGCTTGTTCATCGTGCTTCTGGCGCCCACCCTCGGCGTTGTATGGGCTAGCGGGGCGCGGCAGGTTCGCGACCGCTAGATGACTATGCACCTGATGCAAGCGCCCCATTCCGCCACTAGGCCGGTCGTAGTGCTTCTTGCCGCCGGTCGTGGTACGCGCTTCAACGCGGAGGGGACGAAGTTGCTCGCCTTGCTGAGGGGGCGACCTGTAGTGGCACACGCCATTGACTGCGCGCACCGGTCGAACCTCTTGTTGAAAGTGGTTCTGGCCGAGGATGCTCCTCGTGTGCTGGTCGAAGCCGTGCAGGCATTGGTGGGTGAACAAAACATTGTTTGGAACGCGTACGCTGCGCTGGGCGTCACGCAGTCCATCGCTCGCGGGCTTGCAGCATCACCGGACGCCGCAAGCTGGATCCTTTTGCCCGGGGACATGCCCAATGTGCAGCCCAATGACATGCATGCCGTGCTGCGCGTTTTGGATGAGCCGGACGTCCTAGCTGCGCGTCCAGTCCATGCGGGTAAGCCGGGCCACCCGGTTGGACTCTCGCGGCGGCTCGGCATCGACTGGTCCAAGTCCATCGCCTCTGCGGGTCCTGTACTGCTCAGGGCACTGGCGCATGCACATCACGTCGACAACTGCTCCCCCGGCGTGATCCAAGACGTAGATACGGTGGCCGATCTGGAGGGGCTATCCCCGTGAATCTGCCTTGGGGGCGTGAACTGCCTTTGTTCCTTGCCTGGAGCCGTTTTGGTCCTTGTCTGCGAAGCGATGTGCAGGCGGGCCTCGTTTCGGCAGTCATCATGATTCCGCAGGCGGTTGCCCTAGCAAGTCTCGCGGGCATGCCTGCAGAATGTGGTGTGTATGCGGCGGTGTTGCCTGTCGCGGTGGCAGCGCTACTTGGAACTTCGGGGAGAATCCTGTCCGGTCCGAACACGGCGGTTGCGGCAATGACCGCTGCTGCCCTTGCTCCGCTGGCCACAGCGTTCAGTTCAGAGTACGTCCAGCTTGCCCTTGTACTTGCTCTCGCGGTGGGCTTGGTGCAAGTTCTGTCGGGGCTCTTCGGCGTCGGAAAACTGCTATCGCAGTTGCCCACCTCTGTCGCGTGGGGCCTTGCCGCTGGCGCGGGCGCCACGCTGCTTGTGACCCATCTTTCGATGGCAATGGGCGTCCTCGATGTACGAGGTGAGTTGCCATGGATGTCCGTTTTCCAGGCTGCAGTTGCGGCTGAACGCGCCAATCCTATCAGCGTCTTCATTGTGCTCTTAACCCTTGTCACTGTGGCGGTCAGCGCACGTGTCTCCTCCATGAAGCCGTTCTCGCTGGCGATCGGTCTTGCGACAGCCACCATCGCCTGTGAAGTACTTGACTGGCTGTTTGGTGCGGCCGAGTTGGGCGTGGATCGGCTTGGTCACATAGAGGTTGGATGGCCACCGTTGGCTGTCCCCTCCTGGGATCTCGACGACTGGTACACATGGCATCAGTTGCTTAGCTGGGCCGTCGCTATTGCCGTGGTCGGGGGCCTCCAGACTGCCGTCATTCACCGTTCTCTGGGGGGCAGCGATCGGGGTTGGAGCAGCGCGCGCGACCTCCTCGCGCAGGGCGCAGGGAACATTGCGGCGGCCTTCAGCTATGGGTTCGCGGGTTCCGCTTCCTTCAACCGAACTTCGGCGCATGTGGACGCCGGCGCACGCACGGCGGCGGCGGCGGTTCTCTCCGCTGGCGCATTGCTCTTAATCGTATGGTCCTGCACAAGCGCACTTGCGCGTGTGCCATTGCCTGCCGTCGCGGCAATCGTGATGCTCACAGGCTGGCGCCTCCTAGCGTCGACATGGCGTGAGGCAGGCAACGCCGGGCGGACCCCGAGGCTGGAAGCAGCTGCTGTCGCGCTCGCTACGGTGCTTCTCGGGTTCCTTGTGGCGACTGTGCTCGGTGTACTTGCCGGTATCGCTCGATTGGCCTTAAGAAACGCGCGACCAGCGCAGGCCGTTACGTATCAGTTCCCAGTAGACCGCTCGTTTGCAGAGCGCCCCCAACCCTAAGAGGAGAGTTCCATGTCAATCCGATTCCTGTTCATTACCGCCTGCATGGCTGCCTTCGTTCCCGTGGCTCCCGCACTGGCAGCGGATGTGGCCACCAAGCGTGGCGCCACGGTTGCCGAAGAACGCGTCGTCTACCACGTCGTCGACGTCGGTTCTGCGCGTGAGGCGCTTGCCAACATGACCAATCACCTCAATGCGTCTCCGAAGGCGCGCATCACCCTGCTCGCGAACGGGAAAGGCGTCTACATGCTCGTCGCAGGCGAGAAGGATCAAGCGGGAGAGTACGGGGCCGCGATCACCGAACTGCAGCGCCGCGGCGTGCGCTTCGTCGCATGCCGAAACTCTATGGAACGGCGCAAGATCGAACTGTCGCAGCTTGTGGGCGGAACGGAAACGGTGCAGGCCGGTGTTGTGGAGATTGCACGCTTGCAACAGATCGAAGGCGCCGCCTACATCAAGCCCTGAACAACCCTGTCAGTGTCCTCCGAGACCGACGCCGAGGGTGGAAAGGAACAGAGGTAGAGCGATCACTGCTGCTACCAGCCACCCCGCGTGGGGTGGCGGCTGGGTAATGTGAACGTAGCCTCTTCGTCGCCATGCTATGAGAGGGAGTCCGATGGTGGCGAGGAAACCCTGCTGGAAGGCTTCGAGAAGTGCGGATGCCGTGGGGCCGGCGTAGAAGAGGGCGGCTAGGCAGGATACTGTGCCTATACCGAGATACGAGAGTCCGAGCGGTGCGTCGGGGGCGAACAGGATGCCTAGTCTGCGTACAGCTAGGTAGTACATCGACACGCCGATGGCGACGAGCGCCATTCGCCAGGCCGCGGTGAGCTCGAAACCCCAGTCCTGTACCGCCGAAGCAATGTCGCCTGCGCCAGTGATGCCGGAGAAAACCAAGTAACCCGTACCCCAAAGCAGGTTGGTGGCGGCAGCGAGTCCCACGAAGAGCGCGGTCGCGGGATGGTTTGCGCGTGGCAGACAGGCAAGGAGCGCACCGAGGGCTATGTTGGCAATGGGTCCAGCGGCCGCGACGAATCTGCCCGATTCCGAGCAGCGGAAGTACACCGACGTCAGTAGGATGATGTCGCCTCCGATGGCCTTGCAAGCCGCGCCGTGGGCCAGCGCCTCGTGCGCGACGCACGCGACGATGAAGGCCAACGCGGCCACGGCAGCGACCGTCGCGAATGATGCATACCTGCGACGATCAGGAGTCGCGGCTACGCTCGGATTTGTTTGGATTTTGCGAGGCATCAATGACCCAGGAGTGCAATCGCGTTAGTTGGGCAGGACGCCTGAAAGAATGCCGCGGCGTGGGTCAGGCTTGCGCCATTGAGAGGTGATCCAAGCCGCGAGGTCGAAGGCGTCTTGATCGCTGAGGTTCGCATTGTCAAGAGGCATATTGGCCTTAATAAAGCCGGCGAGGAGTTCAATGCGCTGGAAGCCGGCCCCCTTGTTGAAGCTGGACCATCCCCACAGCGGCGGCCCCAACCATCTGCCGTCGCGGTCTCGGATACCGGTACCGTCGCCCGCATGGCACACGGCGCATTTTTGCCGATACAACTCCTTGCCTCGTAGCCGGTTTGGATCCGAACCTGTACGCGCAAGCGTGGGGAACCCGCGGCCTGGCAGTTCAACGCCTACAGGTTTGCCCTTGGCGCGCCACTGGGAGTAGGCCGCCAGCGCGCGGATCTCCTCAGCGTCGAGCGGTGGCGGGAGCCCGTCAAGACTGAACCGAAAGCAGTTCTGGACCCGTTCCTCGAAGGTGCTGACTCGATCCGCCTTGACCAAATACGATGGATACATCGCCCATGCCGCCCACATAGGCGCGGCATGGGCACGCGTTCCTGCGCCGAGATGGCAGTTCGTGCAGGATAGAGCGTTTCCGCTGAAGCGCCGAGCGTAGACGGGTGTCGCAGTGAAAATTCGGTACCCAAGCTGAATAAGCTGCGAGTGCTTGTCAGGGCTGAGCTCCTGCAAGTCAGGTGGCAAGGGCGCATCCGAACCTGCGCTCGCAAAGAGGATGGCCGGCATTAGCCCTACTACGCATATAAGAGCGGATGCAAAGCGAATTTTGCCGCTTTGCATCGGAACTTGGCATGCGGTCATTCAGAGCCCAGACTCGGTGAGAGGCGCGAGCGCCCAACAAAGCGGGAAGATGGTGATTCCGACTGAAATCCGGACCAGTTCTCCTTCACGAGACTGCCGTACTGCGCGATCACCTCCCCGCGAGAATGGACCTGAAACTTCTTCATGATGCCGCCGACATGCAGTTTCACCGTGTCCGGCAAGAGGCCGACTTCCTTGGCGATGCGCTTATTGGAATAGCCCTTCAGAAGCCATTGCAGAACCTCCATTTGCCTTGGCGTTAAGCCTTCGAAGCGGTCACGAGGCGGCACCCTTGTGACGGTGTGCCTGTCGGAATGGTGCTTTGCGGCACCAAGCCCATGTTCGAGTAAGTGCGCCAACTCCTGTTCGAATTGGGAAAATGGCGTCGATTTCGAGATAAACGCGACCGCGCCCATCATTAGGCATTGCGAGGTGATCGCAGGCTGTTCCACCTCGGAGATCACGGCCACAGGAGTGCTTTGCTGGAAGGCTCTCAGATGGCTCAGGACACGTATCCCACTCTGATCTGGCAATCCCAGATCGAGCAAAACAAGGTCAAATACATTTTCAGCGCAGGCGGCCAGCGCACTTCTCACAGAGTCTGACTCATGAATAACACAGCGCGTGTCCCAATTTTGCACAATCTGCGCTAGGCCTTTGCGCATTACGGGATGGTCATCAACGATCAACACTGCACGTGAGCGCGCCGTCGGCGCACCGACACTCAGGACAGCTTCCATCCGTGTTCACCTGCCTGGCTATGACCAGTGCAGGGCCTCCCATTGTCAATTGTTGTCGGGCACCGTGCGAATCAAGCCTCAATCAATCGCTCGATGTCTACGAGGTGATGAAGTATTACCTTCTTCATATCGACATCCGCGTTTATGCCGTATGGTGCGTAGCGTGTCAAGATCTCTGCGACAAGTTTTGGGGAGGCTTCAAAATTGGACGCACTCGGCGTTTTGGATGACTTCCCTGGAGATTGTTCGTCTGCGCCCATTCGAATCATGTTGCCTCACAGCGTGGTATTCAAGTTTGCCTTTCTCGTCCGCAATGGATCTCAACCGGTAGCGTCTTCAACGTGAAGGACCGGTGATCGCCATGCTGGGCAGTACGCAGTGATGCCTTGCCGCTATTCATCAAATCAACCCACTGCAGGAAAATGGAAAAAAATTTAGCCCATCCCCAAGAAGTTACAACCTCTGCCGTTGCATCATTCTTCGAGAAGGTCCAAGAGCCCCAATGGGTCAGTCGGCTTGCTATGGCCGTCCTGTTTTCCGACATCGTTTTGATCTGGCGCACGGGGACTGGTATCCGACATTGGGCATTCGACGGTACCGCGATCTTGCTCCACGCGGGAGAGGTGCTCGTTGGACTACTGGCGCTTGGCATCCTTTCGGCATTCCTACTTCCAGTAGCGCATGTCTTGTCGCAGGTGCTCGTTTGCATGCTCTATGAATACTTGCCAAACGGGCTGAAAAGCGACCGTCGGAGCAGCGATCTTCCTTTGAATTGCGTTCATTCGTCCTCCTTTTATGAGCATGTGCTGCGAACAAGAGATCCGGTGCTGTGGGATGTCTGGAAAGATCATGTAGCGCAGCGACGTCGCCAGCAGAGTGCCCCACTTGCTTCGGCCTTGCCATTTTCATTGCTGGTACTCGCGACCGTAGATTTTCTTTTACCGAGTTTCGGAGCTCAGGGAAACACGTTGCTGTTTGACGGTGCGGCGATGATAGGGGCGCAAGGACCGTGGTTTTTGGGCAGCTTACTTTTGACCCTGCCTCGATTTCACGTACAGCAAGTCATGCAGCCAAGCGGCTGCTTTCCCACGCCACCGGGGCGAGGAAGCCATTGGCCGAGTGCAGGCGCTGGCGGTTGTACCAGCCCTCGATCCAGTCGACGATGTCCAGCCTGGCCTGAGCCCGCGTGTCATAGCGGACCTGGTAAATGCGCTCGACCTTCAGCGTCTTGAAGAAGCTCTCCAGCGGCGCGTTGTCCCAGGCGTTGGCCTTCCTGCTCATTGACATCGTGACGCCCAATTCGGCCGCCAACGCCCGGTAACGTCCACTCGCATATTGAGCCCCGCGATCGGTGTGCACCAGCAGACCCTTGAGCGGTTTGCGCTGCCACCATGCTGATTTCAAGGCAGTGCACACCAGTGTGGCGTCGATGGCCTCGGACATCGACCAGCCTACGATGCGCCGGCCAGCCAGATCCATCACCGCCGCCAGGTACAGCCAGCCCTCGCCGGTGGGCACGTACGTGATGTCCGCCACCCAGGCCTGGTTGGGATGCCAGCCGTCAAAGCGCCGATCCAGCACATTCTCTGCCACCGGCAAGCGATGGGCCGAATCGGTGGTCACCACAAAGGGGCGCCGATACACGGGCCGCAGCCCCTGGCGTTGCAGGCTCTTGCGAACCCGTTCGGCGCTGACGACTTCGCCCTGCTGGCGCAGCTTTTGCACGATCCGAGGACGCCCATAGCTTCGGCCACTGGCATCGTGGATGGCAGCCACCTTGGCGTCCAGCGCCTGGTTGGCCTGTGTGCGAGCGCTGGGCGGACGTACACGCCATTGGCTGTAGCCGCTGCGAGACACCTGCAGTACGCGGCACAGCCGGCTGACGGTGTACTGGTCGCGATATTCGTCGATCCAGGCGTACTTCATCGCGACCCCCTGGCGAAGTACGCCGTCGCTTTTCGTAGGATTTCCACGTCCAGCTTCGCGTCGGCCAGTTCCCTGCGCAGGCGGCTGTGCTCGGCCTCCAGCTCGCTGACAGGGCGGCGTGCAGGTGCTTCGCCCGGCACCGGTGCACCGCTTGTGGCGGCGGGCGTGCCAACGCCCCGCCTGGACCAGTTCCCCACCGTCGCCACCGGCACGCCCAGGCGCCTGGCAGCCTCGTGGCCGCCCACCGATGCCGCCAGCCTCACGGCTTCAACCTTGAATTCCCCTGTGTACTGCCTCTTGGGCAGCCTGCCTTCTTTCATCTCGTTTCTCCGTACCTTTGAAGTTTCCAACTTCTTGCTGTACGTGAAATCGAGGCAGGGTCAGATCCTCTCGCACGACCACTACGATCACCTGGACCTGGCCGCGATCGACGCGCTGCGGGAGCGCGTGCAGCGCTACTTCGTGCCGCTGGGCGTCGGTGCACGGCTGCGCGACGCCCGGGTCGCGCCCGAGCGCATCCAGGAATTCGACTGGTGGCAGCAGGGCCGCCATGGCGAGGTGCAGGTTACCGCCACTCCGTCGCAGCATTTCTCGGGCCGCACGCTGTGGGACCGCGACAGCACGCTGTGGGCGTCATGGGCGATCGAGAGCGGCGGCGAGCGCATCTTCTACAGCGGCGACTCGGGCTACTTCCCCGGCTTCAGCGAGATCGGCGAGCGCTTCGGCGGCTTCGACCTGGCACTGATGGAGAGCGGCGCGTACGACGACTACTGGCCCTCGGTGCACATGCGCCCCGAGGAAACGGTGAAGGCCTTCCAGGACCTGCGCGGCAAGCTGCTCTACCTGGTGCACAACAGCACCTTACCTCGCCTTCCACACCTGGCAGGACCCGCTGGACCGGGTGGCTGCCATCGCCGAACGCGAGAAGATCCCGCTGGCTACGCCCGAGATCGGCGAGGTGCTGACGATCGGGGCGGCGCGCACGAACGTGCTGTGGTGGAAGGGGCTTCGCTAGCGACCGCGTAGAGCCAGACGAACACGCCCCCAGGATCAGCAGGTCCGCGCCATAGGGCAGCGCGGCGTAGCCGCCGCCGGCGCGCACGCGACGTGTCTCAGTCGCGCCCGCGCACCAGCAACAGCAGCACCAGGCCGCTGCCCAGCACCGCCACGCCGATCCAGGCCGCGTTGAAGCCGCCCAGCTGCTGCGAGTAGACGTAGCCCAGGCTGGACCACAGCATGTAGGCGCTGCTGGCGCAGAACACCAGGGGCAGCACCGGGTACAGCGGCACGCGGAACGGGCGATTGCGGTCGCCGTCGATGGCGCGCATCCGGAACAGCGCGATGCCGATCAGCAGGAAGAACAGCCAGAACACCGGCGCCGTGTACTCGACCATGGACTGGAAGCCGCCCTTGAACACCACGCCCAGCACGATCAGCACCAGGGCCAGCACGCACTGGATCGGCAGGGCGTTGCGCGGCACGCGCCGCTGCTCGTCCCAGGCCGCCAGCGGCTTGAACACCGGCCAGTCCTGGCCCAGTGCGGCGGCCGTGCGCGCGCCCACGATCAGCGTGGCGTTGATCGAGGTCAGCGCCGCCGCCGCGACCATGACCGCGATCAGCTTGCCGGCACCGGGGCCGAACACCGCGGCCAGCGTGTCGGTGGCCACGGCCTGCGAGCCGGCCATGCCGGCCTGGCCCAGCACGTACCAGTAGGCCCAGTTGACCAGCAGGTACAGCAGGGTGAGGAAGCTGACCGATATCAGCAGTGCCCAGACGATGCTGCGCCGGTCCTGCAGGTCGGCGCTGATGTAGGCCGCATCGTTCCAGCCGCCGAAGGTCAGCAGCACGAACACCATGCCGAAACCCACGCCGGCCAGCGTGGCCGGTCCGGGTGCGGCCGCGGGCGCCGGCGCGGTGCTGCCGGTGCCGCCCAGCAGCCACAGTGCCGCCCCCACGATCAGCACCAGGCCGCCGACTTCGACCACCGTCAGCCAGGTCTGCGTTTCGGCGCCGCTGCGGATGCCGCGCATGTTGACGGCGGTCAGCAGCACCGTCGCCAGCGCCGCATAGATCGCGCTGCTGTAGGGGCCGAGCGGCAGCAACTCGGTCATGTAGTCGCCGAACACGAAGCCCAGCAGGGCGATGGACCCGGTGGTGATGACCGTGAAGCGGGCCCAGGCGTACAGCAAAGCCGTGCCGCGGCCGAAGGCGCGCGACAGGAAGTGGTACTCGCCGCCAGCGCTGGGGTAGGTGGACGACAGCTCGGCATAGCAGAGCGCGCCGATCAGCGCCAGCAGGCCCCCCGCCGCCCACAGCGCGAACATCCAGGTGGCGGTGGGCACCGCCCCCGCCACGATGGACGGCGCCTTGAAGATGCCGGCGCCGACCACCACGCCCACCGTGATGGCGATGGCGTGGCGCGTGTTCAGCGGCGCGGACGCACGGGCGCCGGCCGCCGGGACCGGGGCCGTCATCGGATGACGCGCGCAGTCTCTGCGCCGGCGTGCCTTTCGGCCGCGCCGATCCGGCCCGCGATGGGCGACGG
>Ga0160467_100648_pt1 | contig 27273 bp, 25 predicted proteins | sample HID1972I_E11MG_FD_108221 | JGI IMG/M metagenome (GOLD analysis project Ga0160467, IMG submission 108221) | Enriched pill bug-associated microbial communities from UW Madison campus, WI, USA - HID1972I_E11 MG | ecosystem: Host-associated > Arthropoda: Insects > Digestive system > Unclassified ... | reverse complement strand
TTTGTTTGATCGTGAGCAAATTTATAACTCATTGGGTTTAACAGCCTCCGCGTCATATGGAGGAATGGGGTGGAGCGCATCCGTTAGCACTTCGTTCTCAGAAACATCTTTAGCAGATCGCGCGAGAACGAGAATCCTATCAACGACATTAGTTGACAAAGGCGGCATTCAAATAGCGCCTTCACCTGAGCGGATGTTTGGAATCAGATTATCGGAGCAAGCAGGAAAGATACTAGTGAAGCAAGGGGGCAATGAGAGATTTAGAAAGCTTTGCGGGGATGGTTTCATTCTTGCAATTCGTAATGGTGGACAGCTTGACGTTCTGTACGAATTGACAACTGCGCTGTCCGATTCTTCGTCAGCTTTCAATTTAACTATGGCTGCAAGCGGGTACGGGGCGTCAGCTAATATCGCGCTAGATAAAAAACGCAGAGACACTTTAAACAATGACGAAACTAGTATTCGACTGATACAAAGTGGAGGGACACTTTCCACCCCCACTACTAAAGAAAGCCTTACGACAAAGATAGAGAATTATCCTAACTTTGAAAAGGGCACAGCAGCCCCCTATCGAGTCATTATTTGGCCGTATTCGATGTTGCCAAATTGGCATCAAGGCTTGAAGTCTTGGTCCGTTATGAATGTACGAGCCTTTTTCATGCGATATCAAAGGCTGATGGATCTATCAGCCCTATACACAGACGCTCAGCTTAGGGGAGATCTGTATTATTTTCCGTTCTATCCTGGAGGAAAAAACTCTACAGCTCTATCAAAGCAGGCTACTTTGCTGAGAGCAGCAGCGCGCTGTTATGAAAGTTTAGTTTCAGACTGCATGAAATATGGAAAATGCTCATTCGAGATTGACCAAGCGCAGCAGTGCCAACTTGAAAATGGAGATGCCAATTTTACTTACAACGATAGGTTCGCAGTAAACTCCTTGGTTTACGGAGTAGGATTAGCGAGATCAGTGCTACGCCCGTCAAACACAAAACACAACATAAATAATGACGCACTTAAAATTACTGATAATGACGACAGCTTAGCAATGATGCTCAATAGCGAAGAAATATATAATAAAGCAAAAGGTGTAGATAAAAACATGGAATTCAAGGGTTCACAATGGGAAAATAAACTTGGTGTAGATCTTTATTACGCTTTGCTTGCAAATGCACCTATGAAGAGAATGCAACCAGAAGACAAAAATGGCAAAATGTCATTGGTAAAAAATGGAGATGAAGCTCGTGATGCATTAACCCTTTGTGAGGGAATGGCGTACAAAAATAAGTGCGTGCTGGATGAAAACCAATATTACAATGCATTATTTGATATAGAAAAACCAATTAAAAATAACGGGTTTGAAATTTTATCGAAATGGGTGTTAAATGTCAGATTGTTGCCACTCTCACAGACCTTTTGCGCGCAATCGCTTATGCACCCCATGTGTAGATCACCAGAACAATTAATAGAATATTTACCTCAATTAACCAATTTTACCGTCGGCCAAGATGCCAACTTCATAAACCAGACTGCCACTCCTATTGCTGTGCCGCCCCCTAAGCGCCCACCTAGAGAGCCAATTGAACGCCCTTGCCCTCCTCGGCTCTGTCTTTGATTAACACCTAATAAAATCACAAACTTCCGTCAGCTATAAGCTCCCCCTCTTCGAGGGGCGAGCCTTTTTATAAAAAGCTATGCAACCAAACCACCGACTCTTCTACAGCCTGACTCAATAGCTTCACTAACATCGGTGAACAGTTCGTGCCTGCTTTTTATAGGTCGAAGGATTGATACATAAAATTCACTTGTCGGATAGCTAGCCAGCAAGCTGCCTCTCACTTTCATGCGCTGTCGTATGTTACACTTAGAGGTGCAAGCAATTGATTAAGCATCGTGTTCATCGCGAACCAATTGCAGTTATCTACCAAGATTCGTAGGTTGGAGTTTGAAGATATGGCCTTCCATCGAACGTAGTCGCTAACGCTAGTCGCACTAGGCAAATTACTCTATTTAAGCACTCAAGGAAAGCTCAGCGTGACTGTATCCATCCCTAATGGCCACAATGGAGTCGGCCGATCACATAGTGACCAGCTCATCGCATCCGCACTGATTACCGCCACTTAAGAATATCTTTTTTCAATAATTCTCGATTGCGGCATTCAACTCTGACCAAACCGAATGCAACTCATCCTCGTAGGCGTCCCCGAAAGCCTCACGCGAGGATGTGAGGTACGCAATTGCATCGAGTCGTTCTTGAAATTCGACAATCGGAATTAAGACTTCGTGAGGGATGTGATCCACGTGTAATCGAGCACCACTTTTTTCTAGCTTTCTCGATGACGAGCGATAGCGAGACCAAGTTTCGGTTATCTCTAACATTTCCATTTCACTGATAAGGCTTCCAAGCTCGTCGGGCGGGGGTGAAAGATTAAGCATATCAGCAAGCTCAATCACGTGACCGTAGAGATCAATTAGGTCGTGACTGGTACGCATATCCCGTAGTAATTCGTCACTCGGCTTACTGACAGATCTACCTAACTGATTACGAAGCTCTGAAATGCTGGTTAACCAACTCAATAACTCTTTCAATAGGAGTTCAATGGAATGGCGCTGAAGGTAGAAACCGGGCAGCCCAATTTCATCCAAGGTTCCCGTAGCCCGACCTCGTTCGATCAGTACCGATGCAGAATATAGGTAAGACTCGAAATAGTTGGGGTGGCGCCAAAAGCCCCCTAATCGAGCCACACCTGCCTCAAGGTCGCTCTTAACCATTGCAGGAGGTTTGCCTCCAATCATCACAGATCGGTTACCTGCATTTAAATGAAAAGGCTCATCAAATTTCACTGTTTCATCTCTCAGAAAATGCGTTCACGACAGTGTTCAAAAATCGTCGCTTGTCATAGATCCCTTGCCTTGCCATGAATTCGGCTTCCGGAAGGACACATACACCGAATGGGGTGTGGTCTCCACCTTCACAGCGTCGACTTTGTGGACTTCTATCGAATTCATTTCGAGGCGAAGCGCCGGCTTTCGCTCAGTTGCTTCATGCTGTGGAATCAGGAAGCTATGAAGATCTGACGACGAAGCGTTCGCAGAACTTTCATCATTACCTTCCGGTGATGCCCGTAAAGAAATCTGGTACCAGTCGTATTCACTGCCAGATTCGTAGTCATAGTCTTTGATGGATGCGCAGAGTTCCGTACCCTCGGGTTTGTCCAACGGCTCCACCGACGAAGCTTTATGAAAGAGCACAACATTCACGCCGCTACCATTTTGTACGGATGGAAAAAGAATCCCATCCAACTGTGGCTCAGTGAAGCCCGACAGATAATCGGCGACAGCCTGTGTGGTCAGATATTCTCTATCTTGAGCACCGGGCATCACGGGAACAGTAAGTCGTTTCGTTAGGGTACGTAAAAATCCCATGCGCACTCTTTCCTCCGCGGAGGTTGGATCAAATAGACTTCGCGTGAATACAACAGTCTCCAGTGCACGCAGGTCCAAGAGACTCAATGGACGGACAATCGAAAACTTCGCCACAACGACATTACTGCCGACAACAGGCCGGACTTCAGATAACGCAGCTTGAGGTTGTTCGGCACCATAGAAGACAGATATCCCTGACGCATTCATGCGCCCTGCACGGGCAAAGCTCTCTGGAGGGGGACCAAGCTCTCTGACCGGATCCGAAAGTGCAGCTTGCAGCCCCTCCTCGCTTTGAAATTCCCTTGCTCTAAATAATGCAGGAAGGAATGTGTCAGCCCCAACAGTCACCACTGCCAGGCCATGGCTTCTGGACCGCACATCATGAAGGTCTGCAAAAACTGACTTCAGCACCTCTAAGACCTCTCGATTGAAGAACCGCGACTCATTCTTCAACGCGTCTTCAAGACGTTCCCACCTTTGATTCCAAAAGCCGAGCGAGAGCGAATTCAACTCGTAGTAGGAGGTTGGTGAAAAATCAGATTCACCTTCATCTGGATCTCCCGGCCCTCGGCAATCGAACCGATCAGCAAGAACTTCGACGATGTCCGAAGCGACACCCTCTTCAACGACAAGCAACTCGCAGAGCAGATCATGAATGGGCTCACCATCGCGCTCCCAGTCATAGTCCGACTCCCGATCACGGAGCATCGCGTATTGATAGTCATCAGGTTCGTCTGAAGTACGAGAATAATGTTCGGAAATCGTTTTTTCGACGCGATCGGCCAAATCTTCGAGCGTAATGCAGTTGGCCTCTTGATCACCGCAATATGAGCATGCACCTGGGCGACCTTCTCTGAAAATCACAGGTGAAAGGTATGCTTCACCGACACACCCATGACAAATCAACTTTTCAGACAGCTCGCCTTGATCAGCAATTTCAGGATGCATATTTCCCTCACAGATTGATTCTTTTCAATAGCTTGTACACCAACTGAGGGCAAAAATCTGATTTCGACAGATCGTTAGCCAGCCTAGGCTTCTCATCCAATGGCTAGCGAGTACTGGTACTTCATCTGACTCATCCATTCCGTAAAAGCTAGGTCGGCCGCTTGGCGTAAAATCGATAGGTAGGCGTAACGTTACCTATCATGCATCGCACGACCGCAACGCTCATAGGAGAGAGCAAATGACTAAACCTAGTGATGAAAACGGCGGCGTTATCAGCAGATCAGAATTGACCTTCGAAGATTTGGTCAGATTGAAAGCACTCAACCACGAGCGGATGGATGTGGTCAGGGCAAATTGGCGATCGGAAGCCGGCAAAATGTCCAGTGAGGCACGCGAGCTAGCGGCGGAACGATTTAGATTGGCTGCTGATAAAATCGCATCCCAGTTTGGCAGGAGCCGGCGTTTTGTAAGCAGAAATCAAAACGACTAATCGCGCCTCGTCGAACATTCCTAAGTCCTGACAAAGTCAACCGGGTCACTTTATACGTCGGCCAATGGTCTCAGCGACCTTTGACGATAGGCAGCTATCAAAAGCGGACGTTTAACCGCGTGAGTTTGATTGCCACCCATCTTCATATTCGGTTGCTTTTGAACCGGAAGCCCAGCTGGTGCTTCTTTACTATCGCCGCATTGTCGCTCATCAGGTTGAGCCGTCGTTTTTGGGGAGTCTGAGTAATGGTTCCCTCGATTCCAGATGCCTTGAGTTTGCCTGTTAGGCCGCTAAGCGATAGAGTCATCATCAAGGAACGCCCATCATGTACTTCGGAATCATTAGATGAGTAACAAGAAATCCGCTGGGTGGTTAGCCGAAATGGAAAAAATCATTTCCTCGGTGGAAGCTGAATACTTCAGTAATAACAAAATCATATTTGAAAGCGAGCCGATTAGGGCTGCGGCCCACTTTGAAAATGTTAAGAAAGCAGTAAAAAGTTGGAGCAGGGCTAGAGTGTGTATGGTCCCAGGTTGCACCTCATCAAGCATCGCAAGGTCCCATGCAATTCCGCGATCAATGTCTCTTACTCCAATTGCAGATGCCGGGAACTTACTGACTCCAGCATTCGATCATAAAGTCGGCTCGCTAACCATGCAAAAGGTTGGGCTGTCAGCTGCGACGACTTTTCCGGGATTCTGCGCAGCGCACGAAAAGTTGTTTGAAGATTTTGAAAAAGACAAAAATATAAGAGAAGTTCGTCATGTGCTGCTTCAAGCTTATCGGGCAGGGTGCAGAGAGTTATTTCGCTGCGATACCATCCTTAAGGACCTACGCGACACTTTAGAAGGGTATGTAAAACAGAGAAATAAAGGACTGATGAGGATAATCACAGAGCGCGCCCGTGGTATAGGTGCGGAAGTAAGTTTGCAAGCCTCTACATTGACGATGGACCAAGATCCGTTACTGGTGGGTGCGGAAAAAAAGATCAAGCCATTAGCCGAACTAAAAAGCGAACTTCAATTACACCTACTTCCGGCTTTTGAACGCGCAGTATTCAATGGCGACAGCACTGGAATCGCTCTGGAAGCGCTGCAAATTGATATTGATTTCCCTGTTGCGCTGACAGGCATTGGAAACTTCGGACTCAAGAGCGGCGAGCGAAAATTTGAAGTGAGTGCTTTGATTGGCGTGGTGCCCCAAGCGGGAAGGACGACATTGTTCCTTGCCAGCACAGCAGATAATAAGGAACATCTTGAAAACTATTTAAGATACTGGTGTAGACATGCGCTGGGTTTTCTATCGATGGTTGAATCATGGATGGTCAATGGAACGGACCAGTGGTTCATAACGCCTGGTGTGTGGGACGCTCTCAGCGCTGAGCGTCAAACAAGCATATTGGAGAAAATTCTGCTGAGCGAGCAAAACATTGGTCAGGACTGTCAAGTTTCGATTTTTGATGAACTCCGAAAGCAAATAATCAGAGACACGGAGGCGGCTAACTTCGGTACAACCAGTTCGGATGGGCTAGCCTACTTAGCCGATGAAACAAAAAAACTCGTCTAAGTTTTTGTTAAGTATATACGCACCCTATTCTTGGGTCTTTCTTCAAAACGCCAGCATGCCATTAATTTCACCTTCGATAACACGCAGTAATAAATGCCGTTTTATCACCGTACATAGACCCTAGCTTCGTCCGAGTACCGGCTTTGAAATCGCAAGCCCCTATTGCAAAAGGAACCAGTATTTGCGGCCCTAATGCTCCACCCGTCGACCGGCCGATTTCGGCCAGAAGCAGTCATCCGAAGAGAGCGGACGATTCAAACCACAGCAAAGCTACTAGATCATTCATCCATGAATAATCCATTCGTTCATGCATATTGCTTAACAAGCTCGCCTGCAACCTTCTTGATATTATTGCTCATCAAGTCCTGAACGATCGTCATAAGTGCAAGTTGCTCATGAGGAGTTTTTGCCTCCTGAAGCTCGTGCCCCAAGCGGATGAGAAGAGCAGGGACATTACTTTCAACGCATCCATAACCTGCAAATTTATAGACAAAACGCAACAGTCCGCAAACTTCAATCATTTCTCTTCCTTCATCTGTAATAGGAAGATAGAGCATGGCTTCCTTAACCACCCTCACATGGCGAGAATATTCATGATAGTGCGGGTGACAGAACGTATAGTCGCTAGCTAAGTTGGGGTATTTCTTACGGCTCTTATTTTTAAGCACGCCTTTTTTGCCCTTGATCGTATTACAGTCCTTACAGCAGACACACAAATTTCTAGGCTCAAACATAAAAGCCGGGTACTCATCTTTATTTATTATATGTTCAGTATCCCACATGCCATTATGCTTAACCTCCATCCGCTGCCTACAATACGCACACATATAGTCTTGCACACGCAAATAGTGGTCTTTAATTTCTTTCTTTACTAAAACTAACGCCTTTTCATCACCATCCCAGTAATTTCCTTTTTTTTCGGGTGAACATAAGAATATGTCAACAAATTTAGCCGAAGTTTCAGTGTACTCGACATGGGGGAAGGCATAATATGCATCGTCAGCCATCGGAGCGTGCCTCCGAGGTCGCAGCCACAACCAAAGAGTATAGCTGGCGAACTGGGTCGGATTTTTCAAGTGAATTTTCTAGCTCACGAATTTTGGATATAACTTCGTGATCGTCGTTAGAAAGCTCGACCCCCTCAGATAGCTTGCTGAGCAACTTCAAAAGCTCTCGCATTAAATATTCGTTTTTGAACCCTGGAGCAGAAAAAATATTAGCTAGCTGATAATCCGCAGATCGTCGATTAGAGTCCGCCGCATCCAAAAGTACTGACTTCTGCATATCTAAAATATAACAGTTTTCACTCTCTAGCCTTGAAACTATCTGAGGTGAATGAGTGGCAATAATAAAATGGCAGGACTTAAAGCCCCTAAAGGTATTCATAAGCAGATCAATATACCGCTCTTGCCACTCAGGATGGAGACAAATCTCTGGTTCATCTATGCAAACCAATGCCCCGTCTGTTATCTGAGACGCTATACCCAGCATAGCTAAAACTATGCACTGCTCTCCCGAACTTGCATCGCTAATTTTAAATGGTTTAGCGTGGCCTTTTTTATGAAGTTCTAAGCTGCGAAGCTTAAGTAGACCGGCCTCCATCATGGGGATAAATCTATCATTGATGGGAGAACTAGTCACTTCGTTAAAGACACCTTTATTTGTGATAATTACTTCTAGTTTTTTATCTTTGATATCTACTCTATGTTCGTGCAGATAATACTTAACAGAATCGACAAGTTTATATTTTTCCTCTTCTGCCTGTTCATCCATTCGCATCATCAGCCGACGAAACTCAGACCCTGCTCGGCGCTGGCCAATCAAGAACTCATTGATAACCTCAACCGGATTTTCGCTCTCTGAAATTTGAGATAAAACAGGTACGGTAATGTCGCAAGTAAAGCTCGCCTTGATTGCAGGATTGAATCCCAAGTAGCTTAAAACGCTTAGAACAGTTTTTATTCTTCCAGCATCGCCAGCTAACGCCCGAATCAATCCTGCAATAATTCGAACCATAAAAGACATGCTAAGATTTCCACTATACAGCCCTCTTAACCCTAAGTAATGATAGTAACCCAGGCTAGACTCAACAAGTCGATAATCGGCATTCTTAATTAAAGGGTTGCTAATTGGAAATCTATCAAATGGACTTGTAGATAACGCAATAACGGCAGTTGGTAGATCAAACGTATCCTTTTGTTCAGGATCGATGGCGCCATTCCAACTTGCGATACATTTTGTGACGATATAATTCAACAGCCGGCTCTTACCTGAACCGTTCTTACCTACAATAGTAGTAAATATATTTTGATCTAATTTGTTTTGCGAAGAATGAAATTTTAATTTTTTTCCATTGAAATGAATTGATTCTATCACAAGGTTCCCACTCATAGATTTTTGAATTTTTCTTCAAGTAGTTTATATGACGGTTGTACTAATGCCAGTCTTTATCGCCGAAAGTTATCAGTATCGAACATTCGATTAACTTTAATATTGTGTCGAGCGCCTCATGCACGCAGGTGATACGTAAAAATGTGATGTGAGTCGCCCCAGTTTGGCGACAGGAAGTGACCGCTATTGGCCGATTGCTGCTTATCGCCACCGTACGCTTCAGATTGTGGAATCAACCGGTCGATCCAATAGGTTTGCCTGTCTTCGTCGGTTGTCACTCCGGCGCCTTTTAGTCACCTAGAATGCAACGGTTTTAGTCAGCGCAGGTGCGTAGGCAACGCAGTGGCAGGCCAAGCCAAGCGAGGGTGGACAGAAATGGTCTCCACGTTCAAAAGAACCAGATTCCCACTTACCCCCCGGGACGCGCTCAACGTTGACGTTGGACAATGACTACAACTGCCGTAGCCGCATGATAGCGGCTGTAATCCCCTGGACATTCGTGTCCAACGTGTTCAGGGCACCTACTGCGTTAGCGGCGACATCCGCTGATCCATTCTTTGCAAGCCACCCAGTCACTTCTTCTATGGCCGCAGCAAGGGCATGCTGGTTGTGCAGAAGCAGTGTGAGAGCGTCAGCGATGTGTATGTTGGCTTGAAAATTATCTGGCATTAATTTGTTCCTTGGATGTCCGGTGCGAGGAAGGCTAGTTGAATTCCCCCCTGGTTCAAGCCACTGATCCGAACCCGTTGATATGTCGCTACTGCGTTGACTTGACCACCCATTGCACCAAACTTGATCCGCCCCTTTTTGCGCGATACCACACTCAATCCCCGTTTTTTGCCTCCCATGTGGCAAGCAGGAAAAGCGCAGTCGAACCCGCCAGATTCACCGCCAGCTCTGCATGACGAGGGGCAGCCTTCACCCCACCCTTTCCTTTTCCGTGGGCATCGCTCAAGCGGTTCCGAAGCGCCCCTAAACCTTCTATAACGGCTGTGCACCCTCCAAGAATTTGCTTGAACACAACCTCTTCATGCTGCGCCTTCGTAAGATTTAGAAGCGTAGCAGTTTGCTTGTAGAGCTTGTTCAGGTCAGGAGTCGTCTCATGATCGCCTGCTCCGGCTTCGTCAAGAATATGCTTGCATACCGACTCCAGGAGCGTTCGAGCCATCGTGATCGCTCCCTCCGGATCAGTTGAGCGCCTTTCAAGCGCCTTTATCCAAGCGATCCGAACGTGCTCAGCGTCAATGCGATCCAGCGCCTCCGAGACAACGATATCTGAAGGGTGCCCCTCGCCCGATTCAGCGAGGTCAACGAGCGACCTAAACTCATCCCAGATGAACTTCCTACGCTCGGCGTAGCTTGGGAATTTTGGCTGGATGAACCCCCAAAACTGATCCAAGTTCCTGTAACGACGCACCCACGCGGGAACCAGTGAGGCCACACGAGAGTCATCAAGAACGCTCTGTCGGCAAAGAGGGTAATCCCGCTCATCATCGTCGTTTCCGTTCCCGGTGGCACGATTGATGTAAATCGATTGCAAGCTGTCAACGTCATCAATGAGAGCCATGAATTTCGCACCTTCACCGTCTAGTTGTACCAACCCGTTATAGCAGCCCGCACACGTTTGTGACCGGTCGTCGACTTTCATTGCTCTAGTCGGCAAAGCCCTCGGCAATGTCAGGAATCAAGGGCCAAAGTTGATCGCCCCTCTGTCTCAAACTGACAGGAAGTGAAACAGGCGCCTTGGGATTGCGCTCAGTCTTATTTCGCTATCCCGCTTGCTTCTGGTGTCTGAGGCTCAACACGGCCAGCTCGACCTCGGTTTATCGATCCACTCACCTGCAACGTGCGCGTATCTGGCCTCCGGTCTCTTTCAGCCCCATCGAAGCCAAGGGCCCCTGAGCCCCTACCCTCCTATAGCTTTCCACACTTTTACTGACGGTTTTCAGCAAGCGGGGGCGGTGTCTGATTGACAGGCCTGTACGGCCCGGTTGGCTCTTTCGTACCTACATACGAAACTGTGAGCATCCCGTATTCATAGCTACCTTCAACACCTCCAATTTCAACCTGCTCCCTGCCGTTGATGAAGCCGTTGAACAGGACCACAGGATTGCCGTTGCGCGGGGTGATTGTCACCTTGGTTTTGCCTGAAGGTCGGCAAGTGGTGTGCAGAAGAGCGTTCGTGTATACGACTTCGTCGCCAAATTCATACAATTTATAATCACTGGCGCCGCCTGGCTTGAGGCAATCGATCCCCCTCAACGCGACACCCATCACCTCACCAGAGCGAGGTGTTCCGGACTTCTTGGCAACGAAGAAATGGGCCTCTGCAACGATTTGTTGATCAGCAGGCATCGGTAGAAGGTGGTCTTGAGTCCATTCCACCATCGATATCAGAAAAGGTCCGACGTATCCCGTGATAAGGCTTGTGTAAGCCCCCAAGAAAACGCCACCGGTTGCAGAAATGACTGCAAGACGAGCCTTTTTAAATAGCCCAAAATCATCTGGTTTGCTGGCAGTATCCGGCTGGGATTTCCTATTTCTACGTCTGGCCACGTTGTATGTCTTCTGGTCTGTTCAATGGAGGTGATGAGGCTGAAAAAACTTAGCGTTTGTCGTTCCAGAACGAGAGGCTGAAGTTATTCAGGCCTCCTCCGTGTGCACCGTGTTTGGCTTGGAAGGCTTGAGGGATCTTGCTGCCGTCGCCGCCCTCCTGGAAATACTCTTTCACAGAATGCAAGGCTAGGCGCCGCAAGTGGTCCCAGACGCGATTCAACTCAGCCTCCTTTTCTGTGGCTTGAGCCGCCGCGCTAGGTTTCCTCTTGGGCTGAGAAGACAGATATGCCGGTGCGAAATGATGCGTATGAGTGAATTTAATGCTGCCAATCTCCCAATGCTCCGTGGCCTGGTTACGCCAGCGGTAGCTGACAGACACTGACAGACGATTGCTGTGCAAAAAAGGCTGGCCTACGTAATCATCAACAACAAATAACTCAGCTTCTTTTTGCTCCTGTTCGATCCTGCCCTGCATCAGCTGCACAGCAGAAATCAACGCACTCCCAGCACGCCGAACGTCCTGTTCCGTTTGAGCACGTTTTTTCGGAGCCTTCGCTGCCGCGTGTCCTTGCAGTGCCCTCTCAAATATCCTCAATTGTTCGCCGATGTAATCGCCACAGTCGTAGAGACGAAGATCGCTCAGTCCGACTAGGCGCTCTTCCCGCAGAGATTGGTCGAGGAGGTTGCCAAGATGGCTGACATCCAATGCGGCGATAGACTTTCGCTGCTCAGCCGGAACGTTGATTTCGCTCATTCCCTTTCCTTTTGAAAAACCGGGCGGACAGAGCCCCCGCCCAAATTAAGCCAGAGGGTTAGCTGGTGGTTGCGGGCCGACCGATTCCCTCTCCAATTTTTTCAAATTAGTAGCTCACACGATCACGCAGCATTTTTGCAAACGGCGCAGTATCAGCATCGGCCATTGCCAGTAGATGAGTCTTCAAGTTTTCGACCCACTCGTACTCAGAGTGTTGATGAAGCCCATGACATCCGAGATCTTCATCGAGCAGCGTTCTAGGTCAATTACCAGGATCTTGCCGTCCAGGTTCAGTAGCAAAGCCTTCAAAGCCTGAGCGCCACCCTTAGCGCCGGAAAACTTTTCTAAGACCCCAGAGGCCACATTTCCGAAAAGCTGAAAACCCTTTGAGTTGAGCTGGAGATGAATCTGGGCGAAGAATTGATCTTTGATCGCAGAGATAGCCGTGACGCCGAAAAGGCTCGCATAGAGGTAGTAAGGGCCTTTTTCCTCGGTCAGACGAGCCGAACGGTGGTCCAGATATTTCCTGATGAAGTGAGTTTTCCCAGTTCCCCATGGGACAGAGAGCATAATTGCATATTCTGTATCGACAGAATCATCAAGGTAATAGTCCAGCAATTTGGTCGCTTCGGTGGATTGGCTGCTCGCCATGGCTAAAAATCCGGCATGCTTAGTAGCGGGTCTGGGCTCTCAGCATTCTGGTGTGGGTTGGATTTCAGGTTACACTGGCGAAGCGTATCGACGATGACGTGAGCGTTGTCTACGCTGGCAACCAACCCCATCAACTCGTCCTGGGTGATGTCGGCCAGCAGTTCCTCCTCGACGTCAGGGAAGATTGGGTCAGGCAGAATCGTGAGTGGGCGCACTACCTTCATGCCAGGCGCAAGCATCAGCTCGAACACGTTATGAATCGTGTCCGCTCGGAAAGAAAAGGTGTTCATGAAGTGATCGAAGCCTGAAGGTAGAAAAAGAGTCAGATAAAGGCCTTTTGCCGTCATTTTCAGTCCTCGAACTCTACCAGATGCTCATTCCTGAGAAGGACTTCAACTTCTCTAAATCAGGCGATACCGGGTAGCACCCACCCAGCAACTCCAGCCCCCCACTGGCACCTTCAGCGCGTGCGCTGCTCTCAAGACAATGCCGGGATGTCGCAATCTGCAAATTTTGTCGATCAAGATCTATTCGGTACTGCCGAAGATAACTGTCATGTGTCAAAAATGTACTTTATAGTCGATATTCGAGAGTACGCAGAATCCATTCAGATTCTGGCAACTGGACTTTATCATGCGCACTCAAACTGTTCAGGAATAGCTTTATCGGAACAGAGGCTTTTAGATACAAAAATCATAATCACCGATGAACTGCTCTTTCCGGCAGACCAATCGCTCACAATAGAAAATATAGAGCTACATCATCCTAATACCATAGTCCGAGCAGTAGACAAACTAACAGCATTCGATAGCTCGACTGAGCTGAAAATTTCAGGGGCTATAGAAGAAGCAATAAAAGAGGGAAAAAATTCTGCGAGTGATAGATTGCTGCAATGAAGCGCGTTATCAAGGTGCCGGCATTGCCAATAACTGACAATTGAACTCGTCCCATCTTTTTGGATCAACATCTTTAACAAAAGATATTAGCCCATGAATATGGTTGTACAGTCCGATTGGAGAGTCGAATTTTTCATGCGCAGCAACCTCGGCGAATCCATACTTTTGGATCGCATGAAGATGTCGATCAATCCGCTTGTAGGTCTCTTTGGATATTCTAGGAGTCGGGCCGTCCACTAAAAGGCCCAATACGATTTTTTTCGCTCCAGGACCAGCGATGCGTGTTTTTTTCTGATTCTCTTCAAAGCCACACTTTCGAATAATTCCGATTACTATCCTGCAAATACGCGCAACAGATAACGAGCTAGGTAGATCAGAGCAGCTAGAAATTGATAAATCATCTGCGTAGCGTGTGTAACTAAAGCCATATTTGTCAGCAAATTCAGTCAATGCCACATCTAGCTTAAGCGCCGCAAGATTACTAAGCATTGGGCTAGTCGGTGCGCCCTGAGGAAGCACACCAATGCTATATGCGTGCCGACTATAAATCTGATACTTCCCCCAGTTCTCATTTTGGCACCAAGCATTATCCGTATTTCTTAGCAGATAATGTAACTTTTTAGGCAGCCTAGTTGTAGTACAAATTCTTGCCAATTCAAATGCTAGCAGCGGCCGATATCCAACCTTATGAAATATCTCATACGCTTTAACCTCGCTAATTTTAAAAAAGAAATCAGCCAAGTCAAAACTAAAGATCCAACGTGCACCGCAGTGAACTTCAGCACACCTTCTAACTCCTCCCGAGGAGTGAAAGGCAAATGAGGCAGGGTGCGGCTCGATTTTTTGGAGAATTTCAGAGTTTATAAACTGTTGAGTTCGATGAAGCGGCTCGGTGACTGAGTGAATAAACCTTCTTCCACCCGAACGTTTTTTTATAGCAAACATTCTGTAATTTGCGGCTTCTCTGCGACGCTCGACCGTTCTTCGGAGAGCAAGATAGTCTACTCCCGCTATCATAGAAAGGTGCTTTAAGGTGAATATAACTGGCATTTTTTTTCGGATAAGCTGTTGAGCATAAATCCGAATTTGTGCGGCTTCACTTGCACCGAGCTTCAGCTCTGCTGCCTTGTGAAGGTGATGTACTGACCAGTCTTCCACTTACCTCTCCTTTGACCCTAGGGGCCATCACGGCCATGCAACTTCCAAGTCATCGCTGAAATCTTGTTGCATGGCCATGAAGGGCGGCGAAGCCGCCCTTAGCGTAAGATCTTACCAGAGAAATCTATCCGATATCCCCATCTACCAAAGTCAGACTTAGGCAGAATCAGCCTGTCACGTAGTAATTGCGCTTAGCACTTTACTACGCTTGGGCGGCTAAGTGGGCGACTGGCCAGTACGCCACGAAGATGGAATATACAGACTGTAATCCCACCTTTGCAACTCTTTTACCGGCTGCGCGTTTTTCAGCCGATTCACCCCTTCTGGAGTCAACCGGTTTTGTTCAGTTATCAACCCGAGTTGATGTGCTCGCCCAAGAAGTTGCTTCGCGAAGCTCACGTCACAACCGAGTCGCTCAGATATCGTTTTTATGCTCCGTACTCCCCGTTTAATGAGTGAAAGCAAGTGGAGCATGGTTTCAGAAATTCTTCCCGGATGTTGAGACGCCGAGGAGGTGCTAGAGCCAAGCAAAGCCAGCATCCAATCCGGAAATGTCCTTCCAGGGAAAAGAGCGTTCCACCTATCGTTGGAGTACCAGATGCTTCCAGGGATGTTATTTGGAACGCTGTGGTAGAAAACTATATTGGCAAGTACCTTCCCATAGCCGCTACGGGCCCATAATGGGATTCTTTTTTCGGTATTACAAAGCTCTTGTATCTTGGAGTAATCCGCGCCCCAGCGATGCTGGGGCTGTGTAGCATTATAAACAAGGCTACTCATGAACGAAATCTTCGAAGACTTACGAAACTTTCTCTTGCCGTGATCAGACCCTCTAACATTCTTTGTTATATTAGATTCTGACTCCCTTGTTCTTGCGAAACTAATCACTTGAATCTTTACAAGGCCCAGACTCCACCAACTCATGAAAGTAGGATGGTATAGCATTTTATTTATAAAACTTGAGACTCGATCTCCGCTACCTATAGAATCATCTACGAGAACAATATTTTTAATTTTTTTATCCCGTAAAACAGATAGCGAGGGATGGTCCAACATGCTAGCAGGATGTGCCCGAACGATATTAGAAATAAGAGAATAAACTAGATCCTCACTCCCAAGCGATTCTCCTGACCTAGAGACTATATTACCGTCATCATCCCAGAGCGCCGGATTGTCTTCAATTTTCCTAACGGAGTACAACGCATACGAATCTTCACATGGTAGGGTCGAGATGGCTCTTTTCAGCCACTCTGAATACATATCCCTGGAGATAAAGTTTAAACGGGAAAGCATCATCTGAGCTGAAGTTCTATTTAATTCGGAAAACTGAGACAGCCAAGCCTGCACCTCTGGCGAGGTTTCAATTTTTTCTAGAGAAAGAGTTTTGAAAGCAATCGGCAGATTCAAAGGCATGCACTCACTCAATTAGACAACATTCGTCTGGAATCTACGCCGAAATGTTAGTAGACGACCGAAGATCAAGAATGCGGATTGAAATGAAAATTCACAACCCGCCCCCCTAGGCACCCCCAACATCCATCAATTAATTCACGTATGCCAATCAATTATGAGATCAAAAAACTGTAAAGTCTAGAAGGTCAGCTCACCTCCGTACGGCAACTTCTCAAGCCTTACAGCTGGCTAGCCGTAGCTTTTCTTAACTTGGTATTCCAAGCTAGAGTCGCCACCTCTCATAGCCATATTTGGGCCTCCTGAGATGGATAGAATCATCAGGAGAGTCACCAAGCGTGTTGGCGCTGATTGAAAACTGACCCACTGGGTCAGTTTTCGGTAAGCGGCGACAGCGATGAGGGTTAGGCAGATGTTATACGACGGTCTGAGCAGCACGGCGTGAGGATGCATTCTACCGAGCTTGAGACGATCTCCTATCGACTAATGTATCGCGTTGGCTACAGCGAAACTGAGTACAACGGCGATAGCACTGGTGGTATGGAGATTTCACAAATACCGCCACGCCGACCAGTTGAAAGAATACGAAGCCGTTACCTTGATCTGGCTGGAGATGGTGCCAGGTATGGTGGAAGACGCAGAGAAGAACGGACGCGGCATGGATCCACGGGCATTTGTTCGGCGTTGCCACAAAAAGCTTGGAGCGCTGGGATTGGAAATGGCGATTGAGCAGGTAATGGTCTTTCACCAAGCGCTGCGGATGAGCCTATTTTCCCATCCACAGATTGATGTTTGGGATGACACTGTCACGCTCTCACAACTTTTCAATGGGGTTCAACATCCCCCTCAGGAATACGGTGTCATCGTGACAACGTCAACTCTGAGCCCAGGTGCAAAAACAACAACTGAATCACGTGGTTATCCGATTCGAGCCGTTGAGCGTGACGCGGTGGCCAAGTGACCGGTACAGCTACGAACACCCGGCACAGGGTTAATCCGGATCTGATCGCTCCTTCGTGAACAACTCTATGCTGTCAGTCAGGCACCTGCTCACTGAGTGGGCCATCACCATAAGTTGCGACGTACAACACCGACATTCCAACTCTGGGAGGCTGAAATTCCCACCCCACATCTGCTGATGGCGGCTCCTCACCTTGCCCTTCGCTGCCAAAACTCTGGCTCCAAGCTTCCACAAGATCTTGCGCCCGATTGCGGTACTGAGGGTGATCGTACGCCTGACCTAAACCTAGTAGAAGATGCGCAGCATCTCTGCGGCGAGGCAACAACGATCCCTGCCTTTGAACTGGATATGGCTTCCAAGTCAAGGAAGCCTCCAAGCACCTAACTATAAACGAAGACCAATGGTCAGACGTTGCTGGAGTCGCCTCCCAAGCCCTCCCCCATTGACCAAGCAAGAACTTCTCCATGATTTCTGCTAAAGAATCAGGTGCCTCCACGGATGGTTTCACCCCCATGGGGACCGACGAAGCGGCACCGATAGCCCACGCGCAATCATCTGGAAAACCAGTCACCTGCTCACTGTTTGAGACAATGCCATAAACACCACTGGCTGAATGATGCATAGGGCCAAGCTCAAAATTCCAATGGGTTGAACCATCTGGAGGCGGCCCAATCTCCTTATATGGAAAGGTAAAAGGCGTAGTCCAATTGGAGTAAAGCTTATGCTGTAGGGCCTCTTTCCCACGAAGAGAGCCTGTCTCTGGCTTCGCAGCGCTCTTGGCCTGAATCAAGAAAGCTTTCCCCTCAGGTTCGGCTACAGCGCTTCGGAAATGCTGCCGAACCAACAGAAGATCTCCTAACTCGATCTCGCTTCGCTTTGTCGTGAACCTGATCTTAGGCTTCTGATGGATAAATACACCTGATACTAATGGCGTAGCAGAGCAAAGACCCAAAGGTTTCAAATGCCGCTCGATTGCCTCTGAAAGCCGATGGGTTGCCATTGGGTACTCCAGGAGTGATGACACAAACGCGGGCTCCCCCGGAGTCTTCCATTTAGCGACGTTAGCATCAATCAAACCATAATTGACTGCTTGACCACGGACATCATCAAAGCGAATCCAGGCGTCACGATGGGATGCGTTGATCAACGCAGTAAGCTCTTCCAATAAACTCATAAACATTTTTCCGCTGCCATCCCTGTCTGCCAACAACTGTTGCGACAGATTATTCCAATAGCGGCAAAATGCCACCCAAAAATATGCAGTCTCGCGAAACCAGTTCTTAGCAGACCGAGGATTGGCAGTGACTCATCGCGCTCAGCGCCCACGCTTTCACGGCAGCTCAAGCGTAAGATCTGTAAAGATGACCATTTGAGCAAAGCCACTTCTAGGCTATTTTTGTAATCAATCGCGGAATTGGCATTGAGCATGAGCGCTAGCAAATACGATCTTCACCAGTTGGGTTGGCATGGCTTTCAGCAGCTATGTAATGCCGTCATCACCACGGTACTAGGTCAAACCGTCGAGATATTTCTAGACGGTAATGACGCCGGTCGGGATGGAGCATTTCAAGGTACATGGACGCCCAAAGCAGGCCTGACCTTTGCCGGTAAGTTCGTAATCCAATGTAAATTTACTGCTAGGCGTGAACACAAGCTCACACGTTCTGACATTGCCGATGAGTTGACCAAGGCTCAAAAGCTAGTCGAAAAGGGTCAGTGCGATGTCTATTTACTCGTTACTAATGCGGGTATTACTGGCACAAGCAGCGCAAAGATCGAAGAAGCATTTAGAGCTGTAGGTATCAAAGACGTGCTGATCCTAGGCGCGACGTGGATCTGCGAAAAAATTGAGAGCCACAGCAGTCTTCGCATGAACGTGCCTCGTCTGTATGGTCTTGGTGACCTCAGCCAGATCATAGACGAACGACGATACAAGCAGACTCAAGCGCTGCTCAGCGAGCTAAAACCTGATCTCGCCAAAACCGTTGTCACGGATACCTATCGTCACGCTTTATGCGCACTTCAGACTCGCGGCTTTGTATTGCTTGTCGGAGAGCCGGCAGCCGGCAAGACAACCATTGCGTCCCTTTTGGCCATGTGTGCTGTGGACGAATGGAAGAGTGAGGTATTCAAGCTTGTGAGCCCTCAGGAGGTCAGCTCGCATTGGAGTACGGAGGAATCGTCGAGGCTGATCTGGGTTGATGATGCTTTCGGTGTCACTCAGTACGAATCTCACTTGGTGATGGGCTGGAACCGTATCCTCGATGCGGTATCGACGATGATCAAGCGTGGCCATCGGGTGGTCATGACGAGCAGGGACTACATTTATAATCAGGCAAGACGCGAACTCAAAAGAACCTCCTTTCCGTTGTTCGACGAGAGCCAAGTTGTCATTGATGTGAAAAAACTGTCTCTAAGTGAGAAAGAACAGATTCTCTACAATCACTTAAAACTTGGAGATCAGGATCAGACGGTGCTACGAAAGTTAAAGCCTTTTCTTTCCGCCGTAGCGCTAAATCAAAGATTCATCCCAGAAACCGCCAGACGCTTGGGAACAAGAGGTTTCACAAAAGGGCTTCTATACACGGAGAAAAGCATCGACGATTTCGTCGTGAAGCAGGAACAGATTCTCGTAGATACCTTAGCTAGCATGGACACAGACAGTCGCGCTGCCTTGGCGTTGATTTACATGAAAGAGGGGACGCTGGAAAGTCCGGTATCCCTAACGATTGAAGAGAACCGGGCGATCCACCGTTTGGGAAGCTCTGAGTCAAAATGCCTGTCGGCTCTTGAACATTTGAATGGCAGTTTCGTACAACTGGTTGATACAGATGCGGCCAGGATTTGGAAATTTAAACATCCAACGATTGGTGATGCTCTTGCCCTAAATTTGGCTCAAAGTCCCGAACACTTGAGCATTTTTGTCGAAGGCACATCAATAGAGCGCTTGATGGATTTGGTGACCTGCGGCGACATGAGCGTGACCAACGCAACCATCATACCGCCGTCTCTTTTCGACAACATCGCTAGGCGTATCTACAAATACATCTCGAACCGAAATCCGGCAATGGCTCCGTACCTGAAAAATGAACGTTTCTTTAGCTTCCTAACGCTGCGCTGTAGCCGAGAGTTTCTGATCAAATATTTTCATTGCGATGTCGAAGCTTTGGGACGGGTAGTTCGTGCTTTCTCCAGAAGCTGGGTAGGTAGCTCGTTTGCCCTAGCTCACCGTCTCTTCAATGAAGGGTTGCTGCCAGAAGAATGTAGAGCAGTAATGGTGTGGAATATGTCGGAGGAAGCGCTGTCAGGGGACGATCTTTCAGCAATCCATGATAACGAGATGCACCAGTTCTTCCTTCCAGATGAACTCACTGAGTTCTTGGCCCGCGTCCAAGCCGATCTAGAGTCGATCCTTGATAGCGTTCAGCGTTCTCTGATATCCAGATATGACTACGATGGCAACCCTGAAAGCCAAGCCGCCGGCCTATCTGAGGATCTGGAGTTAATTCTTGCCACTCACGCTGATTGGCCTGGGATACAAGCGATCATTAGCGATCAACAAACCAGTCTTGACGATTGGGTTTATGAAATGAGTGGCGGGCGTGATCGCAGTGAGCCCTTACGGCGCAGTGGAAACTTGATGCCTTCCCTAACTCATCGCCACGAACGCAGCATTTTTGATGACATAGATGAGTGATGCTCTCTATCGGAGATATTCATGACGGCCCTCATCCCCTAAGCGTGACCCAATTACTGGTTGAATAGACGCGCAGGTTTAAATCATAAGAAACTCCCGCTATGCCGAAATCTAGGGACGGGCTCACGTCGCAGCGGTCATACATGTCATAACGTATATCCACCGATAGACGACGCGATGGCATTCTGCTAGCGTCCGGACACCGTATTCGGGAATGTCCGGACGGCAAAGACAGGGAAGCCCTGAAACTAGGCGTCTGAAGCTCAAAATGGCTGGGTTAAATACGTGATATCGATTACAGACCTCCACGAGATCAATCCACCAGACCGTATCTACTCAGCATCCGCGAGCCACGTTCACAGTGGTATCCCCCTTCCGAAACCAATGCGTGTTCGAAGCTTCAGCCCCGATGAGTGGGAGGAATTCGTAGAAGAGTGGGCAAGCTCCATAAAAAGTGACTATCCCAAAGTCCGACGCTTTGGCGGATCAGGCGACCTCGGTGTCGACATTGCAGGGGTGTGTACACCTGAAGGTTTCAAGGGAGCTTGGGATAATTATCAATGTAAGCGCTACGACCATCCTCTTCGACCTAGTGACGTCTGGGTCGAGATAGGGAAAATTATTTATTATTCTTATGCTGGCAAATACATTCCCCCAAGGAAGCATTATTTCGTCGGCTCACAAGATATCGGCACGAGCCTTGAGCAGCTTCTAAATAACCCCGAAGAACTTCAGTTTAAGACCGAAGAAAATTGGGAGAAGTACTGCAAAGGCGGCATAACCTCTACAATGGAAATCGAACTGGCAGGTGACCTACTTGCATATTTTGAATCATTTGACTTCAACATATTTTCTTCTAGATCAATTGTCGAATTGATAGAGGCTCATAGCAAGACCGGTTTCCATTCCGTTAGGTTTGGAGGAGGACTTCCGCTTAGACCGCAATCTCAATTGCCACCAGAAGCGCCTGCTAGAGAAGAAAACAGATACATACGACAGCTACTTGATGCTTACGGGCACCACATGAAAATTCACTTTCCAGACCCAACTGGACTCGAACTCCATGCGGCGCTAAAGCGTGACTATCTTCGACAACGTGAACGCTTTTACCACGCCGAATCCTTAAGAAACTTTGCTAGAGACACAGTTCCAGAGGGAACTTTTTCCGCTTTGCAAGATGAAATTTTTTTTGGCGTCGTCGATACATGCGAGGATGCACATGCGGATGGCTTCGCAAGAATGAAAGCGACAGTTCTGATTTCCGCAAGCGTTGCCGCAACTGCCAATCCTTTAGCGTCTGCATTCAAAACTCAAGACAGACAGGGAATTTGTCATCAACTAGCAAACGATGATCGACTTACATGGGTCCCTACACATGAATAAGTCACCTACAATCAGCCCATTCAACAGCCCCCTAGAAACAGGGGTTCGGTCCCTCGCCATATTAACAGCAGCGTTTCCAATGGCAATGGATCTCCAGCGCTTGGTGGAGATGGATTACCTTGTGGTTCACTCCGAGGATGCTAACGGCCCTAGCAGCCTTCATGCTCCTCTTCCTCTCAGGGCTGGAGAACTTCTTGTGCGTCGCGGGCTAATAGAATCTGGTCTAAAGCTAATGATAAGCCGTGGGCTGTTACGTCGTATGGCTTCGTATGATGGCTTTAGTTTTATTGCTACAGACGCAGCGTCGCCATTTATATCGTCTCTTAGCTCCGTATATTCACGAAGACTGGTTAGCAGAGCTAGATGGGCGTATGACGAATACGGAAATACCCCTACAGACGAAATTAGAAATATTACTCATAGATTTTTAGATTGGTCTAGCGAGTTCCATACAGCACAAAATCCCGGCGGTCGTTAATGAGCGAAAATAGTTTTCAATTGCGATGCATTGAGTTTGCCGGACCAGCGAACCAAAGCAAAGTTAACTTCTTTGAAGGGATAAACGTTGTCTGTGGATCCTCTGACACCGGTAAGTCTTTCCTCGCCGAATCGATTGATTTCATGCTGGGCGGCTCTGAGCTTCGGCAAATTGATGAGCGCATAAAATATGATAGGATCATGCTTTCCGCTGAGTCATCGAACGGAGAGCGCTGGGAGTTAGAGCGCTCTACATCTGGAGGAGGTTTCAAGCTTACAAAACCAGGAGAAGATGACCCTGTAATGCTGAAGCCCTCTCACTCGCACGGAGCTTCAGATAACTTATCTGGCTTTTTGCTTGAAAAGCTAGACCTTCTAAGCAAAACCATACTAAAAAGTAGCAAAAACTCTACTACTCAAAGTCTAAGCTTTCGAAATATTGCAAGGCTTGCAATCGTCCAGGAAGACGAAATACAAAGCAAAGGCTCTCCATTCTGGGGTGGTCAATTCACAACAAAAACGTCGGAACTAGCAACCGTAAAACTAGTATTAACAGGCTTCGATGACTCTTCAATAAATACCCCATCGACTAAGCATGTGGACAACTCCGGAAAAATCGCACTTTTAGAAGATTTGATCACCGAGTTATTAAACGATATTGGCAGCCCTGAAAAAATAGAACTTGAAGAGCAATTCTCACGATTAAATAACTCAATGGCGGCGCAGCGCGAAGCCCTATCATATGATCACAAGCACCTCTCAGAAAGCTTGATTACGCGTCAGACGAACATTCTCCAACGCAGGGAAATACAAGAGCGACTGGACGAGATTGTAGACCTTATTTCTAGATTCTATTTGCTTCGAGATCATTACGATATAGACATAGAGCGATTGGAGGCAATCAGAGAAAGCGGCTCAATGTTAGTCTATGTGGAGGTCGTACCTTGCCCGATGTGTGGGGCGGACGCTAATTCTCAACACTTTGAATCTGGCTGTGATGGTGACATTCAGTCTACTGTGTTAGCAGCTACGGCAGAAATAGAAAAAATAGAAAAACTAAAGCTAGATCTAATTAAGACCATTGACGACCTTCAAATCGAAGACGCCGCGTTAACAGATCTAAACCTGGAAAAACAGCAAGAATTTTCTAATATAGAGCAATCTTTGCAGGACCTAATAACCCCAAAAATAAAAAATGCTCAAGCTGAATATGAAAAAATGGTTGAACTTCGTCTGGAAACTTTGAAAACCCTAGGTAGCTATGAGCGAATAGAGAGACTCGAAAAAAGAAAAGAAGAATTAGACAAAGAGACATCGTTGCCAAGCTCAAAAACCCAATCAACTGTGGGAATTCCAGAAATCATTGGGAATGCTCTGTCCGATAAGATCTCTAACATACTTACAGAATGGAACTTCCCAGGCGAATGCAAAGTTCACTTCGATAAAGCTGCAAGCGATTTCGTCATCGACGGTAAGCCTCGCGGCAGTCGTGGTAAAGGACTGCGTTCAATCACTCATGCAGCGGTTAGCCTTGGTCTCTTGGAGTATGCTCAAGAAAACGATTTGCCTCATCCTGGCTTTTTGGTAATTGACTCCCCTCTTCTTGCCTATTTCAAACCGGAAGGTGATGACGATTTGCTTTTGCGAGGGAGCAATTTGAAAGAGAAATTTTATGAATATTTGGTCCGGTTTCATACGTCCCAAAGCCAAGTCATCATCATTGAAAACCAGCACCCCCCGGCTGAATTCGTACATGACATCCACGTGACGGTGTTCACAAACAACCCTTCAGAAGGTCGTGCAGGCTTCCTGTGAGGCGTTGATTTTAGCACTCCTATGCAAGTGAACGTATTCGTCGATTCTGAATTCCGGTTGAATTTTCCACACAAAAATTTACGAAGAGGGAAAAAGTGAAATTCGATTTTGGTGATTTATATAAGTTCATAGTTTCTGCGGGCTTAGCGCTGGTTGGAATGAGTATTTTATCGGTATGGCTGATATTTAAAGAGCCATTCGACCTTAATATCAAAGAGTCTGAATTGTTGCTATTGACGCCTGCTGCTCAAGGCGTAATTAAATACCGCCAGCATGTTGTTGGATTACTGGTTAGCTTCTCGATATGGGCAATCCCTTTAACCGCTTTCTCTGGCTTATTGTTGTCAGGATGGGGGCTTAGAAAATGGAAACAGCAGCAGTCGATAGTTGATCAACTTGCGGAGCTTGGGCTTCAGGAAAAGAAAATAGCCATTAGACCGAAAACTGATGATGAGATAGCCCTATCTGAGCAACTCGGGCCAGAAAATGCAGATGCAGGACTTGTCGCGCCCGCTAGCATCGTATCGCAGAGCCCTGGTTATATCGAAAAGATCCTAGTTCAGAAGCTTCAATATCTCTTGCCAACCGAATACAAAGTTAATTCAAAAATGTTGATTTCAGGTGCGGAAGTTGATTTCGTACTGACAAGCACCCATTGGTTGCACAAGGACTACTTGATTGAATTAAAATACATTCGAAAAGGTTTTAATTTTGGTTGGCTATCACAGGTGGCGCTAAAGTTAAGAACCGCCTCTGTTTTGTATTCTGAGGTAACGAATAGAATACCCAACACTTGCCTACTGATAGTTGTAGCCGATTCGGCCTGGAATGCGGAAAAGTATGCAGAATTGAAAGATCGTTTTTTTAACGTATATCCAAAGCGGGCTGCAAAAAACAGGGTTGCAATTATGAGTGAGAGCCGATTTGAGGGAATAACATCCGAAACAATATCTCTGGAAATGGGGCTGCCCGTGCGAAAGCTCGGCACATGAGAGAGATCGTAAATACCTCTTCATATGAGTATCGAAGAAGAGCCAGTGGGGTCTCATCCTCCACCACGCTTTTAATCATGACTTGTGCCCTCTTATTGAGACTTGACTGTCCATAGCTCATCCATTCGGGTAGTAAAGCTCTGGCTCATCAAATCCCGCCTCATAGACCATTTGGGGTCGGAGGGAACGCTTGCTGCCCGCAAAGTACCCCTCCCCCATCTGCCATTAATCTCATCAAGAACACCCATCACCTTGCCTGCGGCATCAGGTTGAGAATAGGCGAAAAGGTCATCGGTAAATGGGGGCGCGACACTTCCAGATCAAAGACCATCTTCGTCGTAATGGCGTGGTGGCATTCAGCAGCAACTATGCGCTTTACGGTATTGAAGCTGTCCTAGAGTCAGAACTATTCAGATCACTTGGGAATGCGGCGTTCACTTCGACCAAGATCTCTTGTTTGGGTGGTTCAAGCTCCCCAAGCTCCATGCAGGGAGTGCCGGCAGTTAAAAATTTACGAGCGAAGGAAAGGACCTACCACTGAACTTTGTTCAGCCGAAGCGCACGAATGAAGACGTTGCTCGAACGGTGCTGCGAGGGGGCGAAAGCAGTGATTCGCATTCGGCCGACTTTGGCCCGATAGGCTTGCAGGCGCAAGCCCAACATCGATGCAAGCTATTTGTAGCCAAGATCCTTTAGTCTCATGCCTATAAGCTCTGGCTTTTGCACCACACGATCGAATGAATAATTGGTAGAGGTCTCAGCGCCCCGGATATAGTCCACACCACTCAAATCTGTAACATGCAATGTGGGAGTGCCAAATTGCCATTCCCATTCGTGCGGAACTGGGATGGGTACGAATGTTAGCTTTTCATTTGGTATAGCCCAGTCATTATCTGAAGGTAATACGATTTGATATGCTATATTTCCGAAAGCCAGGAACAACAAGTAGTGAACCCGACACGAAACTAAATCGTTTTTCTTATACACTATCAACTTTAGATTTTGAAATGGTCGTGGGCCAGGTACATATGTCGACATTGAAAGTAATGGGTATGGAGGGCGGGCTTGAGCGAACCAATGACTGGGCTGACTTATCCATCGCAACGCCCTTGAAAAATCTTTCATTTCACTTCTGTCGATAATTGACAGCCCAATCTTGACTAAGCACTTATAAACCGCCGACGGAATAAAGGGTTCAATCTGGAACTTTATCGTAGCAATTTTTTTCTCAAAATCAATATTATAGTGTTCCTCATCACGCCGAGCTAATATTTTCGGCAACTCGCCTGGCTTTACATCAAATCGCGCCCTGCCATCTTTCGATTTATAGCTAGGAATCTTTGTCTTGCCTTTTACTTGACCAGTCGTACGATGATGCCTTGTATACTTATCCAAATGATCTTCTAAATGAATTGAGAAAAACTTATTACATGCATCGCACTCTGAGTTTAATATTAACTGGTGATTACCTAAAAACTCTGGCACAGCATGAGAGTTACTTGTGAAAGTAACATCTGGAACACCCAGACCGCAAAATCGGCAAGTACTACCTTTTTTGTCAAGATGAATCAGGCCTCCCTTACTCACATCGTAGTTTGCGATGATGCTGTATCCGGTTTCGTAGTAGTAAATTCTTTCGAAGAGATTCATATATCCATATCTGCTTTTAGACGATTCATGACACGCAATTTATTTTACTGTTGCA
>Ga0160467_100646_pt1 | contig 27373 bp, 27 predicted proteins | sample HID1972I_E11MG_FD_108221 | JGI IMG/M metagenome (GOLD analysis project Ga0160467, IMG submission 108221) | Enriched pill bug-associated microbial communities from UW Madison campus, WI, USA - HID1972I_E11 MG | ecosystem: Host-associated > Arthropoda: Insects > Digestive system > Unclassified ... | reverse complement strand
GGCGAGTTCCTGCTTGTCGAAGGGGTAGGGAAAGAGGTATTCCACCGCCTCGAAGCCGGCGCGCGCGGCGGCCTCGAAGCGCTGCATGAAGGGCAGCTCGGTGAAGAGCATGCTCAGGTTGGCCGCGAACTTGGGCATCCGGCGTTCCTCAGCCCGCTTCGCGCAACTGGGCCTGCGGAACGACCGCGGCAAGCGCTTCGCGAATGGCTGCCTTCTGCTCGGGCGAGGCCTCCGCCACGGGCCGCAGCGTGTGGCCGGTCGGCGCACCCTGCAGCCAGAGCGCGTACTTGGTCGTCGCCACGCGGTTGTCCGCATAGAGCGCATTCCACAGGCGCAGCAATCGCTTGTGCATGTCCAGGCCGAACGCATGATCGCCGCGCCTGACCGCATCCCAGAGCTGAACGAGGGCCGACGGCACCGCCGTCGTCAGGATGGAGATGACCCCATGGGCACCCAGGGAGATGCACGGGTAGAGCAGCGAATCGACGGCGGCAAAGATCCGGTCGCCCGGGCGAGCGCCGATCAGCAGGTCGGCCAGCGCCTTCAGGTCTCCAGCGCTCTGCTTCACGCCGACCACGCCCGGGATCTCGTGCATGGCGCGCAGGAGAAGGGATGGATTCAGGTAGTTCCAGGGAATGACGTTGTAGATCAGGATCGGAACGTCGGTCGCATCCGCGATCTCCCGGAAATGCCGGAGCATCGATTCATCGTCGCTCTTGTAGATGTAGTGCGCCGGCGTCACCTGCAATGCGGAAATCCCGAGCCTGGAGACGGCCTTGGACTTGGCGATCGCATCTCTGGTGCTGTTGGCGATCACCCCCGCGACCAGCGGGACGCGACCGTCGATCTCCTCACCGGCAATCTCCGTGATGCGCCGAAGCTCGTCGACCGTCAATGTGTAGCCCTCGCCCGAGCTTCCCCCTGCCACCAGGCCATGCACGCCTTGATCGAGCATGAAGCGCGTCGTGCCTCGAAGCGCTTTCTCGTCGATTTCGCCATCGGCGGTGAATGGCGTCACCAATGGAGGAACGATGCCTTGAATCTGATCGGGAGAGAAAATCTTGTTCATGATAGGTCGGATGGTGATGAAGGAAAAAAGGGCCTATTGCGCCTCGACGCCCGCAAGCTTCACGAGCTTGGCGAAGCTTCCGATCTCGCTCTTGATGAATGCCAGGAATTCGTCGGGCGACGAAGGCGCCGGCTCCAGGCCGAGCTGCAGGAGCTTGGTTTTCACCTCGGGCGAGTTGACCGCATCGACGGCTGCCTTGTTCAGCCTGGCAACGACCTCGGGAGGCGTCCCTGCGGGCGCCACCACGCCGTTCCATGTGATGACTTCGTAGCCGGGCAGTGTCTCGGCAATGGCAGGAACGTCGGGCAGCAGCGACGAGCGCGTGGCGGATGTCACGGCGATGGCCTTCAGCTTGCCGGCCTGGATATGGGGAACGACCTCCAGAATCGGGCTGAAGGACAGTTGAATCTGACCGCTGAGCAGATCGGTATTGACCTGGTTGCCGCCCTTGTAGGGGATGTGGGTCATCGCCACGCCTGCCAGCGACTCGAACAGAACGGCGGACAGGTGGGGGGACGATCCTGCGCCCGACGTTCCATAGTTGATCTTCCCGGCGTTGCCCTTCAGGTAAGCCACGAGCTCCTTGAGATTCCCGACGGGCACCGACGGATGCACCACCAGAACGCTGGGACTCGTCGTCGTCTTGACGACAGGAGAGAAGTCCTTGGTCGAGTCGTACGGCAGCGTCTTGTACAGGCTCATGTTGGTCGCCAGCGGGCCGCTGCTGAGGAAGCCCAGCGTATAGCCGTCGTTCCTTGCACGAGCCACGGCGGAGGCGCCGATGGCGCCGGCGGCGCCTGCGCGGTTGTCCACGACCACGGGTTGCCCCAGAAGCTCACCCATCTTCTGGGCGATGATCCGCCCCGAGACGTCGTTGTTGCCGCCTGCGGCGAACGGAACAACGAGCGTGATGGGACGCGCCGGGAAATCCTGCGCAGAGGCATTGGCGCCGCAGGCGACGAGCGCGCACAGCACCGCCGCCCGCTTGAACGAGCTGATCATGGTTGTCTCCTTGGGGTTGAAAAACTAGCCGGTGCGAAGCTGGAAGCCCTTGTCTTCCTCTTCGAGTCCGCTGGCCCGCGCAAGAACGCGTCGCCTCGAGGCGGATAGGTGCTCGTCCATCAGCGCGACCGCCCCGGACTCGTCGCGCGCCTGAAGCGCCTTGATGAAGGCAAGATGTTCCTGCATGGCGGGGACGACCCGCATCGGCCGCGCGAGCTCGCTGTCGATGCGGATGAGCTTGATGTGCAGGCTGTTGACACGGTAGATGTCCGAAACGATCTCGTTGTCCATGGCATCCACCATCCGGTGATGCAGGCCCCAGTCGAGCGCCAGCGCTTCCTTGTCCAGGGCCGCGTCGTGCGACTCACGCTGCGCGCGCAGCAGCATCTTCCTGTGCGCGTCGGCAATGCCGGCCAGTTCCTTGTCCGAGGCGCAGCGGACGAAGTTCGACACAGCTTCCCGCTCGATCATCGAGCGCAGCTGGAAGGCATTCCGAATGAGCTTCAGGTCCACGTGCGCGATCTGCAACCCGCGTTTGGGCACTGTCGAGAGCAGCCTGGCGGCCTCCAGTCGGGGAATCATTTCGCGCACGGCGCCCAGCGGCATGCCGAGCATCAGGGTCAGTTCCTGCTGCGACACGAACTGGCCCGGCCGCAGCCGCGCGTCGAGAACCTGTTCGCGGAAACGCTCATAGGCGAGGTGCCGCAGCTTGGCGGGACTGCTTGCCGCAGCGCCTCCCGTTTCCGTCGATGGGTGTCTCGTGTCCATGCCCGCAGTATAAGCACGATCTAACATGTTAGCAACATGTCCATGAACGATGAGGCGCCGGCTGCCCGGTTCCTCCGTGCCGGGACCTGCATTTCGCCAGGCGCAGAATAGGCGCGCCCCTCCTTCTCATCCCGCGTGCATGAACCTCCACCGGCTCGATCTGTTCTCCCTCTCGTTGTTCAGTCTCGTGGCGCGCAGCGGCAGCATCAGCCAGGGCGCCGAGCTGGCGAACCTCGCCGTCGGCGCCGCCAGCAAGCGCATCACCGACCTGGAGGCAGCCGTGGGCAGCGTGCTGCTGGAACGCCATTCGCGCGGCATCGCGCTCACGGTGCCGGGCCAGGCGCTGCTGGTGCACGCGCAGCGGATCCTCAGCGACGTCGATCAGCTGTCCGCGGATCTCTCGGACTACGCGACGGGGCTGGTCGGCGTCGTGCGCCTGTGGGCGAACACCTCCGCGGTGACGCAGTTCCTCCCGGCCGACATCTCGTCCTTCGTGCGCGCGAATCCCGGCATCCGCATCGAGCTGGAGGAAGAGGACAGCAGCGAGGTGGTGCTCGCGGTGCTCGACGGACGCGCGGATGTCGGCATCTTCGCCGACCGCACCCCGGCCCTGGGCCTGCACCTGATGAACTACCGCGAAGACCGGCTGGTGCTCGTGGTGCCGCAGCGCCATCCGCTGGCCCGCCGCCGGTCGGTGCGCCTCGAGGAAGCCCTGGACTACGACTTCGTCAGCCTGCCCAAGGGCACCTCGCTGGCCAAGCGCCTGCAGGCCGAGACCAAGGCGCTGGGCCGCAGCCTGAAGATGCGGCTGCAGGTCCGCAGCTTCGATGCCATGTGCCAGATGGTGGCGGCGGGGCTGGGGGTCGCGGTGCTGCCACGGGAGGCGATCAAGCCGCACCTGCGATCGATGAACCTGCGGCAGATCCCGATGCAGGATGCCTGGGCATCGCGGCGCCTGCTGATCGGGCTGCGCGACGCCGGCGCGGTGCCGCGGCATGCGCGCCTGCTGATCGACCACCTCTACGGCGCGCCGGATCGCTGAACGAGCCCGCGGCCGGTTCAGGGAAAACCCCGCCTGGCTTTCGCGATCGGCGAAAGCTCGTGCTGCGGCTTTGTCATTCCCCGGGCAGAGAGGCGATTCGAGAATTCACGCACTCCCCTGGAAAAAAGCCATCCGATGCAAGACAGTCCCACGCACAACCCGCCGACCCCGCTTGCGCTGAAGGGCGTGCGCGTGATCGAGATGGGCCAGCTGATCGCCGGCCCCTTCGCCGGCAAGACGCTGGGCGAATTCGGCGCCGACGTGATCAAGATCGAGGCGCCCGGCGCCGGCGACCCGCTGCGCAACTGGCGCCTGATCAAGGACGGCACCTCGGTCTGGTGGCAGGTGCAGTCGCGCAACAAGCGCTCCATCGCGCTGGACCTGCGCCACCCGGAAGGCCAGGCGATCGCCCGCCGGCTGATCGCGCAGGCCGACGTGCTGATCGAGAACTTCCGCCCCGGCACGCTGGAAGGCTGGGGCATGGACTACGAGACGCTCGCCCGGGACAACCCCGGCCTGGTGATGCTGCGCATCTCCGGCTACGGCCAGACCGGCCCCTACCGCGACCTGCCGGGCTTCGGCGCCATCGGCGAGGCGATGGGCGGGCTGCGCCACCTGACCGGCGAGCCCGGCCGGGTGCCGGTGCGCTGCGGCATCTCGATCGGCGACACGCTGGCGGCGCTGCACGGCACCATCGGCATCCTGACGGCGCTGTACCACCGCAAGGTCAACGGCGGCCAGGGCCAGGTGATCGACGTGGCGCTGCACGAGGCGGTGTTCAACGTGATGGAGAGCCTGATCCCGGAGTACAGCGCCTTCGGCGCGGTGCGCGAGGCCGCCGGCAGCGCGCTGCCGGGCATCGCGCCCTCCAACGCCTACCGCTGCAGCGACGGCTACGTGCTGGTCGCGGGCAACGGCGATTCGATCTTCAGGCGGCTGATGCAGGCGATCGGCCGCGACGACCTGGGCAATGACCCGGCCCTGGCCGACAACGCCGGGCGGGTCGCGCGCGTGGCCGAGCTGGATGCCGCCATCGGGGCCTGGACGCAGTCGCGCAGCGTCGAGGCGGTGCTGGCCGCGCTGGGCGAGGCCAGGGTGCCGGCCGGCAAGGTCTACACCGCCCGGGACATCGCCGAGGATCCGCACTACCGGGCGCGCGACATGATCCTGACGCAGGCCACGCGCGACGGCCACGAGGTCGAGGTGCCGGGCGTGGTGCCCAAGCTGCTGGGCACGCCGGGCACGGTGCGCTCCTGCGCCCCGAAGCTGGGCGACGACACCGACGCGGTGCTGGCCGAGCTCGGCCTCTCGCAGCAGGACATCGCCGCGCTGCGCGGCAGGAAGGTGGTGGCGTGACGGCGAGCAGCGTCTGGAACGGCGCCGGCCGGCGCATCCGCATGCAGGAAGTGGGCACGCGCGACGGCCTGCAGGTGGAGGCGCAGTTCGTGCCCACCGTGGAGAAGATCGCGCTGGTCGACGCGCTGTCGAAGGCGGGCATGGCCAAGATCGAGGTGACCTCCTTCGTCTCGCCCAGGGCGATCCCGCAGCTGGCCGACGGCGAGATCGTGCTGCGCGAGATCGAGCGCGCGCCCGGCGTGATCTACAGCGCACTGGTGCCCAACGTGCGCGGCGCCGAGCGCGCCGTCGACGCCCGCGCCGACGAGATGAACCTGGTGATGTCGGCCAGCGAGTCGCACAACCTGTCGAACCTGCGCATGACGCGGGACCAGTCGTTCGCGGCGCTGTCGCAGGTCAACGCCATCGCGCGCCAGGCCGGCGTGGCGGTGAACATGTCGCTGTCGTGCAGCTTCGGCTGCCCGATGGAAGGCGACGTGCCGCCGCAGACCGTGCTCGACTGGTGCGCGCGCCACGTCGCCGAACTGGGCGCGCACGGCGTGACGCTGTGCGACACCACCGGCATGGCCTACCCCGGCCAGGTGGCGCATTTGACGCGCGCCTTCCGCGCGCGCTGGCCCGAGACGGAACTCTCGCTGCACTTCCACAACACCCGCGGCATGGGCCTGGCCAACGTGCTGGCGGCGATCGACGCCGGCGCCGACCGCTTCGACGCCTCGCTCGGCGGCATCGGTGGCTGTCCCTACGCGCCCGGTGCCACCGGCAACGTGTGCAGCGAGGAGATCGTGCACGCGCTGGCGCTGATGGGCTACGACACCGGCGTCGACCTGGCGCGCCTGATCGAGGCCTCCCGGCGCCTGCCCGCGCTGATCGGCCACGACACGCCGAGCCAGATCGTCAAGGCCGGCCGCCGGCTCGACCTGCACCCGCATCCCGCCGACTTCGACGCCATCCGCGAGCGCGCGCTTGCACGAACCCCTTGAGATTTTCAACTGCAACGGAGAGACAACCATGACATCGAAACCCCGCCGCACACGCCGCGCACTGGCCCTGCTCATCGCCTCGATCGGCCTGACCGGCGCAGGGCTGGCTGCAGCCCAGCAGGCGCCGTTCCCCAGCCGCCCGATCACGCTGGTGGTGCCGACCGCGCCCGGCGGCACCACCGACATCGCCGCGCGCATGCTGGCCGAGCCGCTGGGCAAGGCGTTGGGCCAGTCGGTGGTCGTCGACAACAAGGGCGGCGGCAACGGTGCGATCGCCGCCATCGGCGTGAAGCGCGCCGACCCGAACGGCTACACGCTGCTGATGCAGTACTCCGGCTACCACGTGATCACGCCGCACGTGAGCCAGCAGAAACCGCAGTGGTCCGCCGAGGACTTCCGCCCCATCGCCAACGTGCTGAGCGCACCGCAGGTCATCGTGGTGCGCGAGGACGTGCCGGCGAAGAGCCTGGCCGAGCTGATCGCCTACGCCAAGGCCAACCCCGGCAAGCTCACCTACGCCTCGTCCGGCAACGGCTCCCTGCAGCACGTCACGGGGGCGATGCTGGAGCAGCAGGCCGGCGTCAAGCTCACGCACGTCCCGTACAAGGGCACCGGCCCGGCGCTGCAGGACCTGCTGGGCGGCCAGGTCGACATGACCTTCGGCACGCCGCCGCCGTTCATGCCGCACATCCAGTCCGGCAAGCTGCGGGCGCTGGCGGTCACGGGTGCGTCGCGCCTGCCCTCGATGCCCGACGTGCCGACGGCTACGGAGGCCGGCCTGCCCAAGCTCGACGCCACCTCGTGGTTCGCCCTGTTCGCCCCGGCCGGAACGCCCCCGGCCGTGGTCGATCGGCTGAGCGGCGAGATCGCGAAGATCACGGCCTCGCCATCCTTCCGGCAGAAGGCTTCCGAGCAGGGCGCGGCGGCCGACTACATGGATCCCGGGAAGCTGGCCGACTACAGCCAGGCGGAACTGGCGCGCTGGGGAGACGTGGTCAAGGCCTCGAGAATCCAAGCGGATTGAGTCGCCGAGCGGCCTCGCGAGTCACCCCATGCGCGGCCGGTTCACCACTTGCCGTCGCTCCTGGGCCGCTTGGCCCGGATGGCCGCCGCCACCAGCTCTGCGGCATCCGACCGGTTGGCCCGCTGCGCGAAGTCGGCGGCGGTCATGCCCTGCTCGTTCTTCATCAGCGGATCGGCGCCCTCGTCCAGCAGCAGCTTCACGGCGTCGATGCTGCCGTACATCGCCGCCATCATCAGCGGCGTGGTGCCGTTGGGCGACTGGGCGTCGATGAAGGCGTGCTTCTCGAGCAGCACCTGCATGATCTCGATCTGCCCGGTGGTCGCGGCGTAGTGCAGCGGCGTCCAGCCCGGGCGGTTGACGGCGGCATCGCGCGCCAGGAGCTGGTCCACGAACGCCTTCTGGCCCTTGAGCGCGGCCATCATGAGCGGCGTCTCGTTGCTGCCGTTGGCGATGTCCACGTCGGTCTGCGGCGCCTCGATCAGCACCTTGGCCACCCGCGGCGAGGGCTCGCGCAGGGCCATCACCAGGCCGGGCTGGCGGCTCGGATCGAGCGTGTTGGGGTCGAAGCCGCGCTGGATCAGCGTGCGTACGGCACCGGCATTGTCGCTCTTCACGGCCCGGAAGAAGTCCTCATAGGAGCCGGCGTGAGCCCAAGAAACTAAAGAAAAAACAGATAGATAAATAGATTTTCTAAAGAAAGACTTCAAGTCATGACTCCCTTGAACAAGGCTTCGAAGTTATCGCTGGTGGCCTTGGCGATGGTCTCCACGGGCACCTGGCGCACCTGCGCGATCTGCTGCGCCACGTAGGGCACGTAGGCCGGGCTGTTGACCTTGCCCCGGTACGGCACCGGCGCCAGGTAGGGGCTGTCGGTCTCGATGAGCATGCGCTCCAGCGGCACGAAGGCCGCCACCTGGCGCAGTTCCTCGGCCTTCTTGAAGGTCAGGATGCCGGAGAACGAGATGTAGAAGCCCAGGTCGAGCGCCGCGCGCGCCACCTCGGCCGTCTCGGTGAAGCAATGGAACACGCCGCCGGCGGCCCGGCCCGTGCCGTCCTCGCCCTCCTCGCGCAGGATGGCCAGCGTGTCGGCCGAGGCGTCGCGCGTGTGGATCACCAGGGGCTTGCCGGTGAGCTGCGCGGCGCGGATGTGCACGCGGAAGCGCTCGCGCTGCCATTCCATGTCGGCGATGCTGCGCCCGCCCTTGCGCGCGTCCATCTGGTAGTAGTCCAGGCCGGTCTCGCCGATGGCCACCACCTTGGGCAGCGCGGCGCGGCGCACCAGGTCCTGGATGCTGGGCTCGGTCACGCCCTCGTTGTCCGGATGCACGCCGACGCTGGCCCAGAAGTTGTCGTAACCGGCCGCCAGCGCCTGGACGGCGTCGAATTCCTCCAGCGTGGTGCAGATGCACAGCGCGCGGTCGACCCGCGCGGCGGCCATGGCCTCGCGGATGCGCGGCAGGTCGGCGGCGAGTTCGGGAAAGCTCAGGTGGCAGTGGGAATCGGTGAACATCGAAGAAAACGGAAAAGCGGCGGCGCCGCCGGAAGGCATCGCGCCGGCGTGCCGTGGAACGGATCGCGGCTCAGATGGTCTGCGTCGGCCGGTCGGAGGCCATGGTACCGCCCAGCGCCTCCTCGATGCGCGCCTTGAGCTGGCGCGACTTCTCGTCGGAGGGGAAGCGGATGCCGATGCCTTGCGAGCGGTTGCCCGCGGCGCGCGCCGGCGTGATCCAGGCCACCTTGCCGGCGACCGGATAGCGCTGCGGATCGTCCGGCAGCGTCAGCAGCACGTAGACGTCGTCGCCGAGGCTGTACTCGCGCGTGGTCGGGATGAAGACCCCGCCCTCGGCGAACAGCGGAATGTAGGCGGCGTACAGCGCGCCCTTCTCCTTGATGGCCAGCTGGATGACGCTGGGCCGGGACGACGAGGGAACGGCGGCGGGTGTGTTCATGGGCGGCGAGGCGTCGAGTGTAGGGCGCTTCGCGCTTCGCTCACAAGCGCTTCGAGCATCAGGCCGGCGTTGAAGGGGTGCTCGGCGGTCCGGGCCGCGGCGCTCAGCGAGCGCGACCAGCGCGCGAGCACGCGGTCCGAAGGCGGCGCCGGCAGGTCCGCCGGCTCGAAGAAGCGCGGCGCGGCGCCGCTGCGCACGGCCATGAGGTCATGGCACAGCTTCTGCAGCGCATCGATGGCCTGGGCCGGCGGCTGGTCGGCCAGCGCGCCCACCTCGCCGCGCACCATCGCCTTGGGCAGCAGCGACCAGGCCTTGGGCGACTGGCCGGTGCGCGCGAGCCGCAGCGCATCGCTGGGCCGCCCGCCCGCGGCGCGCAGCAGCGCCGGCGCGTCGGCGGCGGCGACGCCCTGGGCCTCGAGCCAGGCGCAGGCCTCCTGCGGCTGCGGCCAGGGCACAGCGTAGCCCAGGCAGCGGCTGCGGATGGTAGGCAGCAGCTGCCAGGCGGCCTCGCTCGCGAGCACGAAGCGCACGTCGCCGGCCGGCTCCTCCAGCGTCTTGAGCAGCGCGTTGGCGGTGATCGCGTTCATGCGTTCGGCCGGGTAGACCAGCACCGCCTTGCCGCGTCCGCGCGCGCTGGTGCGCTGGGCGAAGGACACCGCTTCGCGCATGGCGTCGACGCGGATCTCGCGGCTGGGCTTGCGTTTCTTGTCGTCGATCTCGGACTGGGCCTTCTCGTGCAGCGGCCAGCCCAGCTCGGCCATCGCCACCTCCGGCATCAGCACGCACAGGTCGGCGTGCGTGCGCACGGCGATGGCGTGGCAGCTCGGGCAATGGCCGCAGGCCGTGGCGTCGCCCTGCGGCTGCTCGCACAGCCAGGCGGACGCCAGCGCCAGCGCCAGCTCGTACTGCCCCAGCCCCGAGGGGCCCTGCAGCAGCCAGGCATGCCCGCGCTGGCGCAGCAGCGCCTGCAGCGGGCGTGCCAGCCAGGGGGCTGGTCGGGTTTCGCTCATGCGATCCACCCGCGGTCGCGCAGCGCCGTCTCGACCTGCGCCCACACGGCCTCGCGCGGGCGGTCGGCGTCGATGCGCACGAAGCGCCCGGCCGCGGCCTCGGCACGCGCGGCATAGCCCGCGGCCACGCGACGGAAGAACTCGACCGGCTGCGCCTCGAACTTGTCGGGCAGCCGCGCGCCGGCCAGGCGCTCGGCCGCGGTCTCGGGCGGCAGGTCGAACCACAGCGTCAGCCCCGGCTCCAGCCACTCGCCCGCCGGCCCCGTCTGCACCCAGCGCTCCAGCGCGGCGAGCACCGCGGTGTCGAAGCCGCGGCCGGCGCCCTGGTAGGCGAAGGTGGCGTCGGTGAAGCGGTCGCACAGCAGCACGTCGCCGCGCGCCAGGGCCGGCTCGATCACCTGCGCCACGTGGTCGCGGCGCGCGGCGAAGACCAGCAGCGACTCGGTCAGCGCGTCCATCGGCTGCGCCAGGATCAGCGTGCGCAGCGTCTCGGCCAGCGGCGTGCCGCCGGGCTCGCGGGTGCGGGTGACGCGGCGGCCCTGGGCCGCGAACAGCGCCTCGATCGCCTGGATGTGGCTGGACTTGCCGGCGCCGTCGATGCCCTCGAGCGAAATGAAGAGTCCCTGCTTGTGCGCCATCGCGCTCATTGTCCCCGCTGGTACTTGTTGACCGCCCGGTTGTGCTCGTCGAGCGTCAGGCTGAAATGGCTCGAACCGTCGCCGCGCGAGACGAAGTACAGCGACTTGCTCGCGGACGGCTGTACCGCCGCCAGCAGCGACGCCTTGCCCGGCATGGCGATCGGCGTCGGCGGCAGGCCGCGGCGGGTGTAGGTGTTCCAGGGCGTGTCGGTCTGCAGGTCCTTCCTGCGCAGGTTGCCGTCGAAGGCGGTGCCCATGCCGTAGATCACCGTCGGGTCGGTCTGCAGCGGCATGCCGATGCGCAGCCGGTTGGCGAACACCGCCGAGACCTCGGCCCGGTCGGACGCGCGTCCTGTCTCCTTTTCGACAATGCTGGCCAGAATCAACACCTCATCCGCCGTTTTCAGCGGCAGATCGGCGGCCCGCGCCGCCCAGGCAGCCTCCAGCTTCCTGTCCATCGCACGCAGCGCGCGCTGCAGCAGCGCGATGTCGCTCGAGCCCTTGGAGTAGGTGTAGGTGTCCGGGAAGAAGCGGCCTTCCGGATGCACGCCGGGGCGGCCCAGCCGGGCCATCAGCGCCTCGTCCGTCAGGCTGACGCTGTCGGGCCGCAGCAGTTCGGCCCGGGCCAGCGCCACGCGCACCTGCCGGAAGTTCCAGCCTTCCACCAGCACGATGCTGCGCGTGGCCTCCTCGCCGCGCACCAGGATGTTGAGCAGGGTGCGCGGCGTCACGCCGCGTTCCAGCTCGTAGCTGCCGGCGCGGATCTGCCGGTCCTGGCCGGAGAAGCGGAACCAGGCGTACAGCAGTTCCGGCTGCACCTTCACGCCCGCGTCGGCCACCGCCTGCGCGACGCCGCGCGGCGTGGTCCCCGGCTCCACCGCCAGGTCGACGGTGGGCGCCGGCAGCTCCAGCGGCTGGTGCAGCCACCACAGTGCCCAGGCGCCTGCCCCCAGCGCGGACAGCGAGACGAGCAGGAAGACGGTGAGGAAGAAGCGGCGCACGGCGGACAAGGTGGCGAAAGGCTGACGGCGGGCCACGCGGCGGCGGGGGAAGCCCTGCGGCCCGTCGGGGACGAAGCCGGCCATGATAATTCAGCGATGAACTCCGTCGTCCTCCATGGTGTAACACCGCTTTCCCACCTGGGCGTGATCCGCGTCGAAGGGCCGGATGCCGCCAGCTTCCTGCACGGCCAGCTCACGCAGGACTTCGCGCTGCTCGGCGCCTCCGAAGCGCGCCTGGCGGCCCTGTGCACGGCCAAGGGCCGGATGATCGCCAGCTTCATCGGCATCCGGCCCGAGCCCGAGCGGGTGCTGCTCGTGTGCAGCCTCGACATCCTGGCGCCCACGCTCAAGCGCCTGTCGATGTACGTGCTGCGCGCCAAGGCCAGGCTCAGCGACGCCACGGCCGACTTCGCCCTGTACGGCCTGGCCGGGCTGTCGCTGGCCGAGAACGGGATCGACGCGGCGGCCGCGCCAGGCCAGCGCAGCGCCGTCGGCGAGGCCAGCGCGGTGACGCTCTACCCGGCCGACGGCGTGCCGCGCGCGCTGTGGATCGCGCCCGCCGGCGCGCCCGCGCCGCAGGGGCCGGCGCTCGACGAAGCCCTGTGGCAGTGGAGCGAGGTGCGCAGCGGCATCGCCACCCTCAGCGCACCGGTGCTCGACGCCTTCGTGCCCCAGATGCTCAACTACGAATCGGTGGGCGGCGTGAACTTCAAGAAGGGCTGCTACCCGGGCCAGGAGGTGGTGGCGCGCAGCCAGTTCCGCGGCACGCTCAAGCGCCGCGCCTACCTGGTGCGCGCCGACGCATCGCTGGCGGCCGGCCAGGAAGTCTTTGCCGCGCGGGACGCCGAGCAGCCGGTGGGCACCGTGGTCCAGGCCGCGCCGGCGCCGGACGGCGGCTTCGGCGCGCTGGTGTCGATGCAGACCGCGGCGCTGGACGCCGGCGGCCTGCATGCCGGCGGCGCGGACGGCCCGGCGCTCACCGTGGAACCGCTGCCCTACCCCTTGCTCGAGGACATCTGAGCCGCCGGGACCTTCCTTGACCCCGATCCGGATCCTGCGCCGTACAAGCGCGCATCGATCCACTCTCGGCAAAGGAAGTCCCATGAAGCGCAGACTGTTCGTCACCCGCCTTTCCCTCGCGGCCGGCCTGCTGGCCAGCCCCCTGGCTCTTGCCCGCAGCGTGCCGCCGCCCGGGCCGCGGCGCCGCCTCGGCGGCCTGGCGCAGATCAGCGTCGTCGACCGCGCCAGCGGGCGGGAGCTGCCGATCCATCGCCACCGCGGCGAATACTGGGTGGCCGGCGCGCCCGGCGCCCGCTATGCGATCCGCGTGCGCAACGGCGCGGCCGGGCGGGTGATGGCGGTGATGTCGGTCGACGGCGTCAACGTGGTCAGCGGCGAGACGGCCGGCCACGACCAGGTCGGCTACGTCTTCGGCGCCGGCGACAGCAGCGACATCGCCGGCTGGCGCAAGAGCGACGCGCAGATCGCCGCCTTCGAGTTCACGGCGCCCGGGCGCGCCTATGCCAGCCGCACCGGGCGGCCCGACCACCTGGGCGTGATCGGCGTGGCGCTGTTCCGCGAGCGCGAGCCGCTGCCGCCGGCGCTGTCGCGTCGCAGGGAGGCCGCCGAGAGCGAGCAGCGCGCCGAGGCGCCGGCCGCCGATGCCGCCGCATCGGCGCGCGCGGCGCCGGGCCTGGGCACCGGCCACGGGCGGCGCGAGACCTCGCACGTCGGCCGCACGCATTTCGAGCGGGCGCAGGCCGCGCCGGACGAAACGATCCGCATCCGCTACGACAGCCGGGAACGGCTGATCGCGGCCGGCATCATTCCGATGCCACGGCCGGACGTGCCGGCGCCCGATCCCTTTCCGGCCTCGGACGTCGGCTACGTGCCGGACCCGCCGGGACGCTGAGCTACAGCGTCCGGCGCATCTCCAGATGCGGGATGCCCGCCTCCTCGAAGGGCTCGCCGTGCGGCGCGTAGCCCAGCCGACGGTAGAAGGCCTCGGCGCTGCGCTGGGCGTGCAGCGCGATCGCGCGGTCGCCGCGTGCGCGCGCCGCCGCCTCCAGCGCGGCCATCACCGCCGCGCCGTGACCTTCGCCGCGCAGGGTGCGATGCACCGCCACGCGGCCGACGCGGGCCACGCCGTCCTCCGCAGGCAGCAGCCGGCCGGTGGCGACCGCACGGCCCAGGCGGTTGCGCACCACGGCGTGCAGGGCGCTGGCGTCGTCGATGTCCCATTCCAGCTCGGCCGGAATGCCCTGCTCGTCGATGAAGACCTGCTGGCGCAGCGCACCGGCCTCCTTGCCGACCTGCGTCCAGTCGCCGGTGACCACCTCGTACACCGGCTCGCCGGCCTCGTAGGCGTCGAACAGCGCGCGCAGCACCGCCGGCACCGGACGCGAGGTCTGCGTGGCCGGGTCGGCGAAGACGTAGACCAGCTCGCAGCTCACCAGCAGCTGTTCGCCGCGGAACAGCCCGCCGTCGAACACGATGGAGGAGTTGCCCACGCGCGCGCGGCGCATGCCGACGTCGAGCACGTCGTCCACGCGCGCCGAGGCGTTGAATTCCACCGTGGCCTTGCGCACGTACAGGTCGCCTTCCAGCGCCAGCATCGATTCCTCGTAGGGCAGCGCCAGCGCGCGCCAGTAGTCGGCGATGGCGGTATCGAAGTACATCAGGTAGTGCGCGTTGAACACGATCTTCTGCATGTCCACCTCGGCCCAGCGCACGCGCAGGCGGTGGAAGAAGCGGAAGTCGGACTTCCGGTGCTGGTGGGTGTCGTTGCTCATGGTGCGAGTGCCTCTTTGAGTGCCTGGGCAGCGTGGGCATGGGCGGTGTGCGCCTCGGGCACCGCGCGGCCCATCTTGATGAATTCGTGGATCACGCCGCGGTAGATCTCCAGGTCCACCGGCACGCCCGCGGCGCGCAGCTTGTCGGCGTACTGCACGCCCTCGTCGACCACCGGGTCGCACTCGGCCAGGCCGATCCAGGCCGGCGCCACGCCTTCGACATCGTCGGCGTTGAGCGGTGCGAAGCGCCAGTCGTCGCGATCGTTCTCGTCGATGTACTGGCCGAAGAACCAGCGGATCAGCCGCTCGGTGAGCAGCGGCCCCTGCGCGAAGCGGCGGTGCGAGTCGGTGTCCTGGCGCGCCGTGGTGCCGGGGTACAGCAGCAGTTGCAGCGCCAGCGGCAGGCGGGCGTCGCGCGCAAGAATGGCGCACACCGCCGCCAGCGTGCCGCCGGCGCTGTCGCCGCCCACGGCCAGGCGCGCGCCGTCGGCACCCAGGCGTTGCGCATTCGATGCCATGAAGGCCAGCGCGTCCCAGGCGTCGTGCACGGCGGTCGGGAAGCGGTGCGCCGGCGCCAGCCGGTAGTCCAGCGACACCACCATGCAGCCGCTGCGCGCGGCCAGCACGCGGCACAGCGTGTCGTGCGTGGCGATGCTGCCGACGGTGAAGCCGCCGCCGTGCAGGTACAGCAGCGGCGGCAGCGCGTCGTGCGACGGCGCGTACAGCCGCGCGGGCAGCGCGTGGCCGTCGCGGGCGGCGATGGTCAGGTCCTCGACGCGCGCCAGCGCCGGCTTGGGCACCTCCAGCACGCCGGCGCCCTTCTCGTAGGCGGCCCTGGCCTCGTCGGGGCTGAGAGCGTCCAGCGGCGGATGGCCGGCGCGCGCCATGCGCTCGACCACGCCGGCCATCTTCGGCGTGAGCGGCGGGTGTGGGCGTGTGGTGACAGGCAGCGCGCTCATGTCGAGGCTGAGCCCGGCGCGACAGCGGCAAGGGTTTTTTTCATGGGCAAGACGGTCTGCGCTTGTTAGATTGCACGGTTCGCATCGTACTGTTCCTTCCTTCATCGCTCATGGCCCTCATCCAGTACCTGACCCAGATCCAGTTCGACTTCGGCGCGATCCAGCAGCTGTCCGGCGAATGCGCGCGCACCGGCATCAGCCGCCCGCTGATCGTGACCGATGCCGGCGTGCGCGCGGCCGGCCTGCTGCAAAAGGCGCTCGACGCGCTGCCCGACCTGGAAGTGGCCGTGTTCGACCAGACCCCCTCCAACCCCACCGAGGCCGCGGTGCGCGCAGCCGTCGAGGCCTACCGCGCGGGCCGCTGCAACGGCCTGGTCGCCGTGGGCGGCGGCTCGGCGATCGACTGCGCCAAGGGCGTGGCGATCGCCGCCACGCACGAGGGACCGCTGAAGACCTACGCCACCATCGAGGGCGGCTCGCCGAAGATCACCGAGGCCGTGGCGCCGCTGATCGCGGTGCCCACCACCAGCGGCACCGGCAGCGAGGTGGCGCGCGGCGCGATCGTCATCGTCGACGACCACCGCAAGCTCGGCTTCCACAGCTGGCACCTGATGCCCAAGGCCGCCATCTGCGATCCCGAGCTCACGCTGGGCCTGCCGCCCCGCTTGACGGCCGCCACCGGCATGGACGCGATCGCGCACTGCATGGAGACCTTCATGTCGGCCGCCTTCAATCCGCCGGCCGACGGCATCGCGCTGGACGGGCTGGAGCGCGCCTGGCTGCACATCGAGCGCGCCACCCGGGACGGCAGCGACCGCGAGGCGCGGCTGAACCTCATGAGCGCCTCGATGCAGGGTGCGATGGCCTTCCAGAAGGGCCTGGGCTGCGTGCACTCGCTCAGCCACAGTCTGGGCGGCGTCGATCCACGGCTGCACCACGGCACGCTCAACGCGCTGTTCCTGCCGGCCGTGGTGCGCTTCAACGCCGGCGCCGAATCGGTGCAGAAGGACCTGCGCCTGCAGCGCATGGCGCGCGCCATGCACCTGGACCAGCCGGGCGACATCGGCGAGGCGATCCGCGACATGAACGCGCGGCTGGGGCTGCCCAAGGGGCTGGCCGAGGTGGGCGTCACCGCCGGCATCTTCGAGCAGGTGATCGACGGCGCCATGGCCGACCACTGCCACAAGACCAACCCGCGCCTGGCCACGCGCGAGGACTACCGCGAGATGCTCGCCGCCTCCATGTAGGCGAACACCCCGCGCATCGCCGATGTCACGGCGATGTCATCCGCCCTGCCTAGGCTTGCCTCGTTGCCGCCAGACCGCTGCGAAACGAGGAAACCCAGGGATGCCACGGACAGTCACCGCGCACACCGCGCTCGGCGAAGACCAGTTGAAATTTCGCGCGATGCGCGGCACGGAGGGGCTGTCGCAGCTGTTCGAGTTCGAGGTCGAGCTGGCCAGCCCGAGCCCCAGCCTCGACCTGCAGGCGATGCTCGGCAAGCCGCTGTCGCTGGCCATCCTCACCGACAGCGGGGCCACGCGCTGGCTGAGCGGCGAAGTGACGCGCTTCGAGCGCGTGGGCCGCGCCGGCACCACCGAGCGCCAGCATGTCTACCGCGCCATGGTGCGCCCTGCGCTGTGGTACCTCACGCGCACCGTCGACTGCAGGATCTTCCAGAACAAGAGCGTGCCCGAGATCCTGGGCGAGATGTTCGCCCGATACGGCCTGAACGTGGCGCAGCGGCTCGGCGGCAGCTACCGCCCCTGGGAATACTGCGTGCAATACCAGGAAAGCGACTTCGCCTTCGTCAGCCGCCTGATGGAGCACGAGGGCATCGCCTACCACTTCGAGCATGCCCGGGACAGCCACACGCTGGTGCTGGCGGACGACATCGCGGCCCACCGCACGCTGCCGAACGCACCCTTCATCGACTACCTGCCGCCCGACCGGGTGCTCGACGCCATGCGCGGCTGCATCGACCGCTGGCAGGTGGCCGAGGAGATCACCTCGGGCCGCGTGAGCCTGGACGACTTCGACTTCCGCAAACCCAAGGCCTCGCTGGAAGGCGTGGTGCACGGCGCGGCGGCGCACGACCATTCGCAGTACGAGGTCTACGAATGGCCCGGCGGCTACGTCGAGCATGCGCACGCCGAGCAGTACGCGAAGATCCGGCTGCAGGAGCTGCAGTGCGCGCGCGAGCGCGCCCACGCCCACAGCAACGTGCGCGACATCGCGCCGGGCCACCTGTTCACGCTGCGCCAGTCGCCGCGCGAGGCAGAGAACCGCGAGTACCTGATCGTCGAGGCGCGCTACGCGCTGCAGGAGCCCGACTACGCGAGCGGCGGCGAGCTGTCCGCGCTGGCCGACATCGAATTCGTCGCCCTGCCCTCGCACATCCCGTTCCGGCCCGCGCGGCGCACGCCCCGCCCGCGCACCCACGGCCCGCAGACGGCCACGGTGGTCGGCCCCGAGGAGATCTGGACCGACCGCTACGGCCGCGTGAAGCTGCAGTTCCGCTGGGACCGCTACGGCCACGCCGACGAGAACAGCTCCTGCTGGGTGCGCGTGTCCAGCCACTGGGCCGGCGCGGGCTTCGGCGCCATCCACCTGCCGCGCGTGGGCCAGGAGGTGATCGTCGACTTCATCGGCGGCGAGCCCGACCGCCCGATCGTCACCGGCCGGGTCTACAACGACGATCAGATGCCGCCCTGGGCGCTGCCCGCCTCGGCCAGCCAGAGCGGCGTGCTCAGCCGATCCGTGGACGGCCACGCCGAGAACGCCAACGCGCTGCGTTTCGAGGACAAACCGGGCGCCGAGCAGATCTGGCTGCATGCCGAGCGCAACCTCGACACCGAGGTCGAAGCCGACGAGACGCACACCGTGGGCGGCCACCGCACCACGGCCATCACCGGCAACGAGCAGCTCGACGTGCAGGGCACGCGCGCCACCACCATCCAGGGCCACGAAAGCGCCACCTACCACAGCGGCGAGGAGCGCACGATCCACGCCGGCGCGACCGAAACCATCGACGGCGGCCAGACGCGCACCGTCAGCGGCGGCCTGTCCGAAACCATCGACGGCGGCGAGACGCGCACCGTCAGCGGCGGGCGCACGGAGACCGTCAGCGGCGGCGAAACACGCAGCATCACCGGCGGGCAGACCCAGACCATCGACGGCGGCCAGACCGAGACCGTGACCGGCGGCCAGACGCTCACCGTCAGCGGCGGCGCGACCTGGACGGTGGACAGCGGCCTCACGACCACCGTGGACGGCAGCGAGACGCACACCACCAACGGGCCGCGCACCGAAGTCATCACCGGCGGCGAGACGCGCACCATCACCGGCACGGTGACCGAGAACGTCAGCAACACGATCATCGTCAACGCGCCGAACGTGACCTACAACGTGACCAAGCACACGGTCAACGCCAGCGACGAAGGCTACTGGCGCAGCAACGCGTCCTACGGCACGGCGCTGCGCTACAACGTGGTCGTCTCCTCCTTCGATCTCTGGGGCATCCGCGCCCAGCTCTATGCCGGCCTGAACCTGCAGGTGGCCGCGGTCAAGATCGACATCTCGGCGTTCAGGAACAAGGACAACGGGCTGAGCCTGGAAGCCTCCGGCGCCAACGTGAAGGCGGCCGGCGCCAAAATCCGCAGCGGCGGGCTGGCGATCCAGTCCAAGATCATGAGCATCTTCAACTGACGGAGTGGCACGGCACGTGTGGTGGATCCTTGCGCTTCTGGCCACGGCGCTGTTCATGGCCGGCGTGGTGCTGCACACCGTGCGGCAGAACCGCCCCTACCGCGAGGAAGCCGCGCGCTACGCGCATCTCGCGCTCCACGGCCGGACGGCCGAGGCCGAGGTGCTGTCGCTCAAGGAGCTCGCGCAGGGCGTCTACGAGAACGACGTGGAACTGCGCCTGCACACCGGGCTGGGACAGGAACGGCTGCTGCGCACGCGCATCGCGCGCGAACTGGTCGTCAACTTCATGCCCGGGCGGCGGATCCAGGTGCTGGTCGATCCCCGCGACCCCGCGGCCCTGGCCATCGACCGCCGGCGCTCGCCCACGAGCATTCCGCGATAGCGGCGCCATGAAGATCGTCAAGCCGCTGCGGCTGAGCGTGATGAGCCGCCCCTTCCCATGGCAGCGCCGCCATTGCCTGAGCCTCACCGTGATCGCGATGACCGGCCTCGGCGCCGCCCCGCACGTGCTGTACCCCGACGTCGAACTCTGGCCGCTGGTGGCCGAGGAGATCGGCGCCAACGGCGTGCTCGACCTGGGCATGCCCAAGCGCAGCGCCGAGTTCCTGGCCAGCGGCCATGCCTACACCGCGCACCAGGCCACGCGCCACCAGTGCATGGCGAGGATCCAGGTCGGCGGGCTGGACAAGCGCCTGCGCGTGTCCGGCGAGCGCTACTGGCTGGACGGCCGCGCCACGGCGCCGCAGCCCTTCGAGCGCATGCCGCTGGACTGGCGCCATGCCTTCGGCGGCCCGTCCTTTGCGGACAACCCGCTGGGCATCGGCGCCGACGAGGAAGTCGTCCGCGGCGTGCGCACGCGCCGGCTGCCGAACGTGGAATCGCCCGATGACCCGATGCACCGGCCGGACCATCGACCGCGCCCGGCGGGCTTCGGCGCGCTGGACGTGATGTGGCCCGAGCGCTTCGCACGCATCGGCCAGGACTACGACGAACGCTGGGCGCGCGAAACCTTCCCGGCCTTCTCCGGCGACATGGACTGGCACCTGTTCAACGCCGCCCCGCAGGACCAGTGGTGGCGCGACGCCGACCGCATCCCGGACGCGGCGCCCTACGCGATCTGGAACATGCACCCCGAACTGCCCTGCCTGCAGGGGCGCCTGCCCGACTGGCGCGCCCGCTGCTTCGTGACCGTGGGCGACACCTTCACGGACGCGCCGATGCGGCTGAGCACCGCCTGGTTCTTCCCGCACCGCGAGCGCGTCGTGCTGATCTACCACGGCCTGGTCGACATCCGCGAGGACGATGCCTCGGACGTTCTCCACCTGATGCCCGCCATCGAGGAAGCAGGCTCGCCGGCGCTGCCGGCGGACCACTACCGTGCCATCCTGCAGCATCGCCTGGACGCCGACACCGGCGCGCTGCACGCCTTCCGCGACCGCGACCTGCTTCCCGCCTCCACGATTGCCCCCTGGCTCGACACCGTCTCGCTGCGCGATCGCCCGCTGGGGCCGCTGGCGCGCAACGCGCAGCGGCACGCCGAGGAGATGCGCGCGCAGATGCAGCGGCGGATGATCGACGACGGCCAGGACCCCGGGCGCTACCGCCTGCCCGAGTCCGACGAAGAGGAGCTGCCCACGCTCGACAGGCTGCCCGAGTTCGTCGCCAGCAGCCGCCGGCGCCAGGCGCAGGCGAAGCAGCAGCTCGATGCCGGGCAGCAGCAACTGGCCGAGGCCGTCCGCGCACGCGCCGCCGAGCCTGTGCCCGGCGGACCGGACCTGGGCCCGATGCAGGCCCTCGCCGCGGGTGGCCCGCCGGCCGGCCTGAAAGGCCCGCCCGCCGCGGCTCTCGCGTCGGGCCTGGCCACGATGGCCGACTCGCTGCGCGAGGCAGCGACGCCGGGCATGGCCGCGGTGGACGAGCTGCTGGCGCAGCGCGACACGCTCGACGGCGCGCTGCAGCGCATGTACCTGCTCGGTGCGCACCACCAGCAGGCCGCGGACCGGATGGACGCCGCGCGTGCCGCCCAGGTGCGCGGCGAGATCGCCATCGGCCTGCAGGGCGCGCGCGACTTCGCGGGCCGGGACCTGACCGGCGCCGACCTCTCCGGCATGGACCTGCGCGGTGCCCGCTTCGCCGGCGCGCTGCTGGAAAGCGCCGACCTGCGGGGCGCCCGGCTCGACGACGCCGACCTGTCGCACGCCGTGCTCGCCCGCGCGCAGTTCCAGCAGGCGTCACTGCGCGGTGCGCGGCTGGACGGCGCCAACCTGGGCCACGCCCGATGCGCGCAGACCGACTTCACGGGCGCCAGCCTGCGCCGCACGACGCTGGAGCAGGTCCACGCCGAGGGCTGCGACTTCAGCGAGACCCGATGGGAAGACAACACGCTGATCGAAGCCCGCTTCGTGCGCTGCCGCTTCCACCGCGCCCATCTCAGGGTCGTCATGCTGATGGACAAGGTCGTGCTGGAATCGCTCGACTTCCTCGGCGCGCATCTGTTCAAGGTGCACTTCATCGGCTGCAGGCCCGGCGCACTGCGCTTCGCAGAGGCCACCCTCGAATCCTGCGTCTTCGTCGACGTGCAGGCCAGCGCCCCGATGGACTTCTCGCACGCCCGCCTGCACACCACCAGCGTCGTCGGCACCAGCAGCCTGCATGCGGCGGTGCTGCGCGGCGCGCACCTGCGCGAGTGCAGCCTGCGGCGCATCGCGCTCACGCAGGCCGACCTGGCCGGTGCCCGCCTGGACAACACCGACCTGTCGGAATGCGACCTCTCCGGCGCCGACCTGTCCCGCGCGAACGCGCGCGATGCGCGCTTCGTGCGCGCGGTGCTGCAGCGCGCCTCGCTGCGCGACGCCGAGCTGATCGACGCCGACCTGCAGAAGGCCGACCTGCGCTTCGCGGACCTGCGCGGCGCCAACCTGTTCCGCGCCGACGTGTCCCAGAGCCTGATGGACGGCAGCACCCTGCTGGACGGCGCCTACACGCGCCTGGCCAAGACCTGGCCGCTGCGCCGGGACGACGCGGCGGCATGACGCCGCAGCGGCTTCAGAGCATGGTGCAGCGCGGCGAGCCCATCCGGATGCGAAGCTGCCGCGGCTGGCGCCTGGACGGGCTGGACCTGTCGGGCGGCGTGTTCCAGCAGGTCGACTTCGACGGCGTGAGCTGCGTGGGCACGCGCTTCGAGGAAAGCCAGTTCGACCGCTGCACCCTCAACGGCGTCGCGCTCGATGCCGCCCTGCTGCGCAAGGCCGCGTTCGCGCAGTGCGCCATCGAGGCCGCGCGCTTCGAGGGCGCGGCGCTCGACGAGGCGGTGTTCCACGAATGCCGCCTGACCGGCGGCGACTTCTCCAAGGCCAGCCTGGCCGAGACGCGCTTCATGCAGAGCGACCTGCGCGGCAGCCGGCTGCCCGGCGTCGCGCTCGCCAAGACGGTGTTCTTCAAGTCGCCGCTGGACGACGCGGACCTCTCGAATGCGCGGCTGGACCAGGCCGTGTTCCACCAGATCGACCTGCGCACCACGCGCTTCACCGGCGCCGAGTTCCAGCAGGCGGTCTTCGTGGAGGCGCGGCTGGCCGGCCAGGATTTCTCGGGCCAGCACTTCCTGATGTGCCAGTTCACCGATGCCGACCTCGAGGGCTGCGACTTCCGCGGCGCGCACCTCGCGCAATGCAACTTCAAGGGCGCGCTGCTGCGCGGCGCCCTGCTGCACCGGGTGCATGCGCCGCAGGCGCTGTTCCCGCAGGCCGACCTGCGCGCCATGCAGGCAGACGGCGCGCACTTCGACCAGAGCCTGTGGATCGATGCCGTGCTGGACGGCGCCGACCTCGGCGGCACCAGCCTGCAGCAGTGCATCTTCCACCGCGCCAGCTGCCAGGGCACGCGCTTCGACGGCGCCGACCTCACCTACGCCGATTTCTCCTACGCGCGGCTGGAGGGCGCGGCCTTCCGCGGCGCGCGCCTGTTCCGCACCCAGCTGCACGGCGCGCAGTTGCCCGATGCGCTGCGCGGCGCGCCGGGCACGCTGCCCCATGACCCCGAACTGCTCGAGGCCGAACGCTGGTCGGCGCGCCGGGCAGGCCACACGCCATCCACGCCAGAAGGAACTCCATGAACATCGCCCCCCTGCGCAAACCCCAGGCCGATCCGCACGACGCGCCGATCCAGCGCCTGGGCCGCCTGGTCGAACAGCTGCCCGGCGCGCTGTACCGCATCGAGTGCGAGGACGGCACCTGGCAGTGCCGCCGCGCCGCGAGCTGCCTGCTGCGCCCCGAGGCCGGCGACACGGTGCTGATCGCCGGCCCCGACCGCTACCACGTCTACCTGATCGCGGTGATCGACCAGGCGAACCCCGGCGCCGCGCGCATCGAGGCCGACGGCGACCTCACGCTCGCGGCACCCGCCGGCGGCGTGCGCGTGGAGAGCGCGCGCTTCGCCCTCGACACGGCCGAGGCGGACTGCCGCGTGGACCGGTTGCGCTACACCGGCGCCGTCGTGGAGGCGATGGCCGCGCGCATCCGCGTGGTGGGCCAGCTGTGCGAATCCGTGATGGACCGCCTGGTGCACCTGAGCCGCAGCGCCTTCCGCCTGGTCGAGCAGACCGAGCAGGTGCGCGCCGGCCGGATCGACTACGAGGCCGAGGGCCTGGCGCGCGTGCATGCCCGGCAGACCGTTGTCACGGCGCAGGCCGTGGTCAAGGTCGACGGCCAGCAGATCCACATGGGCTGACGAGGAGCGCCGCAATGTTCGCCAACTGCCAGATGATGGGCATGGACCTGGCCTTTCCCGACGTGTGCAAGACGCCGCCGGCCATTCCCATCCCCTACCCCAACTTCGCGCTCGGGCCCACGGCGATCCCCAACGCCTGGAACATCCTGTTCATGTGCGCGCCGGCGCACAACCTCGCCACCGTGACGCCGCTGACCAACGGCGACAACCCGGGCGTCACGCTGGGCGTGATCTCGCCCTCGGTGATGGGGCCGTCGCGCCACATCACCGGTGCGTTCACCGTGCTGCTCAAGGGCAGCCCGGCCACACGCATGACCAGCCTGGCGGTGCAGAACCGCAGCAATGCGCTGGGCATGCGCATCGTGCCCAGCCAGTTCAAGGTATTGATGCTGGCCGCCTGAACCCGGCTCAGGCGGCGCCCGCCAGCTCGCGCGCCAGGGTGACGGCATCGGCCTGCGCCCTGGCCAGGCTGGCCTCGAAACGCGCGTCCTTGAACTCCTGGTACTCCACGATCACGCTGCGGATGTCGCGGCGCGCCACGCCCCAGTAGTGCGCGCAGGCGGCCAGGTGCCGGTCCAGCGCATTCATGGACTCGCGCATGCCGCCGGGCGCAAAGCCGAACTCGCCGCGCGCGGACAGCACCACCAGCGTCTTGCCCGACAGCGTGCCCTCGATCGGCACGTCGCCGCGCGCCAGGTCGAAGGAGAAGGTCCGGCCGATGCGCGCGGTCTGGTCGATCCAGCACTTGAGCGCGCCGGGCATGCCGTAGTTGTACATGGGCACGCCCATCACGATCAGGTCGGCCGCCTCGATCTCGTCGATCAGCCGGTCGGACAGGGCCAGGCGCCGGCGCATGGCCTCGGTGCGCTCGGCGGGTTGCGTGAACGCAGCGGCGATCCATTCGGCGTCCACCGGCCCGACGGGGTCGGCGGCCAGGTCGCGGCGGATCACCTCGGTGTCGGGCTGCAGCGCCCGCCATTCGGCCAGGAAGCGGCTGCCGAGCCGGCGCGTGATGGAGCGTTGCGCCACCTGGGCGCTGGATTCGATGTGCAGAAGGGTCTTGCTCATGGGTTCTCGCGAAGTGCGGGTGGATGACATCAATGGGAAGGCGTCGCCGCCGCAGGGGACGGCATGAGGTGGCAGTCCTCGGGATGCCAGGACGCATAGAGCTTGCGGCCCACTTCGAGGTCGATGCTCTCCAGGTCCTTGGCCTGCAGCTGGATGACGATGCGCCGGCCCTCGCCGGTCTCGAGGTAGCCGTTGATGACCGACCCGACGAACTCCTCGCTCACGAAGCTGCAGGCCACCTCGTTGGTGGCCCAGCCGGGCTGCGGCGTCAGCGAGATGCGGTCGGCGCGCACCACGATGTCCAGCGCGTCGCCCGGCTGCAGCGCGCGGTCCCTGGGCGCGGGCGCATGGAAGTCGCCGTCGGCCGAACGCACCACGATCCGGTCGCCCTCGCAGGCCACCACCTTCGTGCTGAAGATGTTGTTGCCGCCGAGGAAGTCGGCCACGAAGCGCGAGGCCGGCCGGTTGAAGACGTCCAGCGGCGCGCCGATCTGCTCGATGCGGCCCTGCCCCATGATGACCACGCGATCGGCCATCGCGAAGGCCTCCGAGTGGCTGTGCGTCACGTAGACGAAGGCGATGCCCAGCTCGCGCTGCAGGCGCTTGAGCTCGCCCTGCATCTTCAGCGACAGATGGGCGTCCAGCGCCGACAGCGGCTCGTCCAGCAGCAGCACCGGCGGTTCGGTCACCAGCGAGCGCGCCAGCGCCACGCGCTGCTTCTGGCCGCCGGAGAGGTCGGCCACGTTGCGCCGGGCGAACGCCGTCAGCCCCAGCCGCTCGATCCACTCCAGCGCGCGCCGGCGGCGTTCGGCGGCGGCGACGCCGCGCATCCGCAGGCCGAACTCGACGTTCTCCAGCACGTTCAGGAAGGGAAACAGCGCCAGGCTCTGCCACACCAGCGGGGTGTTGCGCTGCCAGGGCGGCAGGTCGTTGATGCGCCGGCCTTCGAGCAGGATGTCGCCCTCGCTGGGCACCTCCAGCCCGGCCAGCATGCGCAGCGTGGTGGTCTTGCCGCAGCCGCTCGGCCCCATGATGGCGACGAACTCGCCGTGCTGGATGTCCAGGTTCACGTCGCGCACCACCTGGGCGGCGCCGTAGCGCTTTCCGATGCGGCGCAGTTCGATCAGGGCAGGTGTCATGGTTAGGTCTCCAGGGAAGTCGGGATGTCGATGTCAGGCCTGGCGCTCGCGGCCCAGCGCGCCCTTGCGCACGAGCACCAGTTGCGCCACGACGACCAGCGTCATCGTGACGGCGAACACCACCGTGCCGATGGCGTTGATGCGCGGGCTGACCTGGCCCTGCAGGAAGCCGAGCACGCGCACCGGCAGCGTCTCGCCGAGGCCGCCCACGAACCAGGCGATGGCGAACTCGTCGAAGCTCACCGCGGCCGTGAGGCACAGCGAGGCGAACAGCGCGGGCGCGGCGAAGGGCAGGATCACCTGCCGCAGCGCCACCCATTCGCTGGCGCCGAGGTTCCAGGCGGCTGGCTCCACGCTGGCATCGATCTGGCCCAGGCGCAGGCGGATGAGCGCCATCGCGAAGGGCGTGCAGATCACGGTGTGCGCCAGCACGATGCTGTGCAGGCCATTGGCCAGACCCAGGCGCGAGAGGTAGGCCAGCATGGCCACCCCCAGGATGATGGCCGGCACCGTCGGCGGCAGCAGGCCGAGCGCAAGGTAGGCCTTCTTGCCGAGGAAGCGGTAGCGGTAGTCCGCATAGGCGGCGCCGAAGCCCAGCGCGGTCGACAGCAGGCTCGCGCACAGGCCCACGACGAGCGAGTTGGCGAAGGCCTCGCGCACCAGTGGGTCCTCGAAGATCGCCCGGTACCAGTCGAGCGTGAAGCCGCCCAGCGGCAGCGTGGGGAAGCGGTCGGCGTTGAAGCTGAACACCACGCTGGCGGCGATCGGCGCGAAGACGAAGGCGAGCAGCAGCAGCGTGTAGGCCTTGAGGAATCGGTGTGTCATATCAGTTTTCCATTGCGCTGTGCGCCACCCGCGACGCGTGAAGCGGGCGCGGCCGAATGCCAAGGATCGGAGTCCGGGGCGCGTGCCCAGGCCACCGGGTAGCCCCCTCCGCGAATGTCCCCCGGCCTGCGGCCTCCTCCTTTATTTCGCTGCGGGGGCTACCCGGTGCCCTCGGCACTGGAAACGTCGCGTCGTGCCGGCCGATCAGGCGCAGCGCCGATGGATCACGTCGATGGCGTGCCCTGCGCAGCGAAATAAAGGAGGAGGCCGCAGGCCGGGGGACATTCGCGGAGCAGGGCACGCCGTCGGCGTGAG
>Ga0160467_100642_pt1 | contig 27609 bp, 24 predicted proteins | sample HID1972I_E11MG_FD_108221 | JGI IMG/M metagenome (GOLD analysis project Ga0160467, IMG submission 108221) | Enriched pill bug-associated microbial communities from UW Madison campus, WI, USA - HID1972I_E11 MG | ecosystem: Host-associated > Arthropoda: Insects > Digestive system > Unclassified ... | reverse complement strand
CGTATATTACGCTTTCCTCTTTCAGAGTCAACCCTTAATTTCAGGATTTTTAACTCTCATCGCCGCCGGTACACTGTGAAGTTGTTCACATGTTCCGTGTCGATGGAGGCGCATTATAGGGAGTTCTGATGGTACCGCAACACCTAAATGACAGAAAAATGACTGACTGCTGCATTCCACAGCAAAACCCCGCCTTATACCCATTTACACACAGAGTTATCCACAAACGTGAGAAAACCCAAAAATTCGCGAGCGTTGCGCAAACGTTTTCGTTACAATGCCCGCGCTAAAACAAGGATGCCCCGTGAGGGGCGTTAGCTGAGTTTTTCGGTAAAAATTCAGCTAACGCTCTCTGTAATCGTCAAATCCAGGGGATTTACCATGCAACAACGTCGTCCAGTCCGCCGCGCTTTACTCAGCGTTTCTGATAAAGCCGGTATCGTCGAATTCGCACAGGCACTTTCCGCACGTGGTGTGGAGCTGCTGTCTACCGGCGGAACCGCTCGCCTGTTAGCAGATGAAGGTTTGCCGGTTACCGAAGTTTCCGATTACACCGGTTTCCCTGAAATGATGGACGGACGCGTTAAGACGCTGCACCCGAAAGTACACGGTGCGATCCTCGGCCGTCGCGGTCAGGATGATTCCATTATGGAAACGCACGGGATCGCGCCGATCGATATGGTTGTCGTTAACCTTTATCCGTTCGCCCAGACCGTTGCCCGTGAAGGCTGCTCTCTGGCAGATGCGGTTGAGAATATCGATATTGGTGGCCCAACGATGGTTCGCTCCGCTGCCAAGAACCATAAAGATGTCGCGATCGTAGTAAAGAGCAGCGACTACGCTTCTATTATTAGTGAGATGGATGCTCAGGAAGGCTCCCTCTCTCTCGAAACACGTTTCGATCTCGCCATTAAAGCCTTCGAGCACACCGCAGCCTACGACAGCATGATTGCCAACTACTTCGGCAGCCTGGTCCCGGCCTATCACGGTGAAACCACACAACCAGCCGGTCGCTTCCCGCGTACCCTGAACCTGAACTTCATTAAGAAGCAGGATATGCGCTACGGTGAAAACAGCCATCAGCAGGCAGCCTTCTATATAGAAGAAGAAATAAAGGAAGCGTCCGTCGCTACCGCACAACAGGTGCAGGGCAAAGCGCTTTCCTATAACAACATCGCCGATACCGATGCCGCCCTGGAATGTGTGAAGGAATTCAGCGAGCCGGCCTGTGTGATCGTCAAGCACGCCAACCCATGCGGTGTGGCGGTTAGCGACTCCATTCTGGATGCATACGACCGCGCGTACAAAACCGACCCGACTTCTGCGTTCGGCGGCATTATTGCCTTCAACCGCGAACTGGATGCCGAAACGGCACAGGCCATTATCTCTCGCCAGTTCGTGGAAGTGATCATTGCGCCATCTGCGTCTGAAGAAGCGCTGAAAATCACCGCGGCAAAACAAAACGTCCGCGTGCTGACCTGCGGCCAGTGGGATACCCGCCTGGCCGGTCTCGATTTCAAACGTGTTAACGGTGGCCTCCTTGTCCAGGACCGCGATTTGGGCATGGTGACCGCTGGTGAACTGCGCGTGGTCAGCAAGCGCCAGCCGAGCGAACAGGAACTGCGTGACGCGCTGTTCTGCTGGAAAGTGGCCAAGTTCGTTAAATCTAACGCTATCGTGTATGCCAAAGAGAACATGACCATTGGTATAGGCGCCGGTCAGATGAGCCGCGTGTACTCCGCGAAGATTGCCGGGATTAAAGCTGCCGATGAAGGCCTGGAAGTAAAAGGCTCCGCGATGGCGTCCGATGCCTTCTTCCCGTTCCGCGATGGTATTGATGCCGCAGCATCCGTCGGCGTGACCTGCGTTATCCAGCCTGGCGGCTCCATCCGTGATGAAGAAGTCATTGCTGCGGCTGATGAACACGGCATCGCGATGATCTTCACTGACATGCGCCACTTCCGCCATTAATTCCTGGAGCAGACGATGAAAGTTTTAGTAATTGGTAACGGCGGGCGTGAGCACGCCCTGGCGTGGAAAGCGGCGCAGTCGCCGCTGGTTGAGACCGTATTCGTAGCACCGGGTAATGCAGGCACCGCACTTGAGCCGACGCTGCAAAACGTGGCGATTAGCGCCACCGATATTCCGGCGCTGCTGGACTTCGCACTAAGTGAAAAGATTGGCCTGACTATCGTTGGTCCGGAAACGCCGCTGGTGCTGGGTGTCGTTGATGCGTTCCGCAACGCGGGCCTGACCATTTTCGGCCCAACGCAAGCCGCGGCACAGCTGGAAGGCTCCAAGGCGTTCACCAAAGACTTCCTGGCGCGCCATAAGATCCCAACGGCTGAATACCAGAACTTTACCGAAATTGAACCCGCGCTGGTTTATCTGCGCGAGAAAGGCGCGCCGATCGTTATCAAAGCCGACGGTCTGGCCGCAGGTAAAGGCGTTATTGTCGCAATGACGCTGGAAGAAGCCGAAGCCGCGGTCCACGACATGCTGGCGGGTAATGCGTTTGGCGATGCGGGCCACCGGATAGTAATCGAAGAGTTTCTCGATGGTGAAGAAGCCAGCTTTATCGTGATGGTCGATGGCGAGAATGTACTGCCAATGGCCACCAGTCAGGATCATAAACGCGTAGGCGATGGCGATACCGGACCAAATACCGGCGGCATGGGTGCGTATTCTCCGGCGCCAGTAGTGACCGACGACGTTCACCAGCGCACCATGGATCGCGTTATCTGGCCAACCGTGCGCGGCATGGCGGCGGAAGGCAACATCTATACCGGTTTCCTGTATGCCGGACTGATGATTGATAAAGAAGGCAATCCGAAGGTTATCGAGTTCAACTGCCGTTTTGGCGACCCGGAAACACAACCTATTATGCTGCGCCTGCAGTCTGACCTGGTTGAACTGTGCCTCGCGGCCTGCGAAGGCAAACTGGATGAGAAAACGTCCCGTTGGGATCCACGCGCATCGCTTGGTGTGGTGATGGCCGCAGGTGGCTATCCTGGCAACTATCGCAACGGCGACGAAATTCACGGTCTGCCGCTGGAAGAAGTTGAAGGCGGGAAAGTGTTCCAGGCTGGCACTACGCTGTCGAATGACGATCGCGTATTGACCAACGGCGGTCGCGTCCTTTGCGTCACGGCGCTGGGCGAAACCGTGGCCGACGCGCAGAAACGTGCTTACCAGTTAATGCAGGATATTCACTGGGAAGGCAGCTTTAGCCGGAAAGATATTGGTTACCGCGCGATTGCGCGTGAGCAAGACAAGTAATCCTGATAATTCGCCCTTTCCCGCGTGGAGAGGGCAATTCTGCTTAGAAACTCTTTTCCGTCGGCTGCCAGGTGCAGAAATCTTCATTTGCCACCAGCAACAGCTGCGAACCTTCAGGCGCTTCCAGCCACGCCACGCTCACTTCCACCGATGAATGACTCTGACGTCGTTCGATGTGACTTATGGCATGCGCTTCTAAATCAGGCTTGATCGTCTGCCCTTCACAAGTCGTCACGGTGTGATCTGCATGCCAGCGTCCCTGACGCAGTACCACACGACCCTGACGCAGTGCATCGCTGGTCTGGCGGATTTGTTGCGCCTGGTAGCGATATAACGCTATCTGGTCGTTTGAAAGCTGCTGTTTTTGCCCGTCGACTTCACGTTGCATAAAGCTCAGATCGCCGTGGTCATCAAAACGCACGCGAATGTGTTCCGGCGGTTTGCCGTAGATATTCAGTTCAATCAGAGAGAGCGTATCGCCCTGCCAGCGGTATTCGCTGGTTGACGTGTTCCCGCTGCGCCACGGGCTGAATGCCGCGAGCATATGGGTTTCATTGTCGGAATCTTTACGCCAGATGCGCACAGCGCCCTGGTTGTCTGCATAACCGCTGGCAGTAAATGGCGGCAGAGACGAATTGTGGCTACAGGCAGACAGCAGCAACGCACCAGCCAGCGTCAGCGAGCGACGCCAGATGGACAAAAGGGGCGAAACCGCCCCTTCGTTTAAACTGTTCACCGGCACGCGGTCTTACTTAACTGCGTCTTTCAGAGCTTTACCAGAAACAAATGCCGGCACGTTAGCTGCGGCGATTTTGATTTCTTTACCGGTCTGCGGGTTGCGGCCAGTACGCTCAGCGCGGTGGTTCACTTTGAAGGTACCGAAACCAACCAGTTGTACAGCATCACCTTCTTTCAGAGACTCAGTAATTGCAGCCAGAGTAGATTCCAGGGCAGATTTAGCCTGTGCTTTTGACAGGTCAGCCTTGTCCGCAATTACATCAATCAGTTGAGTCTTGTTCATATGTTATCCTTACAATGTGTTTATCGCTTGCTAAGCATCGAGTGCGACGGAAATGCCAAAAAAGCACTCTCCTGCATACACGCACCGATAGCCACTTTTTTTCGCCTTCCAAATGTAGACCAGACGGGGGGCAGATGTGAAGCCTTCAGGCACGACAATTCGGACTGAATGTCACGTTTTGTGGCTTCATTGATTAAAATTTATCCCGATATTACTCTCGCCAGCCTCACGGAGGTCTGCGCGCAGCCCTTTTATCAGTTCAAGATCGCGTTCTTCGCACTCTGCCAGAAGCCTGAAAATTTCCCACTGGATGTCCCATTCCTGCTCAACTGCTGGGTTTTCTTTCAGCTCTTCATCTGTCATTTCACGACCGGCCTGGGTCATTTCAAGCATCGCGACGGTAGTGATAGAAGACTTGCTGACTTCAATGGCATGCTCGAGGGTTTCACCACTCAGACGCGAATGCACCAGCTCACTCAATGCCACGCAGGCATCAATCGCCGGGTACACACCGTACATGTCGAAATCATCCGCAACCGGGATCGCTTCTTCCAGCTTTTCGAGCTGACTGTCGAAGTTTACCTTGGCGTCCTTCACGGTCAGGGTTTCCCAGATAAGATCGAGAATACGACGATAAATCTGCCCATCGGCAAATTCAGTCTGCTGACAGAACATGGCGTAGTTCGGATACATGCGCTCGCACAGGCAAGCCATGAAGGTCACATGCTGCCAGCTTTCCAGCTTCTCAAGGCGCAGATGAATCGGGTTTTGTAACATGATGAGCTCTCGAATGCGTTAATTAGCGGCAGTTTACCTGAATCAGGGCTGAATTGCTTGCCAACGCAGGAAGGCGGGCCTTCCGGAGGCAACCGCATCGGCCCAGCGGGTAGGTTCCGGGAGACGATAGCCCTGCATGCAGCGCTGAACCCACGCCAAAGCGCTGTCCTGGCTGACGCGATGTCCGGTGGCGATAAACAGCGGATTACAGCGTGCTTTGCTGCGCCAGACCCAACCCAATTGTTCCTGTTTATCCATCAGTGGTGCCAGGGCGCCCGGTTCGGCAGACAGCGGTTCGAACTTGCCGCACAGGCGTTTCTTCGCCACGCCAATCGTCGGAACATCCACCAGCAAACCAAAGTGGCTGGCGACACCCAAACGCCGCGGATGGGAAATGCCGTGGCCATCGACAAACAGTAAGTCAGGTTTACGAGAAAGTTGCTCCCACGCCGCCAGCAGCGCGGGATATTCACGGAATGACAGGAAGCCGGGAATGTAAGGCATGGTGGTAGGAATACGCGCTATCTGGTATTCCACCAATTCGAGGCCCGGATAGGTCAGCAGGACAATGGCCGCGCGGGTTATCTCACCACCCTGCTCGAACCCCACATCAGCACCGCCGATGAGCCTCGGAGGATCTTCAGAAAAACGATCCTCGCGGATCACGGACGACGCTAACGCCCGCTGTTGTTCACGAAGATCCGCCAGATCCATGATTCGTCCTTAGCGATGATACTGCGGCGACAGACGATGTACGGCATCAACGAATGCCCCCGCGTGTTCCGGTGGTACATCCTGATGGATGCCGTGGCCAAGGTTAAACACATGCCCTTCTCCCTCGCCAAATCCAGCCAGAATGGTCGCCACTTCTTCTTCGATGCGTGCAGTCTGCGCGTACAGCATCGACGGGTCCATATTGCCTTGCAGCGCAACTTTATGCCCCACGCGACGACGCGCATCGGCAATATCCGTGGTCCAGTCGAGGCCCAGCGCATCGCAGCCGGTTTCTGCCATCGCTTCCAGCCATTGCCCGCCGCCTTTGGTAAACAGCGTTACCGGCACGCGACGGCCTTCGTTTTCACGCAGCAGGCCATCAATAATTTTGTGCATGTAGTAGAGGGAGAACTGCTGATAATCACGCCCGGTCAGCACGCCGCCCCAGGTGTCGAAAATCATCACCGACTGCGCCCCAGCTTTGATTTGCGCGTTCAGATACAGCTTGACGCTTTTTGCCAGCTTATCGAGCAGCAAATGCAGCGCCTGCGGATCGGCATACATCATCTTCTTGATAACGGTAAACGCTTTACTGCTACCCCCTTCAACCATGTAAGTGGCCAGCGTCCACGGGCTACCGGAGAAACCAATCAGCGGCACTTCGCCCTTCAGTTCACGGCGAATGGTCCGCACCGCGTTCATCACGTAGCCCAGTTCCTGTTCTGGATCCGGCACTGGCAGCTTTTCGATATCAGCCTTGGTTTTCAACGGGGAAGTAAAACGCGGGCCTTCACCGGTTTCAAAATACAGGCCCAGCCCCATCGCATCAGGAATGGTCAGAATGTCCGAGAAGAGGATCGCCGCATCCAGCGGGAAACGGCGCAATGGCTGCAACGTCACTTCGCAGGCCAGCTCCGCGTTCTTGCACAGCGACATAAAATCGCCCGCTTCGGCACGCGTGGCTTTGTACTCCGGCAAATAGCGGCCCGCTTGTCTCATCATCCAGACAGGGGTGATATCAACAGGCTGGCGCAGCAGCGCACGCAGATAACGATCGTTCTTCAGTTCGGTCATGTTTGCAGTTCCTTTATGCGTCATGCGGGAAGTGTACCATCACTCATAGTCTGCCCGACACATCGCCACCGTATCTTCAATCAAACGGCGCGCCACGGTTCCCGGCGGAGGCAGCAGCGGCAGATTGTCGTAGCGATACCAGTTAGCTTCAATCAGCTCTTTCGGGTCGATAACGATATCGCCGCTGTCGTAATCAGCCATATAAGCCGTCATCAGCGACTGCGGGAACGGCCAGGGTTGCGAGGTCACATAGCGAAGATTTTTAACGCGGATGCTGCTCTCTTCCATCACTTCGCGCGCCACCGCCTGTTCGAGGGTTTCCCCAACTTCGACAAACCCCGCCAGCACCGTGTGCACGCCGTTGCGATGGCGCGTGTGCTGGGCCAGCAGAATCGAGTCTTCGCGGCGAATAGCCACAATAATGCACGGCGCAATTTGCGGGTAATAACGCTCTCGGCAGTGACTGCACAGCATCGCCCATTCGGTCTTGCTCGGGTGCATGGTGTGCCCGCAGTATCCGCAGAATTTATGGGAGCGATAAAACTCTGTCAGCTGAACGCCGCGCCCGGCAAGCTGGAACAACCCCACGTCCTGATCCAGCACCTGACGAACCGTGCCCATATCCTGGCGTCGCGCCTGCTGAATCAGCCACACGGGTTCGCCCTGCCATTCCCCGATAGGCATCGCATTCAGACCGACAAGATCGAATGTTTCCGCCTCGCCATGCGGCAACTCGCCGCCAGGTAGCCATAATTTCTGTTCGTGACTGACTATCCACCAGCCGCGATCTAATTTTTCAATTATACGATCCATATCTATTGCACTACCTTCGCTTCACTGGCACTTTGTTAACAGTGCTTTTACATTTTTGGGTAAGCCGGTTTTGCTCTTTCACATGCGGAGTCCATCATGCTAAACCAGTTAGAAAGCCTGACAGAGCGCGTCGGCGGCGGCCACCAACTTGTCGATCAATGGCTCCAGGTGCGTAAACAATTGCTCGTCGCCTATTACAATCTGGTTGGCATTAAGCCTGGCAAAGGATCGTATATGCGTCTGAACGAGAAAGCACTGGACGATTTTTGTCAGCGCCTGGTGGATTATCTCTCCGCCGGCCATTTCAGTATTTATGAACGCATTGTCGGCGAATTGAAAGGTGAAAACCCACTTTTGGCGGCAACAAAGCTCTATCCGCAACTCGAAGGCAACACCCAGCAAATAATGGAAATGTATGATTCCAGTCTGGAAACCGCCATTGATGACGACAATTGCATGGAGTTTCAAGGAGTGTTATCCGGTCTCGGCGAAGCCCTCGCCGCCCGCTTTACGCTGGAAGACAGCCTGATTGCGCTGGCACTGGATAACAAGCTAAACGGCAGCGCGAACGATGAAAATCAGATTGCGCGTCCTGCTTGAGTTCTTAAGCGTTAACGAGTAATTTACATTCTTCACCTCGCCGCTGGCGGGGTTTTATCTTGTCGGAGTGCCCATTTGGGCTGAGACCGTTAATTCGGGATCCGCGGAACCTGATCAGGTTAGTACCTGCGAAGGGAACAAGAGTCACCTTTAGTACACACCATCATTCTGGTTGTATCAAGGCGGCAACTGAGCGAATCCCCGGGAGCTTACACACGTTAGTGACCTGGGGTGAACGAAGGCAGCCAACGCAGAAGCAGTCTGAATGATGAAGTGCACCTCTTGATTCATCCGTCGTCTGACAAGCCATTTCCTCCATACACTGGAATGCGCTATGTCTACTACCAAACTGTCCCGCCGCGAACAGCGTGCACACGCCCAACACTTTATCGACACCCTCGAAGGTACGGCTTTCCCCAACTCAAAAAGAATTTATCTCCACGGTTCTCGTGACGATATTCGCGTGCCGATGCGTGAAATTCAGCTCAGCCCAACGCTGCTTGGCGGCTCCAAAGACAACCCCCAGTTCGAACAAAACGAAGCCGTGCCGGTGTATGACACTTCCGGCCCCTATGGCGATCCGGATATTGCTATCAACGTGCAGCAGGGCCTGGCCAAAGTGCGCCAGCCATGGATTGACGCACGCCATGACAGCGAACCGCTGGACGAACGCAGCTCCGCTTACACCAAACAACGTCTGGCCGACGATGGCCTCGACGAACTGCGGTTCACCGGCCTGCTGACGCCCAAACGCGCCGTCTCAGGAAAATGCGTGACCCAGCTGCACTACGCCCGTCAGGGTATTGTCACCCCTGAAATGGAGTTCATTGCCATTCGCGAAAACATGGGCCGCGAGCGCATTCGTGGCGAAGTGTTGCGCCACCAGCATCCGGGCGAAGGTTTTGGCGCGCGTCTGCCAGAAAACATCACGCCTGAATTTGTACGCGATGAAGTCGCCGCCGGTCGCGCCATCATTCCAGCCAACATCAATCATCCGGAATCTGAACCGATGATCATCGGCCGCAATTTCCTGGTGAAGGTTAACGCTAATATCGGTAACTCGGCGGTCACGTCGTCCATCGAAGAAGAAGTGGAAAAACTGGTATGGTCGACGCGCTGGGGCGCAGACACGGTGATGGATTTATCCACCGGGCGCTACATTCACGAAACCCGCGAGTGGATCCTGCGCAACAGCCCGGTGCCGATTGGCACGGTGCCGATTTATCAGGCGCTGGAGAAAGTGAACGGCATTGCCGAAGATCTGACGTGGGAAGCATTCCGCGACACGCTGCTCGAGCAGGCGGAACAGGGTGTGGATTACTTCACCATTCACGCGGGCGTGCTGCTACGTTACGTGCCAATGACCGCTAAACGCCTGACTGGCATCGTTTCCCGCGGCGGCTCGATCATGGCGAAATGGTGTCTGTCGCACCATCAGGAAAACTTCCTGTATCAGCATTTCCGCGAGATTTGCGAAATCTGCGCCGCGTACGATGTGTCCCTCTCGCTGGGCGACGGCCTGCGGCCTGGCTCAATTCAGGATGCCAACGACGAAGCACAGTTTGCCGAACTGCACACACTTGGCGAACTGACCAAAATCGCCTGGGAATACGACGTGCAGGTGATGATTGAAGGCCCGGGCCACGTGCCAATGCAGATGATCCGCCGCAACATGACCGAAGAGCTGGAACACTGCCACGAAGCGCCGTTTTACACCCTGGGGCCGTTAACCACCGATATCGCACCGGGCTACGACCATTTCACCTCCGGAATCGGCGCGGCGATGATTGGCTGGTTCGGCTGCGCGATGCTGTGCTACGTCACGCCAAAAGAGCATCTCGGTTTACCGAATAAAGAAGACGTTAAACAAGGGCTTATCACCTACAAAATTGCCGCCCACGCGGCTGACCTGGCAAAGGGTCATCCGGGCGCGCAAATCCGCGATAACGCCATGTCAAAAGCGCGCTTTGAATTCCGCTGGGAAGACCAGTTCAACCTGGCGCTCGATCCGTTCACCGCTCGCGCTTATCACGACGAAACCCTGCCGCAGGAATCCGGCAAAGTGGCGCACTTCTGCTCAATGTGCGGGCCGAAGTTTTGCTCGATGAAAATCTCCCAGGAAGTACGCGACTACGCGGCAGCGCAGACTATCGAAGTGGGTATGGCGGATATGTCAGAAAACTTCCGCGCCAAAGGTGGCGAAATCTATCTGCGTAAGGAAGAAGCCTGATGATTCAGCCTGATTTCCCTACGGTGCCGCAGCGCCTGGGCCTTTATCCGGTTGTCGACAGCGTGGAGTGGATTGCGCGTTTGCTGGGCGTCGGCGTACGCACGATCCAACTGCGCATTAAAGACAAAACCGATGACGAGGTGGAAGCGGACGTAATCGCCGCGATTGCGCTGGGCCACCGCTATCGCGCCCGGCTGTTTATCAATGATTACTGGCGGCTGGCAGTCAAACATCGGGCCTACGGGGTGCATCTCGGTCAGGAAGATTTGGCCGTAACCGACCTGGATGCTATCCGTGACGCAGGCCTGCGGCTCGGCGTTTCGACGCATGACGATATGGAAATTGACGTAGCGCTGGCGGTGAAACCGTCGTACATCGCGCTTGGCCACGTTTTTCCGACACAAACCAAGCAGATGCCGTCAGCCCCGCAAGGGCTGGCGCAGCTGACTGGACATATCGCGCGGTTGAACGATTACCCGACGGTGGCGATTGGTGGCATTAGCCTCGAACGCGCCCCGTCAGTGCTGGCCACCGGCGTCGGCAGTATTGCGGTCGTCAGCGCCATTACTCAAGCGCAGGACTGGCAGCGGGCCACCGCGCAACTGCTGGAAATGGCGGGAGCGGGCGATGAATGACCATCAATTTATGCGCTACAGTCGCCAGATCTTGCTCGACGACATCGCAATTGAAGGGCAGCAGAAGCTGCTCGCCAGTCGGGTGCTGATTGTTGGCCTCGGCGGTCTGGGCTCACCGGCAGCGCTGTATCTGGCCGGAGCGGGCATCGGCACGCTGGTGCTGGCCGATGATGACCACGTTCATATCAGTAATTTGCAGCGACAAATCCTGTTTACGTCGGCAGATATAGACCAACCCAAATCAGAAGCTACCCAGCGGCGGCTTTCGCAACTCAATCCGGACATTACGCTTATCGCGCTGAATCAGCGCCTCTGCGCGCAGCCACTCCACCAGCAGGTTCAACAGGCCGATGTGGTGCTCGACTGTACCGATACGATGGCAAGTCGCCAGGCGATCAACGCCGCCTGCGTCGCACACGGCACACCGCTGATCACCGCCAGCGCCGTCGGCTTTGGCGGACAGTTGATGGTCGTCGCCCCGCCGCTGACGCATGGCTGTTATCGCTGTCTGTGGCCCGATGAACTGGAACCCGAACGCAACTGCCGCACCGCAGGGATTGTCGGTCCGGTTGTCGGCGTGATGGGCACGTTGCAGGCGTTAGAAGCCATCAAACTGCTGAGCGGCATGGAAACGGCACAGGACGTCCTGCGTCTGTTTGATGCGCGCTCAGGCAACTGGCGATCGCTGACCCGAACGCGCTCAGTCGACTGCCCGGTATGCGGAGGCGCTGATGGACATTCTCGTTAACGATGAGCGCGTGAAATGCGAAGCCGGGGTACACGTGGCTGCGCTGCTGACACAGCTCGACCAGGATAAACCCGGCGTCGCGCTGGCGCTCAACCAGCAGATTTTACCGCGCGCCCAATGGGCGGAACATCCGTTGCAGGAAGGCGATGCGCTCCTGCTTTTTCAGGTCATCGCCGGAGGCTGACATGTTACGTATTGCCGATAAAATCTTTGAATCACACCTGTTCACCGGCACCGGAAAATTTGCGTCGTCTGAGCTGATGATCGATGCCATTCGGGCCTCTGGCAGCCAACTGGTGACACTGGCGATGAAGCGCGTCGACCTGCGTCAGCACAACGATGCGATTCTCCAGCCGCTGCTGGATGCTGGCGTTTCACTTTTGCCAAATACGTCTGGAGCCAAAACGGCGGAAGAAGCCGTGTTTGCTGCACGGCTGGCGCGCGAGGCGCTGGGTACGAACTGGCTCAAACTGGAAATTCATCCTGATGCCCGCTGGCTGTTGCCGGATCCGATCGAAACGCTGAAGGCAGCGGAAATACTGGTGAAAGAAGGGTTTGTGGTCCTGCCTTACTGCGGTGCCGATCCGGTCCTGTGCAAACGTCTTGAGGAAGTCGGCTGCGCGGCGGTGATGCCGCTGGGCGCGCCGATTGGTTCGAATCAAGGACTGGAAACCCGGGCGATGCTGGAAATCATTATTGCGCAGGCAACGGTTCCGGTGGTTGTGGATGCGGGGATTGGCGTGCCGAGCCACGCCGCGCAGGCGCTGGAAATGGGGGCCGATGCGGTGCTGGTCAATACAGCGATTGCCGTAGCAGATTTTCCCGTTCAGATGGCCACCGCCTTTCGCCTTGCGGTAGACGCCGGCGTGTTGGCGCGTGAGGCAGGGCCTGGTGCAAAAAGCAGGCAGGCTCAGGCCACCAGCCCGCTGACCGGTTTTCTGGAGGCGTTGTGATGGCAACCTTCACTGAACGCTGGCGACAGCTAGACTGGGATGACATCCGACTGAAAATCCACAGTAAAACGGCGGCGGACGTGGAACGCGCCCTCGCCGCTCGTCAGCTCACCCGAGATCATTTCATGGCCCTGCTCTCCCCTGCGGCCGATGCGTATCTTGAGCCACTTGCCCAACGGGCACAGCAGCTGACCCGCCAGCGTTTTGGCAATAGCGTTAGCTTCTACGTTCCACTGTATCTGTCGAACCTCTGTGCCAATGACTGCACCTACTGCGGCTTTTCAATGAGCAACCGTATCAAGCGCAAGACGCTGGATTCACAGGAAATTAGCCGCGAATGCGAGGCGATCCGGGCGATGGGCTTTGAGCATCTGCTCCTGGTCACCGGCGAGCATCAGGCAAAAGTGGGTATGGATTATTTTCGTCGCCATCTGCCGGATATTCGCCGCTGGTTTTCGTCAATGCAGATGGAGGTTCAGCCCCTGTCACAGGCTGAGTATACCGAACTGAAAGCGCTAGGGCTCGATGGCGTGATGGTCTATCAGGAAACGTATCACGAGGCGATGTATGCGCGACATCATCTGAAAGGCAACAAACAGGATTTCATCTGGCGACTGGAAACGCCCGACAGATTGGGCAAAGCGGGGATTGATAAAATCGGTCTCGGGGCGCTAATTGGACTTTCAGATAGCTGGCGGGTGGATTGCTATATGGTGGCGGAGCATCTGCTCTGGTTGCAGAAGCATTATTGGCAGAGCCGCTACTCCATCTCGTTTCCCCGTTTGCGGCCCTGCGCTGGGGGCATTGAACCCGCGTCGTTAATGGATGAACGTCAGCTGGTACAAACCATCTGCGCGTTTCGCCTGCTGTCGCCGGACATTGAGCTATCGCTGTCGACCCGTGAATCGCCAGCGTTTCGCGATCGGGTGGTCCCTATCGCCATCAATAACGTCAGCGCATTTTCCAAAACGCAGCCCGGCGGCTATGCCGACAATCATCCTGAACTGGAGCAGTTTTCGCCGCATGATGGACGCCGTCCGCAAGAGGTCGCTCAGGCGTTAATCGCAAACGGTTTGCAGCCTGTCTGGAAAGATTGGGACAGCTGGCTGGGGCGCTCCTCGCAATAATCTGGTAACGATTGTCAGGCGGCATAAAAGGCGCCGGAGCACTTTATAACGCTAAACAGCAGGGCAAAAAACAGATCCTGCGCTGCCGTTCGACGTCATCCCTTTTTTTTGTCTAAGCCCGCTACGGCGGGCTTTTTTGTCAGTACCCGCCAAACTGTAACCGGTTTCATTTTTTTGCGGCTATCTTTGTGATGGCTTACACACAATCACCGTAAAGCGGTTGTTGAATGCCGCGTCACGCGATAAAGATGGAGTATCAAGGACCATGAGGGCGAGTTATGAAGAACATTGTTTTATGCTGTGCAGCAGGCATGTCCACCAGCATGCTGGTTCAACGTATGAAAGACGCGGCTCAGAAGAAAGGCGTCGAAGTCACTATCAAAGCAGTCCCTGTTGCCGAATTTAAAGACAACATCGACGCAGCAGATATCGTGCTGCTGGGGCCACAGGTCAAGTATGAACTGGCTAAACTCCAGGCACAGGCCGAGCCGCTGGGTAAGAAAGTCGCGGTTATCGATATGATGGATTACGGCATGATGAAAGGCGATGTCGTTCTTGAGAAAGCCCTCAAGCTGATGGAGTGAGATGTGGAAGATTTAGAAACGATCATTATGGAGTTGCTGGTGAATGCTGGCGCTGCACGTAGTTCTGCATTAACCGCACTGCAACTCGCTCGTAAAGGTGATTTTGCTGCAGCGGAGCAGTCAATGGATGAGTCGCGCGAGTTTGTGAAACATGCACACACCATTCAAACCCAGTTGATTGGCCTCGACGAAGGCACAGGCAAACTGCCGGTTAACCTGATTACCGTTCACTCTCAGGATCACCTGATGAACGCAATGGTGATTCAGGATCTGGCGGGCGATATGATTGAACTGTACCGCCGCCTGCCGCTGGTAAACTAAGAGTACGATTTACCTCAGTCAGACAAGATGCCCGCGATGCGGGCATTTTTGTTTTTGTCGCCAAACGACAGCCATAAAAAAACCCGCCGAAGCGGGTTTTTATTTAGCGTTATCAGCAACGATTAATCGTTGTCGGAACCGCCGAGGCCTGCGTTCAGCAGTTCTGCCAGGCTGGCAGACGCATCTTCAGCAGTCACCTGCGGTGCGGCAGGTACATCACCCGCTGCACGACGACGGATACGATCCTGATGGTACGCGTAACCGGTACCCGCAGGGATCAGACGACCCACGATGACGTTCTCTTTCAGACCGCGCAGTTCATCGCGTTTGCCCGCAACGGCTGCTTCGGTCAGTACGCGAGTGGTCTCCTGGAACGATGCCGCAGAGATGAACGACTCGGTAGCCAGGGACGCTTTGGTGATACCCAGCAGATCACGCGCATAAGTAGCGCTGATTTTGCCATCCGCTTCCAGATCGCGGTTAGCGATCTTAACGCGGGAGTATTCAACCTGCTCGCCTTCGAGGAAGTCGGAGCTGCCTGCGTTCGCGATGGTTGCTTTACGCAGCATCTGACGCACGATAACTTCGATGTGCTTATCGTTAATCTTAACGCCTTGCAGACGGTAAACTTCCTGCACTTCGTTAGTGATATAACGAGTCACCGCGTGAACACCACGCAGACGCAGAATGTCGTGTGGCGCTTCTGGGCCATCGGACACTACGTCACCGCGTTCTACGCGCTCACCTTCGAACACGTTGAGCTGACGCCATTTCGGAATCATCTCTTCGTATGCATCGCTGCCATCAATCGGGGAGATCACCAGACGGCGTTTACCTTTGGTTTCTTTACCGAAGGAAATGATACCGCTGATTTCTGCCAGAATTGCCGGCTCTTTCGGACGACGGGCTTCGAACAGATCCGCAACGCGTGGCAGACCACCGGTAATATCCTTGGTACCGCCGGATTCCTGTGGAATACGCGCCAGGGTGTCACCAGAGCTGATTTGCACGCCATCATCCAGCTGAACAATCGCTTTACCTGGCAGGAAGTACTGAGCCGGCATATCAGTGCCCGGGATCAGAACGTCGTTGCCTTTGGCATCGATGATTTTCAGTGCAGGACGCAGGTCTTTACCACCGGCGGTACGTTCTGCAGAATCCAGAACCACCAGGGAAGACAGACCGGTCAGTTCGTCGGTCTGACGAGTAATCGTCTGGCCGTCGACCATGTCAGTGAAGCGAATGAAACCAGACACTTCAGTGATAACCGGCATGGTGTGCGGATCCCAGTTTGCTACGGTCTCGCCGCCAGCAACTTGCTCACCATCACCTTTCGCCATTACAGCACCGTAAGGCACTTTATAGCTTTCTTTGGTACGACCGAATTCGTCGATCAGTTTCAGCTCGGTGTTACGAGAGGTCACAACCAGCTTGCCAGCGGAGTTAACAACCGACTTGGCATTAGACAGCTTGATGCTACCCTTGTTTTTCACCTGAATGCTGGATTCAGCAGCCGCACGAGATGCCGCACCACCGATGTGGAACGTACGCATCGTCAGCTGTGTACCCGGCTCACCGATGGACTGTGCCGCGATAACACCAACTGCTTCACCTTTGTTGATGATGTGGCCACGCGCCAGGTCACGACCATAGCAGTGCGCACATACACCAAAGTCGGTGTCACAAGATACAACAGAGCGAACCTTCACGGAGTCAACAGAGTTAGCTTCGAGCAGGTCACACCAGTGTTCGTGCAGCAGCGTGTTGCGCGGAACAAGGATGTCTGCGGTACCCGGCTTCAGAATGTCTTCTGCAGTCACACGGCCCAGAACGCGATCGCGCAGCGGCTCTTTAACATCACCACCCTCGATAACCGGGGTCATGGTGATACCTTCGAGGGTGCCACAATCGTCTTCGGTAACAACCAGATCCTGTGCAACGTCAACCAGACGACGCGTCAGATAACCGGAGTTCGCTGTTTTCAGTGCGGTATCCGCCAGACCTTTACGAGCACCGTGAGTGGAGATGAAGTACTGGAGTACGTTCAGACCTTCACGGAAGTTCGCGGTGATTGGCGTTTCGATGATGGAGCCATCTGGCTTCGCCATCAGACCACGCATACCTGCCAGCTGACGAATCTGTGCTGCAGAACCACGCGCACCGGAGTCGGCCATCATGTAGATGCTGTTGAAGGAAACCTGCTGCTCTTCAACGCCGTCACGGTTAATCACGGTTTCAGTCTGCAGGTTATCCATCATCGCTTTGGAAACGCGATCGTTCGCCGCAGCCCAGATATCGATAACTTTGTTGTAGCGTTCGCCTGCGGTTACCAGACCAGACTGGAACTGCTCCTGGATCTCAGCAACTTCAGCTTCCGCTTCAGAGATGATCTCGTGTTTCTTCTCTGGGATAACCATGTCGTCGATACCTACGGACGCACCTGAGCGCGCTGCATAGGCAAAACCGGTGTACATGGTCTGGTCAGCAAAGATAACGGTCGGCTTCAGGCCCAGAATGCGGTAACAGGTGTTCAGCATTTTGGAGATAGCTTTCTTACCCAGCGCCTGGTTGACGATGGAGAAAGGCAGACCTTTCGGTACGATCATCCACAGAATCGCACGGCCAACGGTCGTATCGATGATGCTGGTTTTCGCAACGAATTCGTCCTGAGCGTCTTTTTCGTATTCGGTGATACGCACTTTAACGCGCGCATGCAGAGAGGCCAGGCCAGCGCGATAAATACGCTCTGCTTCTTTAGGGCCAGTCAGCACCATGCCTTCGCCTTTGGCGTTAACACAGTCACGGGTCATGTAGTACAGACCCAATACAACGTCCTGAGACGGAACGATGATTGGCTCGCCGTTCGCAGGTGACAGGATGTTGTTAGTAGACATCATCAGCGCACGCGCTTCGAGCTGGGCTTCCAGCGTCAGCGGTACGTGAACAGCCATCTGGTCACCATCGAAGTCGGCGTTATATGCCGCACAAACCAGCGGGTGCAGCTGAATTGCTTTACCTTCGATCAGAACCGGTTCAAACGCCTGGATACCTAAACGGTGCAGAGTTGGTGCACGGTTCAGCAGTACCGGGTGTTCGCGGATAACTTCGTCCAGGATATCCCAAACGACAGCTTCTTCGCGCTCAACCATTTTCTTAGCGGCTTTGATGGTGGTGGCCAGGCCACGCAGTTCCAGCTTGCCGTAGATGAACGGTTTGAACAGTTCCAGTGCCATTTTCTTAGGCAGACCGCACTGATGCAGACGCAGGTATGGACCTACGGTGATTACAGAACGACCGGAGTAGTCAACACGCTTACCGAGCAGGTTCTGACGGAAACGACCCTGTTTACCTTTGATCATATCGGCCAAAGATTTCAGAGGACGCTTGTTAGAACCGGTGATCGCACGACCGCGACGACCGTTATCCAGCAGGGCATCAACCGCTTCCTGCAGCATACGTTTTTCGTTACGTACGATGATATCTGGCGCAGCCAGATCCAGCAGACGTTTCAGACGGTTGTTACGGTTGATCACGCGACGATACAGATCGTTCAGATCCGACGTTGCGAAACGACCGCCGTCCAGCGGAACTAATGGACGCAGATCTGGCGGCAGAACCGGCAGAACTGTCAGGATCATCCACTCTGGTTTGTTACCAGACTGAACGAACGCTTCCAGCAGTTTGATACGCTTGGTCAGCTTTTTACGCTTGGTTTCAGAGTTGGTTTCGTTCAGCTCTTCGCGAAGAGTTTCACACTCTTGCTCCAGATCCATGCTCTTCAGCAGGGCCTGGATAGCTTCCGCACCCATCTTCGCGTCGAATTCGTCACCAAACTCTTCCAGCGCATCCAGATACTGCTCTTCAGTCAGGATCTGATTGCGTTCCAGGTTGGTCATGCCGCCTTCGATAACAACATAAGATTCGAAGTACAGTACGCGTTCGATATCACGCAGTGGCATATCGAGCAGAAGACCGATACGGGACGGCAGAGATTTCAGGAACCAGATGTGGGCAGTCGGAGACGCCAGCTCGATGTGGCCCATGCGCTCACGGCGCACTTTGGTCTGGGTCACTTCAACGCCGCACTTCTCACAGATAACACCACGGTGTTTCAGGCGCTTGTACTTACCGCACAGGCACTCATAGTCTTTTACCGGCCCAAAAATACGGGCACAGAAGAGACCGTCACGTTCAGGTTTGAACGTACGGTAGTTGATGGTTTCCGGCTTTTTCACTTCACCGAAAGACCATGAACGGATCATGTCTGGCGATGCCAGAGCAATTTTGATCGCATCAAACTCTTCGGTTTTAGTTTGCGCTTTCAGAAACTTTAATAAGTCTTTCACGGATTTGCTCCCGTCGGAGTTAGCACAATCTGGCGCCGGGTATTACCCCGGCACCAGTGACCTGTTTGAGCGAGAGTTACTCGTCTTCCAGTTCGATGTTGATACCCAGCGAACGGATTTCTTTCAACAATACGTTGAAGGATTCCGGCATGCCCGGTTCCATCTGATGGTTGCCGTCCACGATGTTTTTATACATCTTAGTACGACCATTCACGTCATCAGACTTAACGGTGAGCATTTCCTGCAAGGTGTATGCTGCGCCATATGCTTCCAGCGCCCACACTTCCATCTCACCGAAGCGCTGACCACCGAACTGTGCCTTACCACCCAGCGGCTGCTGAGTAACGAGGCTATAAGAACCGGTGGAACGAGCGTGCATCTTGTCATCGACCAGGTGGTTCAGTTTCAGCATGTACATGTAACCTACGGTTACCTGACGCTCAAACTGCTCACCGGTACGACCATCGAACAGTGTAATCTGACCGGAAGAAGGCAGACCGCCGAGCTCCAGGAGCTCTTTGATTTCTGATTCTTTCGCACCATCGAAGACCGGAGTCGCGATTGGCATACCTTTTTTCAGGTTATCAGCCAGACGCAGAACTTCGTCATCGGTGAAGGTGCTCAGGTCGACTTTCTGACGAATGTCGGTACCCAGATCGTAGGCACGCTGGATGAATTCGCGCAGTTTCGCGACTTCTTCTTGCTGCTTCAGCATGGCGTTGATTTTCTCGCCGATGCCTTTGGCAGCCATACCCAGGTGAGTTTCCAGGATCTGACCGATGTTCATACGAGACGGTACACCCAGCGGGTTCAGTACGATGTCTACCGGCGTACCGTTAGCATCGTGCGGCATATCTTCGATCGGGTTGATCTTAGAGATAACACCCTTGTTACCGTGACGACCCGCCATTTTATCACCAGGCTGGATCTGACGTTTAACGGCCAGATACACCTTAACAATCTTCAGCACGCCTGGTGCCAGATCGTCGCCCTGAGTGATTTTGCGGCGTTTCGCTTCGAGTTTCTTCTCGAACTCGTGCTTCAGTTCGTCGTACTGTTCAGCCAGCTGTTCCAGCTGATTTTGTTTCGCTTCGTCGGTCAGACCGAGTTCCAGCCAGCGATCGCGTGGCAGTTTGTCGAGCTTCTCAGCTTCAACACCACCGGCAACCAGCACAGCGTAGATACGGCTAAACAGGCCAGCTTCGAGGATCTGCAATTCTTCAGACAGGTCTTTCTTCGCCTGCTTCAGCTGCATCTCTTCGATTTCCAGCGCACGTTTGTCTTTTTCCACGCCATCGCGGGTAAAGACCTGAACGTCGATAACAGTACCGGAAACACCGTTTGGTACGCGCAGAGAAGAGTCTTTAACGTCAGACGCTTTCTCACCGAAGATTGCGCGCAGCAGTTTCTCTTCTGGCGTCAGCTGGGTTTCACCTTTAGGCGTTACCTTACCAACCAGAATGTCGCCGCCGGTCACTTCCGCACCGATGTAAACGATACCGGATTCATCAAGTTTAGAGAGCGCAGCTTCACCCACGTTCGGGATGTCAGCGGTGATCTCTTCTGGCCCCAGCTTGGTGTCGCGGGACACACATGCCAGTTCCTGAATGTGAATCGTGGTGAAACGATCTTCCTGAACCACACGCTCGGAGACCAGGATGGAGTCTTCGAAGTTGTAGCCGTTCCACGGCATGAATGCTACGCGCATGTTCTGGCCAAGCGCCAGTTCACCGAGGTCGGTGGACGGGCCATCTGCCAGCACGTCGCCGCGCTCAATTGGTTCACCCAGGTTTACACACGGCATCTGGTTGATGCAGGTGTTCTGGTTAGAACGGGTGTATTTGGTCAGGTTATAAATGTCGATACCTGCTTCGCCCGGGTACATCTCGTCGTCGTTAACTTTGATAACGATACGGGACGCATCCACGTACTGAACGGTACCGCCACGTTTGGCAACGGCGGTTACGCCGGAGTCAACCGCTACAGCACGTTCCATACCGGTGCCAACCAGCGGCTTATCAGCACGCAGAGTTGGAACCGCCTGACGTTGCATGTTCGCACCCATCAATGCACGGTTAGCATCATCGTGTTCCAGGAACGGGATCAGGGACGCACCGACGGAAACCACCTGTTGGGTGGATACGTCCATGTAGTCAACCTGGTCACGGCTGAACAGGCTTGATTCGCCACGGCTACGACAGGTTACGAGGTCTTCTTCAAAGTGGTTTTCGTCATCCAGGTTGGAGTTCGCCTGAGCGATGACGTAGTTGCCTTCTTCGATAGCAGACAGGTAATGAATTTCGTCGGTTACAACACCGTCGGTCACTTTACGGTACGGCGTCTCAAGGAAGCCGTATTCGTTTGTCTGTGCGTACACGGACAGTGAGTTGATCAGACCGATGTTTGGACCTTCAGGCGTTTCGATTGGACATACGCGACCGTAGTGAGTCGGGTGTACGTCTCGAACTTCGAAGCCCGCACGTTCACGGGTCAGACCGCCTGGGCCGAGGGCAGAAATACGACGCTTGTGCGTGATTTCAGACAACGGGTTGTTCTGGTCCATAAACTGAGACAGCTGGCTGGAACCAAAGAACTCTTTCACCGCAGCAGAAATCGGCTTGGCGTTGATCATGTCCTGAGGCATCAGGGTATCGAGGTCGCCCAGAGACAGACGCTCTTTAACCGCACGCTCAACACGTACCAGGCCAACACGGAACTGGTTTTCAGCCATTTCGCCAACGGAACGGATACGACGGTTGCCGAGGTGGTCGATATCATCCACTTCGCCCTGGCCGTTACGAATGCCGATCAGTTTACGCATAACCTGGATGATGTCGTCTTTGCTCAGGATACCTGAACCTTCGATTTCATCACGCAGCAGAGAACGGTTGAACTTCATACGACCAACCGCTGACAGGTCATAGCGGTCTTCGGAGAAGAACAGGTTCTCAAACAGGCTTTCAGCCGCTTCACGAGTTGGTGGCTCACCAGGACGCATCATACGGTAGATCTCAACCAGCGCGCTTAAGCGGTCATTGGTTGGGTCGACACGAATGGTCTCGGACATGTATGCGCCGTGATCCAGGTCGTTGGTGAACAGCGTTTCGATGCGCTTGTGACCAGACTGGCTCAGCTTAGCCAGCAGATCCAGGCTCAGCTCCATGTTCGCCGGACAGATCAGCTCACCAGTGGACGCATCGACGTAGTCTTTTGCAGCCACTTTGCCAGCAATATACTCAACCGGAACTTCGATGAGTTTAATGTCATCTTTTTCCAGCTGGCGAATGTGGCGGGCAGTGATACGACGACCTTTCTCGATGTACACCTTACCGTCTGCTTCGATATCGAAGGAGGCAGTTTCGCCACGCAGACGCTCAGGGATGAGTTCCATCTGCAGCTTGTTATCACGGATTTCGAAAATAACTTTTTCGAAGAACAGATCAAGGATCTGCTCGGTGGTGTAACTCAGCGCGCGCAGAATGATGGTCGCAGGCAGCTTACGACGACGGTCGATACGGACAAACAGGTTGTCTTTCGGATCGAACTCGAAGTCCAGCCAGGAACCACGGTAAGGGATGATACGTGCGTTATAAAGCACTTTACCCGATGAGTGGGTTTTACCCTTATCGCTGTCAAAGAAGACGCCCGGGCTACGGTGCAACTGAGAAACGATAACACGCTCAGTACCATTGATGACAAAGGTACCGTTATCGGTCATGAGCGGAATTTCGCCCATGTACACTTCTTGTTCTTTAATGTCTTTTACTGTGCCTTCCGGCGCTTCACGCTCATAAATCACCAGACGCAGTTTAACGCGCAGGGGAGCGGAATAGGTCACGCCGCGAATCTGACATTCTTTAACGTCAAATACAGGCTCGCCCAGACGATAGCTCACATACTGCAGCTCTGAATTTCCGCTGTAGCTCGCGATCGGGAACACGGAGCGGAAAGCCGCTTCGAGACCATACTGACCTTCAGGATCTTGCTCGATGAACTTCTGGAACGAGTCAAGCTGGATAGAAAGGAGATAAGGTATGTCCAGAACTTGTGGACGTTTACCAAAATCCTTACGAATACGTTTTTTCTCGGTATAGGAGTAAACCATAGGGTTCCTCAGCTCGCTGACAAGTCGACCGACTCTGCCCATTAGAGGGGCAGTTTATGCAACACTATTTTGTGGACCGGAAAATGGAACACTTTCCGCAATACCTGTTGCTATCACGCTTAAACCATTTCGTTGCGGTTTACACAAGGCGAGCACCCTGTCGCAATATATTAAGTCGTCGATAGAAACAAGCATTGTCAGGACAGCCAGCAGTCAAACAGTGTGAAATGCTACTGGCGCCTTACAGCGCAAAAAGGCTGGTGACTAAAAAGTCACCAGCCATCAGCCTAATTACTCAGGCTGCAACCGGAAGGGTTGGCTTATTTAACTTCAACTTCAGCGCCAGCTTCTTCCAGAGATTTTTTCAGTGCTTCTGCGTCATCTTTGCTCACGCCTTCTTTCAGAGCGGCTGGAGCAGATTCTACCAGGTCTTTAGCTTCTTTCAGACCCAGACCAGTTGCGCCACGTACAGCTTTGATAACTGCAACTTTGTTAGCGCCAACTGCTTTCAGAACTACGTCGAATTCAGTTTTTTCTTCAGCAGCTTCAGCTGGGCCTGCAGCAACAGCTACAGCGGCAGCAGCGGAAACACCGAATTTTTCTTCCATTGCAGAGATCAGTTCTACAACGTCCATTACAGACATAGCGGATACTGCTTCAATGATTTGATCTTTAGTGATAGACATTTAAATTGTTCCTGAAAATCAGAATTAGTTTATACGTAAGCCAATGCGTTATAAAGATAACTGCTATTAAGCAGCTTCTTTCGCATCGCGTACAGCAGCCAGAGTGCGAACCAGTTTGCCAGCCGAAGCTTCTTTCATGGTTGCCATCAGGCGTGCAATTGCTTCGTCGTAGGTTGGCAGTGTAGCCAGGCGATCGATTTGCGATGCCGGGATCAACTCACCTTCAAAGGCTGCGGCTTTGACCTCAAATTTTGCATTCGCTTTCGCGAAATCTTTGAACAGACGAGCAGCTGCGCCCGGGTGTTCCATAGAATATGCAATCAGGGTCGGACCAACAAACGTGTCTTTCAGGCACTCAAACTGAGAACCTTCAACGACGCGGCGCAGCAGGGTGTTACGAACAACACGCATGTATACGCCAGCTTCACGGCCTGCTTTACGCAGTTCGGTCATTTTGTCTACAGTAACGCCACGGGAATCCGCAACTACTGCAGACAGCGCGCCTTTGGCTACTTCGCTGACTTCAGCAACAATCGCTTGTTTGTCTTGAAGATTTAAAGCCATTAGCTTTGCTCCTGGATGTTTGCCAGAGATTATCTCTGGAACTCACTTCACCCTTTCCAACGAAAGAGCGTCTTAATACGGTGAGCAGAAACAAGCCAAAGAGTATCAAAAAATAATCTTAGCGTTCTGTCACCGTCTACGCAGGGTATTAAGTTTCTGACGAAACGCCTGCGGTCTTCGACGGAGGCCTGGATTAGGCCAGGCTCCAACGAACAAATCTGTATCTGCTAACCAAAGTTAACAGAATCGTGGGGGGAAGATTGTAGACAAATCCACCGCCCACGTAAAGGCTAATCTTAGTTCGCTACTGCGGTAAGACCAGCCTGGTCAACGGCAACGCCAGCACCCATGGTGGTGGAGAGGCTGACTTTCTTGATGTACACGCCTTTAGCCTGAGTTGGTTTCGCTTTTTTCAGCGCAACCAGCAGGGATTCCAGGTTTTCTTTCAGTTTGTCAGCGTCAAAATCCACTTTACCGATGGTGGTGTGGATGATGCCGTTTTTGTCGTTACGATAACGAACCTGACCTGCTTTAGCGTTATTAACCGCTTCAGCAACGTTAGGCGTTACAGTACCAACTTTCGGGTTAGGCATCAGGCCACGTGGACCCAGAACCTGGCCCAGCTGGCCAACAACGCGCATTGCATCCGGGGAAGCAATAACAACGTCAAAGTTCATTTCGCCTTTCTTGATCTGGTCAGCCAGATCTTCCATACCTACCAGCTCTGCGCCAGCAGCTTTAGCTGCTTCAGCGTTTGCGCCTTGGGCAAATACGGCTACGCGAACGGAACGGCCAGTACCGTGTGGCAGTACAGTTGCACCACGTACGTTCTGGTCAGATTTACGCGCGTCGATGCCGAGGTTAACAGCAACGTCTACGCTTTCAGTAAATTTAGCGGTGGCCAGCTCTTTCAGAAGAGCGATGGCTTCGTTGATGTCATACTGTTTAGTTACATCAACTTTCTCACGGATCACGCGCATACGCTTGGTCAGTTTAGCCATTTCTTAATCCTCCACTACCAGGCCCATGGAACGCGCAGTACCTTCAATTGAGCGAGTCATCGCTTCAATATCAGCACCAGTCATGTCGGCAGCTTTAGTCTGCGCGATTTCCTGCAGCTGAGCGCGAGAAATTTTACCTACTTTCTCTTTGTTCGGCTTGCCGGAACCAGACTTAATACCTGCAGCTTTCTTCAGCAGAACCGCAGCTGGCGGAGTCTTGGTGATGAAAGTGAATGAGCGGTCAGCGTAAACGGTGATGACGACAGGAGTCGGCAGACCTTTTTCCAGGGATTCAGTTTTTGCGTTGAACGCTTTACAGAATTCCATGATGTTTACGCCCTGCTGGCCCAGTGCTGGACCAACCGGTGGACTTGGGTTCGCCATACCAGCTGCAACCTGCAACTTGACGTAGGCTTGTACTTTCTTAGCCATTCTCAATTTCCTCTAGTGGGTTATAGCGCCTCGAGGAGGCTCCCCGTGATAAATACGTGATTTATGTGCACAAGGCCCATAAATACAAAAGGCGCGAAATTGTATGCCAATTCCGCGCCCTGCACAACAAATAATTGCTGCTTATTTATGCTTTTTCAACCTGGCCGAAGTCCAGTTCTACCGGCGTTGCACGGCCGAAGATAGAGACTGAAACTTTCAGGCGGGACTTCTCGTAGTCCACCTCTTCAACCACACCGTTGAAGTCTGCAAACGGGCCGTCGCTAACGCGAACCATTTCACCCGGTTCGAACAGCGTTTTAGGACGCGGCTTATCACCAACCTGCTGCAGGCGGTTCATAATCGCATCCACTTCTTTATCGCTAATCGGCGCCGGACGATCGGAAGTACCACCGATGAAGCCCATAACGCGTGGCACGCTACGCACCAGGTGCCAGCTGGCGTCATTCATCACCATCTGTACCAGCACGTAACCAGGGAAGAATTTGCGCTCACTCTTGCGACGCTGGCCGCCACGAATTTCGACCACTTCTTCGGTCGGAACCATGACTTCACCAAACAACTCTTCCATATTGTGTAATTTGATATGCTCACGCAGCGAAGTGGCTACGCGGCCTTCAAAACCGGAAAACGCCTGAACGACGTACCAGCGCTTTTTAGGAGCTTCAGACATCTCAGAACCTCAGGCCAGTGATAAAAGAGACCAGGCGAACCAGAATACCATCCAGTCCCCACAGGATCAGCGACATGACAGCAGTAACTGCGGCCACAATCAGCGTAGTGTGCAGCGTTTCCTGACGCGTCGGCCAAATGACCTTACGGACTTCAGTTCTCGCTTCACGAGCAAACGCTACGGTCGCCTTGCCTTTGGTCGTCAACAGCGCGACACCGCCCGCTGCAGCAATCAGAATCACTACGGCCAGCGCACGCAGCGGCAACATCATGTCGCGATAAAGGTAGTTGCCCACAATAGCTACAATCAGCAGTACGGCAACGATCACCCACTTCATCGCTTCCAGGCCGCGCCCGCTCCCTTGAGCTTCGGTATTCGCACTCATAAACCAACCTGTCACAAGTATTCGACAAACATCTTTGCCCCGCGAGAGTGCGAGGCAACCAAAACCGAAATGCTCTGCTGCGTTTCGGACTAAACGCCCTCTTCAGAGCCTGTCTCAGCAATGATTATGACAAAAAAAATCACTGATGAGCCAGGTTCTGGTTCGAAAGCGTGCAAAAAGGGCATCAAATGATGCCCTTTTATTGCGCATTGCGTCAAATGTTATCCGCGATTAGCTGATAACTTTAGCTACAACGCCTGCGCCTACGGTACGGCCGCCTTCACGGATTGCGAAACGCAGACCGTCATCCATCGCGATTGGGTGGATCAGGGTAACAACCATTTTGATGTTGTCGCCTGGCATTACCATCTCAACGCCTTCTGGCAGTTCGATGGTACCGGTCACGTCAGTTGTACGGAAGTAGAACTGTGGACGGTAGCCTTTGAAGAACGGAGTATGACGGCCGCCTTCGTCTTTGGACAGGATGTACACTTCAGATTCGAACTTGGTGTGCGGGTTGATT
>Ga0160467_100640_pt1 | contig 27758 bp, 22 predicted proteins | sample HID1972I_E11MG_FD_108221 | JGI IMG/M metagenome (GOLD analysis project Ga0160467, IMG submission 108221) | Enriched pill bug-associated microbial communities from UW Madison campus, WI, USA - HID1972I_E11 MG | ecosystem: Host-associated > Arthropoda: Insects > Digestive system > Unclassified ... | reverse complement strand
TCTATCGACAGCATGTGAATTTGCGGTGTGGCCGCGATCAACGCACACTGGCCTTGGGTCTGAAGGCCGATTTTCAAAACGAACCCCCGTCTTGGCGGTCAGTGTGATGGGCACACCGCTTACGCTAGACCTTGAGAAGGCGAAGGTGGTGGGCGGCACCTGTCGCGACAGCACCGCTCTTTTCGAGGCCGTTGAGAATGTGATCGCCCCGCGCATCTCCGGTGAGAGGGATATTACCGGCCGGCGTCGTTCCGAAAAACCTGATGAGAGCGGAATCGAACAATCGGTTACCTAGATAATGACTTTGGTTGAGTTCACTGGACTAGCGGCAATTTATTTCTGCAATGACAGGGAGTACCGGGTATGCCTACGTTCACCCGTACGCGTCAGTGCGCCAATCTCCACGAGCTGCTGAAGGTCACGTGTTGCTGTAGCGCGGGAGGTGTCTGTGATCGAAATGTAGTTTTCGGCACTTAGCCCCCCCTTGAAGCCTGCCGTGCCTTCCTTGAAGATGCGCGCGACTACTTTTTCCTGCCGATCGTTTAGCTGGCCCCGAAAACGATCATAGAACTTTGCTTTCTGAATGAAGAAATCTATGCGCTCAAGCGTCGCCCGTTGGGCATCCAGGATAGTTTCTGAAAAGAAAATGACCCAGTCGGTGATATCGAGCGTGCGCTGATGCCGCTCAAGCTCTGAGTAATAGGCCTTCCGGTGTTTCTCGATTGTGAAGGCGAGTGAAATGAGGCTTGGCTGCCCTATGTTTTGCGCTAGGGATTTCTCCGCGAGCGCGCGTCCAATTCGGCCGTTGCCATCCTCAAACGGATGTATGGTTTCAAAGTAAAGATGGCCTACTGCGGCACGCGTCAAAGCTTGAAGCGAGCATTGGCCATCTGGCCCTGATTGATTGAACCATGTGATGAATGTCTCCATCTCAGCGGCAACCCGGCGCGACGGGGGAGCCTCGAAGTGGATGGTGGGCTTGTCCAATCGACCTGACACGATCTGCATGGCGTCTTCATGCGTGCGGTAAGCCCCAACCGTTTCAATATATTGGTTTCCCGCCATCAGCATTGAATGCCAGTGGAACAGTCCCTCATGACGCAGCGGCGCATGCCAACTTCGATAGACATCTGCCATCATCTCGGCGATCCCCCGCTCTTGGGGGCGGATCTGTCTATCATCAGTATTTAGCCCGAACTGTCGGCGGAGTGACGACTGGACACTCACGCGGTCCAGAAATTCCCCCTCAATCTCTGAGGTCTTAACCGCTTCGTCGCTCAGCAACTCAATGCGAAGTTGGTTGCTGTCGTCCTCGTTGAAATGCCGGACAGCACCGATAACCTCTCCGGCTGATTGCAGGAATTTCTGCTCCAGCGGTACCAGGCTTGCGGTGTCGCACCTGAAGTTTGGCCAATCAGTGTTTTGCCAGTTCCATTCCATGAGTTATAGAATCCCTCTCTATAACTCATAATTATTGCTATAAATGAGCTAGTGCAAGCCCGTCTATCGCTCAGCACCACAATCTGCAGCTCTCCATTCAAGAGGCAGCGATCGACAGCTAACCACTTGCCCTAAACATATTTTCTTAGCGGGCGCTCAAGCGAAGAGCTGCAAAAACGATCCGTTCGTCGACCATGATGGCAGCTGACGGATTATCCGATTCAATAAGTGCGAAGATGGCGTCTCGATCTTATCGCGCAAACGCTGAGCAAGTTAGCTTCACGACTTGCGTGCCACTGCTTAAGCCGCGCTTACCCGCTACGTTTCTCAAACTGTGCCTCGACTTTACCGTCCGAGACGCCCGGTCGAGAGAAATTAGTTCAGCCCCACCTTGTTACGGGCGGGGCTGGTCAAACAAATGCATTGATAAGGGCTTGCGGATAATCTATTGGGCCAGGTGCGTGAGGCGAGGTCTATGCTCGATCTCCTGCTACGCAAATCGCCCCCTACGTTTCGTCGAGCCGGGTTTGAAGAAGGTCCATTCTGCTTCCAAACCAATGTGGATTGAAGCAAGTTGACACCTGTCGGCGCTCAGTTTCCTTTGGCCTCGTTATCTTTCTTAGCCTGATCGTGATGCCACTTGATGGCGTAATACATGCCAATGCCCAGTACGATAATTTTGAACGGCAAGAAAACTATTGGGAAAAAGTCTACCCATTCCAGGTCAGCCATTTCGAGTACTTCCAGTCTGTTGCTTGGAATTGTCTGTGCTTTTGCATAGGACCCACCCGAAATGCTCCTTTAACAACTCAATTACAAGATCGACAGGCATGGTCTTTTTGACGCAGCCTCGCCTCCTTTGTGCCGGCTGCTAACGTGATACAGGGCTCCTCAATCAGGAGCGACACGCCGCCGCGCGCAGGTGCATGCTGGCTATCAGGCCGGATGGAAAGACTGTTGACACCGATACGGTCGGACCGGTCTCGGCCTCGAATGCGAGTTGGCACGCGTTTGGATCGGATGGCCGCATCGCTCTCACATCCCAATCGGTTCACGCCCATAGGCGCAAGTTCGGTGACGACGTGCCCGGAAGCTCGCATGTCTACAGCTGTTTCGAGAACCTGGCCGCCAGTGCTTCTGATCCGCGCGCCAGCAATGCGACATCGACACCGACGGCAGTGAACAGCGTTCCCAATTCCATGCAACGTGCCGCGAATTTCTCGTCAGGCGTGAGTATTCCCGCCGGCTTTCCGAGCCGTTTGAGTAATGCGATCGTATTTTCAATCACCTCGACCACTTCCGGGTGGCCTGGTTGTCCCGGATAGCCGAAACTGGCTGCGAGATCCGCCGGGCCGATAAATATCCCGTCCACCCCTTCGACCGATGCCATGGCCTCGATATGAGTAATAGCTTCCCGCGTTTCGACTTGAACGAGAACACAAATCTCCCCCTCCGCCTGCTGGGCATAATTCTTTACCCTGCCGAAACGTGTGGCACGCGTAAGGGCCGAAACGCCTCGAATTCCTTTCGGTGGATAGCGGGTTGCTTCCACCGCGGCTTTCGCTTCGTCTGCATTTTGAACAAAGGGGATTAGAAGAGATTGTACACCAATATCTAGGAATCGCTTGATCAGCACTGGATCGTTGACAGCTGGGCGCACCACCGGGGCGACATCGTAGGCGGCGATCGCCTGCAATTGTGGCAGTACGGTCAGCACGTCGCTGGGGGAATGTTCAGTATCAAACAACAGCCAATCGAAGCCGGCTGGCGCCACGATTTCGGCAGCGTAGCTCCCTGGAAGCCCGCACCAAAGTCCTATCTGGCTTTGCCCGGCCTGCAGTTTTGCTTTAAATTTATTGACTGGAAGATCCATCTCTACCTCACGTAAAAGAGACGCCGATCGAGCCAACTGGCCCATAATCAGCCTGAATGACATCGCCCTTTATGATGTCGACCGGTCTCGTAAATGAGCCCGCAAGGACGATCTGACCTTTTTTCAAGCCGCCGCCGACGGCATGAAGTTTGTTGACCAGCCATGCAACGCCGGCGGCCGGATGACCCATGATCGCGGCTGAAACCCCGGACTCTTCGATAATGCCGTTTTTCGACAGAGTTGCTCCGACCCAGCGTATGTCGATATCAAACGGGCGGATCACCCGCCCACCCACGACGATTGCTCCGAAGGCTGCATTGTCGGCGATTGTGTCGGTAATCGCACGCGGAACTTCGGTTCTGTAATCGATGATCTCGAGCGCAGGCAGAATGAACTCCGTCGCGCGCATGACGTCATAGATACGGGTGCCCGCTCCTTCCAGGTCTTCACCCATTACGAACGCCAACTCGACTTCCAGACGCGGCTTGATGAACAAATCCGCATTAATTTGCGCGCCATCATTGTAGAGCGCATCATCCAGGATCACCCCATAATCCGGCTCGGTCATCTTGGATGCCATTTGCATGGCGCGAGACGTCAGACCTATTTTGTGACCGACAATCCGCGCGCCGCGCGACACACGCAACTCGGCCCAAAGCGCCTGAATGCGATACGCATCCTCAATTTCGAGCTCGGGATAAGTTTTGCTGGGTTGGACAATGGGGGTCCGCGTGGTTTCGGCCTCCAGGATGGCCCTGGCTGCTGACAGGCGTTGTTCCTCGGTAATCATTATCCGGCTCCAAATAACGTTATTTGATTGGCGGGCGCGGCAAGAGAGCCTCGCCTGCTTCCATGACATAAGTGTAGTCGAGCGAGAACCACGGCGCCTGAATGTCTCGGTTGGTTGGATGCGGTTCGTCGTGGCGAATGAAATCGCCGGTGAGTGCCGCAGTCACGCCAAACTGAACGTCGGATTCGATATTCGGATCGCTCGGATCGAAAACCTGCGAAATCAGCGTCTTGTAGCCCCGCTTGAAGATCAGCGCGTGCAAATGTGCTGGTCGATACGGATGACGGCCCTGAGCCTTGAGCATGCGTCCGACGACTCCATCGACGGGGATGGGATAACCAATCATCTTGACTGTCTGGAACCAGAAACGTCCCTCCCCGTCCGTCGTGAATTTGCCGCGCAAGTTCATCTCCGCCTGATCCGGATCCTGGTTCTCATAAAGACCGACAGGGGATGCGTGCCAGACGTCGACTTCGGCACCTGATATCGGATTGCCTTCGCGATCGATTACACGAGCATGGACGAAAAGCGGGGTACCAGGCGTGTAGGACCGGATGATCGTGCCGCCGTTTTCAACTCTCGGAGAATTCAGGCGCCAAAATGGTCCAAGAAGCGACTGTGAAGTCTCTGTTTGCCCCTTGTCACCGTTATTGAGCAGGCAGACAAGGGACGAAACGCCAAGTGAGCCGGACATGAGGACAAATTCGTTATGACTGTCGGTTTGCATTTGGCCGATCTCGTTGAGAATAGCAGTCGCTTCCCGGAATTCCACCTCGGTCAGCCGCACTTCGCGAACGAAAGCATGGAGATGTTTCACCAGCACCATCAGGATGTCCCGCATCCTTGGATCAGAGGTCTGGCCCATGGCCGCAATCACGGCGGGCGTTAAGTCTCTTTCAGATTTAATCACCATCGTTACCTCCCAACGCTCGAGTGATACGTAAATAATCGATTATCTGTCAAGCGCTCGTCAACGCCCCCAGCGTCGGGATTTGTGAAATTACAAAATTGTGAGATAAATAGCCGATATCGGCGTTTTTTTCTCGATATTCTGAATTGTCCTGTCAAACGATGATGGAAAACTCCAAATTCGTTGACAAGAATAATCGTTTATAATATCGCCCATCAACCAAGCGCGACATTCGCGTGGGAGGTTTTATGAAGCGACAGAGTGCCTCACCCGACGCACCCAGCGAGCAAGCTGGAAATGGTGACTTTGCCGATGACGGCAAGAATACGATTGGAAGCCAACTGGCATTCCGGCTGCGCGAAGCAATTATTTCCGGAGGGCTGGAGGCTGGCAGCAAGATCAATCTCGACAAGGCGCGACAGTCATTCAATGTGAGCCTCAGCCCCTTGCGCGAAGGGCTTGCGCGCTTGATTTCCGACGGGCTGGTAGAGTTTGAAGACAATCGCGGCTATCGGGTCGCGCCAGTATCGCTGGCAAATCTGGAAGAGATCACGAGTCTTCGCGAGGAGTTGGAGGTTTTCGCGTTGAAAGAGTCGATTAGGCTCGGTGACGCGGAGTGGGAAAGCAATGTCATGCGCGCGCTTCACAAGCTCAACCGTGCCGACCGCGATGCGAACAAGCCGGAAACTCTCGAATATTGGGAGATGGCGCATCGCGACTTCCATCTAACCCTTATTTCGGGCTGCGGAAAGCCGCTTCTCCTGCAGTTCTGCAGGACCCTACTCAATCTAAATGATCGATATCGCAGAAAATTCCTGACCCAGACTTCAGGCGATCGAAATGTCAGCCAGGAGCATAGTGAAATCGCTCAGGGCGCTGTGGCGAGAGACAGCGATTACGCGACTGACAAGCTTCGTCAGCACATCCATCGCACCGGCGCTAACCTGCTTGATCATTTGGCTAGTACCGGAGTTGTGCGATGACCGATGCGGTGAAAGAGTCGCCCGTCGGCATCGCCCATTTCTCTGCGATCCAACTGCCGCCCCAGCAGTTCGTCAGGCATGCCGCAGTCGCAGGCTTCAATTCCGTAGGACTTCGGCTGCATCCCGCTTTCCCTGGGGCACCCTATTACGAGCTGTCGCAGGGCAGCAGGGATGCAATGGAGTTTCGAACTCTACTCGACAGCGAAGGCATCAACGTTTTTGATATCGAGTTTTTCATTATCGGCCCGGATTTTAACGCTGCCCTCGTCGAACACATCGTCGCCGCCGCCGCCGATATTGGAGCCAAGCGCCTGTCCGCATGCGGCGACGATGGCGACTTGCAACGGCTAATCGGCAATTTGACGGAGTTCTGCCAGCTTGCTGCACGATATGGACTGGCTGTCGACGTTGAGAATATGGGTTGGCGCACTATCAACACCTATAGCAAGGCTGCTGCGCTGGTCACGGCGTCCGGCCAAGACAATGCAGGTGTCTTGGTCGACGCCATTCACTTTTTTCGAAATGGCGGAAACATTGTTGAGATCAAAACTGATATCGTACGGCACGTGCAACTCTGTGACGTGGTGGGGCCGGCACCCAAGCGTCCAGAAAACATGATGACCGAGGCCAGGGCAGGACGGTTGGCGCCAGGTGATGGCATATTGGGGTTGAGCCAATTGCTAAACAAAGTTGCTGGCCATGCCACGATATCGGTAGAGGTTCCATTGGTTGGCGACATCGATCCGCTGGTTCATCTGACAACGCTCAATATGAAGTCCCGGAAAATTCTTCAGCGGGTAGCCGAACAGTTTTAAAGAAGCCTTCGCCGGACTACCCCTGCCCCGCTCAGCGGCGACGTTAATGGGCCCGTGCGGCACGAAAGTTTGAGAGGCACAGGTGCTCTGTGGTTCGCCGTACGATCGCCGCGACAGATCACCAGTTTTTGTTTTGGTTCGGGGTTTGGGCGAGCGAACTTGGTGGCCATTGGGCGGTAGGCTAAACGTATTACGGAATCAGATTAGTGGGCTGGAAGAATATGGTGGTCGCAGCCTGTTCGCCCCTCGCCCCCTCCCCGCATTTATGCCGAGTTTACCTCATCGGTCAGATTTCATAGTCTCCGTTCCTACGCGCGCTGTTGGTGGCCTTTGGTCGAGGGATCGAGGGATCGAGGGATCGAGCAGCAGCGGTCATCCTCACACCGAAGTACACATTCTGTCACAGCATAATCAAATCCGTCTGTTGCGGCAGCTTACGGGCTCGGATGTAAATGCATCAGGAATGCCGGTTGTCCACGTCCCTGCCCTGCTCAAGTGGACATTGTCGCTTGGTGTAGGTCGTCGGGGTTGCGGTGACGGTCTTGCATGAGATCAACCTGCCCCCTGCCCCCTGCCCCCTGCCCCCTGCCCCGGCGTCGGTATGACTGTTGACCGTTGAAGTTGGTGCAGGACTGCAAACCTTGTCAGCTGACAAGGTTTTCGATAGCGAGCGTCGTAAACCGCTGACGCTGGTAGCTGGGCGAACTTTAGCGGTCGCGACAGCTGATGATCTGGTATCTGGGCTTCCTCAAGAGATGAGCTGATCCATAGCCAGAGCCGCGTCTCCAAAACCTTGTCAGCTGACAAGGTTTTCCGATTGGGCCTGGGACGTCAACTGTCGCAAAACCATCGATGATGCGCTCACGCCTTCGCTGCTTGTACCGTACGGATCAATTCTGCCCGTTCACAGATATCAGCGGACAAAAAGTCGCCTCTTGTCGCGTCAGTCCTTCTGGCTGCGGCTTCGAGCCGGCTTTGCGGTTCAGGGCGCATGAAAGCCTTTGTCGCCCGTCCCGGCTCCCAGGGAGCGAGCCTGGCAGGGTAATAAACCAGTTTTGACCCGGGCAAAATTGTTAAAGGCCGGGCACCGGGGTTTAGCCGAGGAAAACGTCCGACGAAGTCTAGCCTTTTCCGGAGCCGTCTACACCGCGTTGATTGGCTCCTGGCGCTTTTCTTGAAAAGGTAGCATTTTTCTCAGGTTGATGCGGCTTTTGCCGCCATGAAAGCGACTTGCGTGCGCTCAGTAATCAGCTTTGGCGCCAACTACACGACGGCGCAAAAGAACAGTCAAAAAAACAGACTTGTCTAGCGAACGTATCGATCGGATTGCCGATGGACTGAGGACGCCGCGCTTCGACGATCTGTGCCGTTTGAAAGACTTATTGGCCAGCCAAGGGAGCTCATCAGAATATCCCAAGCACATGGCAAGTGAGGAATTTGACTACCAGAACCACCAGAACGATCGAATCCTCGCTGCGCCCATTATTTGCTCTCGAAATATTCCCCTTGGTAGCGGGGCATCTGCAGCGGAAATACCTACTAAAATTGGAATGGGGAGAACTTCAGAAAGCCTGCTTATCTGGAGGCACAGCAGTGAGATTTCTGCCTGTCGGCAGAGGAGGGCGGTCACGAGGGTAGAGACCGTTTGTCGGATCCCGCTCCTGATTTTTCCCAGGCAGCGAATTTTCGTGGAGACATCAGGTTCTTTTCGCAGTTCTTAAATGGAACTGGGTAGAAGCGGTCACAGATCTGATCGAAACTCGAAATGAGAAGCGCAATGTCGGCCTTTCGTCCATGAACAAATATCCCCTTGGGCGGTCGGTCATCTCAAAAACTGCAGGCTGTGCTGGACTAAGGTGCTGTCGGAGATCGATAATGTACCTGCCTGCGCGCCAAAATTCTCGCGCAATGCGTCGTCGATGACGGCCTCCAACGCATAAGTGATAGCTTGGCTCTTAGCTTGATCGCCGAGAAACGCGAGAGATCGCCTCAACAGCCTATGCTGCAGCCAAAGGACAGGCCAGAGGATCCGAACGCCATATCGGACGCCGATTTCTTTAAAAATGTTAGGTGGTTGAATAATTTGACGCTGCCGCTCATATGCTCTGCGCCCATCGTGGGCCAGCCCAAGGAACGATCTTTGCTTGTCTTTCACAATCGGCGAGTGTTCATTCACCTGATGGATGACTTCATGCAGCCAGACCAAGGGCGTGCAGTGAGCAATAAGAAGATTACGGCGTGATTCCTGATCATTTTGTAGGAGAGCGCTCAGTCCAGCCCTTTCAATCGAAAAGCAACGGCCAGATCAGTCCACCCACTGATCACTGATTTTTATTCCGAAGCCTTCTAAATCCGTGATGTTGCGCGTCGCAAGGGTCAATGGGCGAGTGACGGCTGTAGCACCAATCAAGCCATCCATCGAGGCGAGCCCGCGACCATTTCGATTGGCAAGCGTCATCAGATCGCCCTAGGCGAAGGCAACATGACCTGCCACCGGAATAATCCTGTTTTCTTAAGCGTTGATGCAGATCATGCGTGAGCCGTTCGTCCAAGGCGCCAGCCGCTATCCATCAGCGCGACACCGCGGCGAATTTCAGCAATAGAGACGATGCTGATTAAGGTTCGATCCACGTGCAGCCCGTCAAGGCACTTCAGACACCCTTCATCAGGGCGAGGCTTTGTAACTTTCGACAGAACATTCGTATCGAGTAGAAGTCTCACAAGGACAGGCCACGGGGCGCGTCGTGTTGTCTCTCAGTATCCAAGTCGGCGCCGTATAGGGGCGATGCCGACAGAAATTCCGCAGGCGATCCCCTGCGAGTAATTTTCTTCAGCCACTCTTCTGCAGAAACAACAACCACGCTCGGTTTTCCTTTGCGGGTAATCGTCTGAGGCGCCGACTGGGCGCTCTCTCTTTGATCGTCTCTGGTGAAGCCTGCCTTGCTTCTGCACGTATCGATCATCGACTTAGGCAGAGGGGGGCATGCCAGCCTGTGGAGAACGTCAGAGAAGCGGGCTTTCCGACCCTGCCTAGGTCGTCAGGGAGACCGATTGACTTTGCAACCAGTTCCCACAAGCCGGGGCGTCTGATGCTACGCATGAGCGCCATTACAGAATACATGCCGCACGCCCGCTTCGCCGTGTAGCGTTGTTATAATAGCTGGAAGCCTGCTGCATCGACCGGTGTCTAGACTGCTCCATCGCCTCGAGAAGAGGAATTCCGCGATTGGCGGCCTCCGTCAAATATCCCGATCGTAACCCGTGCGCCGAAAACTCCCCACTGTCTAGCCCGGCCATCTGTGCCCGCTGCTTCAGGATCGCATTGACCGACTGCGGATCGAGCGCACGCCGCGAAACGGTGCCCCACCGCCCAATTCCCCGAAACACGCTGCCCTTTTCGATCTTTGCGGCCGCCAGCCAGGCGTTCAGCGCCTCGACAGGTCGGCCTGTGAGATAGACGACATCGTCCTGCTCGCCGGTCGTCGTTTTGGTTCGACCAAGATGGATGGCAAGTGAGGGGAGGGGAGGACCGTCGTTCACCTCGATCGGTGACTCGACTGTCAGCTGCTCGACGCGTAGCCTGGCGATCTCGCTGCGTCGACGGCCGCCGGAAGCAAAGGCGACCATCAGGATTGCTTTGTCGCGTAGATCGCGCAGGCTGTCTGACTCGCACGTCGCCAGTAGCTTTGCCAGAACGTCGCCAGTGACGGCCTTTGCGCTCTTGCGCGCACGGGTTCGCGGAACGGCGCGCACGGCCAGACGAATGGCTGACTTAAGAGCAGGGGAGGCGAAGGCACCCGTAAGGCCGCGCCACTTACTCAATGTCGACCAGCTGGCCAGCCGGCGCCGTACCGTGTCAGGCGAGTGCGGGCCAACGGATTTCAGGAAACCCTGACGCCTTAGATTTTTGTCGACATCATCGGGCATGCCGTGGTTGGGGTCACTTGCGCGCTTTTCCGGATCCCACAGATGATGGGCTACGAATTTGAGCAGCAACGCCTCGGGCGCCGGCCAGGGCAGGGACTGTCCGGTGGCAGCGAGACCCCAGGCCTCCAGGTAGGCAAGATCAGACGTCAGGGCCCTCAGCGTATTGTCGCCCATTCCCTGATTAACGAGATGCCGCAGCGTCTCGATGTCATCATCGGTCAACAGCTCGGCAAGCTCGTCGCGGCGTTCGAGCGGCAAAACGGACGCGATGGTATCGAGCTCCTCGGCGCGGCGCTCGACGGACGTGTGTGATGTCTTCGCTTTAGGCACGATAGGCTCCAGAATCGCGGGTTTCGGCAGCCGCTGGCACCGTGATTTGCCCCGATTTTCCTCGATTTGCGCCGCGAAATCAACTACCATCGATAAGGGTTACTTATCGATGGTTATGGCCTCAACCGGCATTCGTACCATGTAAGGAACCGCAATATTTCGATAGTGTTCGTGTAACAAATCATTTACCATGATTTCAATGGCTTATGACCTCGCGAAAATCAACATGATAACCCTGATGGGACCGGCTTTCGACGCCGGTGTCGCCCTGACCCGTCTCGACGAGCGCATCGCCCGCTCACCGGTCGGCGCGGGCTTCGTCGAACGCACCCAGTTCACCGATGCGTGTGCCTCGCTGTGGATCGACGGCGAACTCGTCCATCTCGAAGACCTCGTCCTCCACGACGCCACCCGCGATATCCGCACGCCGACCCACGAGCTGACCATCGCCCGCGACGTCCTGCGCATTCGTCGGCGCATCGCCGGCCAATCCCCGGATTGGGCGTTGTCGGCCGACGGTATTCGGGCGCTGCGGAAGACCTCGGAGATCACGGCGGCTGACACGGACGAGGCGACAACCGCCGATGCCATCCGGCGCCCGGTCGTAAGCGACCCAGAAGGGGAGGGGGACGACACAGACGGCGTGGAAAATCTTCCAGGTGTCGACTATGCCGCCATCGATGCGGTGTTGGCCCGGTCGGAGGCGGCGATCGAGAACGCAACACGGCCCGGCCGTGGCGTGACGCAAGAGAAAGATCCGATGATCTACGATCTCGACTGGGACGAGGACGCGCGGCTCGAGGAGTGGCGCGGCTTGCTGCGGCGGGTCGAAAATCTGCCGGCGGTGCTGAAGGCGATCGTCGCCCTCGATGCCTGGAACGAACTTTCGGTCCTTCAGCACGCGCCCTGGCTCGGCCGGCTGCTGTGCGCCTCGATCCTGCGCCAGGCCGGCATCACCTCGGGCGCGCATCTCGCCGCCATCAATCTCGGCCTCAAAACCATTCCCGTTGATCAGCGCCGGCATCGTCATCGCGAGACCCGGCTGCTGGCCATCGCCTACGGATTTTTGGCGGCCGCCGAGATCGGAATGAAAGAGCATGACCGGCTGACTCTGGCGAAGACGATGATGGACCGAAAACTTGAAGGACGGCGTACCTCCTCAAAATTGCCGGAGCTGGTCGAGCTGGTGATGGCGAAACCGCTGGTGTCGGCTGGGATGGTGGCCAAGACGCTGGACGTCACTCCACAGGCGGCCCGGCGGATTGTTTTGGAGCTGGGTCTGCGGGAGATGACGGGCAGGGGGAGGTTTCGGGCGTGGGGCGTGATCTAGTACCGACGAGATGAGACTGGGGTGTGGGTGAATCCCTAACAGCCGAAGATGCTGTCGTTCAGGCTCTTACACGAGCGGTAGATGACGTTGTGGGCTCATCCCAAGCTCGAAGGCCATACTATGCACGAGGCAAGACGACACCAGTTGTGGCCCTCTTATGATTGATATGGCACTTGGTATCGAGACAGTTTAGCCTTCATTTTTGTTGGCGACATCGCGTTTCAACTCAGGTTGGGGGCATTATGGCGATCGCCAGCCGGTAAGATCGAATTTCAATGAAGCCACTTCTGGATGGAAACTTCAAACCATGAACTTGGACGATACATACGCTGGGGTTTTCCTTCCGCGCATCGGTCAATTTGCCGGGCATCTAAACATTGCTGGCGCCAAAAGCTCTCTTCAGTTGATCGGAACTAGTTTCCCAAATTCGGTCGAATACGGATATTCCGATATTCACGGCACACTGACGGGTGGTAAAAAGGCATCGCTTCTAGGTTGCGTGTGGCAGGGCCGAACTGAGCATCATCTTGAAGACGGCCGGCAATTCGAAAGCACGTTTTTTCCAAACTACGTTGTTGTTGGTGACGAATTTATAGGGTCCACCGAACCAGTAATCCGGGCGGTTAGGTATCACTTCGAAAAAGTGTCGAGCCTTGTCAGTGGGCATAAGACGTTCCATTCCCTTCATCCAGATCGCGACGAAGTTAGTCAGCTGCTGAAAAATGATTTCGTGCGGTCAGAGGAAATCGGTAAGCAACATGGTTGGCCTGCCCAACCATTCGAACCCGAGATCGGCGATCATCCTCATCTGCTCTACTTTAGTGGTGTTTGGGAAATTGTTTCATCCGAGACGCAACTCGGAAGGGTCTCCCTAACTAACCGAAGCTCACATACCATGGGTAGTGCAAAAGGGATTGGGATACAGAACCAAGTGACTGCCAACATCGAATTTGCTGAGCCCACGGCTCTCACAATGGCAATTCGAGCGTTAACGACTCTCCACAGCCTTTTTGAGCTTAGTTTGGGCGGCCGGCAGCGCTACGATTGGATTGAACTCGAGCTCACGCACCGACGGAAGGACTCCGACGTCCATCAGCGCGCAAGGTTGTTTTGGAGCCTTTGCAACGAGCGCGTTGAAGGTGATACGAATACAACGCGAATGGATATCCTCTTAGCCCCCGACCGGCGACCGGACGAATTCGTAAAGGTGGCGGCAGGCTGGATGAATAGTACAGAGAATTTGGCTGATCCGCGAAATCGTTTCGCGACGGCTTTTTTTGGCAGCTATGGTATAAATCGGATAGTCGGCGCTGCTAATATGTTCGATCTTCTGCCTGAAAGCTATGCACCAAAGAAAATCGAGCCCGAAGCGCAGCTGAAGGCGGTGGTGGCGGAGTGCCGCGCCAAGTTCGCGACTTTGCCAGATAGTTTCGCTAAACAGTCCGTTCTTTCATCACTCGGAAGAGTAGGCACCGCTAGTCTCCGCGACAAGGTGTGTCATCGCGCCGATAGGATTATATCAATTGCGGGTCAATATTTTCCGGACATCAACCTTCCTTGCAGCCAAGCTGTCTTGGCCCGCAATCACTACGTTCATGGCAGCCCTGCTTCATTTGATTACCACGATCATTTCTCGGAGTTCGCATTTCTCACCGACACATTAGAGTTTGTTTTCGCCGCGTCAGACTTGGTCGATTTAGGATGGGACCTGGTAGGTTGGATTGAAGCTGGTGGTTCAATGACCCACGGTTTTAGCTCCTATGTTATTAATTACTCGGAGAACATTCAGCGATTGAAGGTGCTTGTAGGAAAATAGAGGTATTCGCCGACAATGACCGCAGTTTCCGCGGCGTGCAGATCCCGGGCCGTTTTTTCAGAATCGCGGTGTGGGTCGAAAATGGTAGTCTCCGCTCGCTCGCCATGATCGTTGATCAAAGCCGGGTAATCGACGTCTGGCCTGAAGCCCTTTTCGCCACAGGCGGCGAGGCGCTTCCAGCAGCAGAAGCCTTCATGGATGGCGACGAGCTCGACAAAGTCGAGGATTTTCTGTCGACAATTGCGGCCGTCGAAGTGGCGACCGATCTGGATTTTGGCGAGCTCGTCCGAGGTGCCGACGTCAGAGCCGGCGAGAAGGACGTCCGCATCGACAAGCCGAGCGATATCGTACTCAAGGCGCCGTCATCCCGTGCGCCGAAGACACCGCGGACGCCCCGTAAAGGCAGATGACGTCGTACGTTGTCGACCGCAATTGAGGGCGCGGTCCCTGCCACTGGTAATATGGAGTCGTCAGCCGAGACCTAATCAACATGATGCCGACTGACGGGTAGGTCTGGCGATGGGAGATATTTTCGAAAGAAATCTCGCCAGAAACGGACCACGACCTCAAGAAGATGGGCAGCGGGAAGCCAACGTCCGGAGCCCGCCTCATCTCCCAAGTCGATAACAAGGTACCCTTTGCCATAGGGTCCCAAACCAAAACCTCCTTCGCCAAAACCACTGACGAGAGCGGTTCCGAAGCCATAATCTCGCGAGAAGTGCTTCGAGCCATTCGCGAGCCCCTGGGCCAGTGTGAACCAGACGCAGTGGTTATCAATCCATTGCAGGAACAGGTCTTTGTTGCGCTTCTCAATCGACAGCGTGTCGCGAGCGGCTTGATCTTGTGCAAGCCAATCACCCCACACCCACTCATGGAGGTGATAAGCCGTGATCGCGCAGTGCATTGCCCGCCTTGCGGAATGCGGTTCCGCGACGAAATCGTCAAAGTCTTCAATTAACATCGAATAGAATTCGGTTGCTGTCTGAATATTGAACATCTGCCTTGCTCTTTATATTCGCGATCGGTGGCTGGTTATCACCTCAGAAGACGACCGTTTCGTCGATCTTGGCGTCGAGATCTTCCATCTCGAAACCAGGCCATTCCGGATTGAAGAATTCGGTCGAGGCGCCGTGATTGACGGTCAAGCCATTAAAGCCGTCCGTCGCCTGTATGAACAGCGACTGAACCTCCTTTGGCAGAGAGTCTTTGTTCATACCGAGCTTGATTTCTACCGAATAAACGGCGCATGCACGCGAGTCGCAGTAGACGGATGAAATCCGAGGGCGGACCAGAGGCCCCATAGCGTCAACAACGTTCTTCATCGTCTCGAACTCATGCTTCACCGAGAAGCGGCTGACTAAGATCACCCCACGGTGTTCAAGCTCGTCATATGGCACCTTCTCGCCGCAACCAGCTCGGTCCAACTCATTTTGATGTCTAAGTTGTGCGGCGAGCTCGGCGCTGATTTCAAAGGTTGGAACAGGGGGCTCTTTCTTGCTATTCCATTCCAATGCGCGGCGTATGATTTCGCCACGCATGGCCTGATCCCGCGGGGCGAGAATAGTGGTTTTCCGTTCTTCGACCTGAATTATCTGCGCAGCGACCAAAGCGCTGACCTCGCGATCGAAATCCGGTCTTTTTGACAGCTTTGGCAAAAGGGAACGGGGCTGGTTTTCGAACACGATCGACAAGGTGTCGGGGTCAAGCCTGGGCGAGAAGTCTTTATGTCCTTCTATGATCAGAAGCATCCCCGCCACGATTTCCAGGCGCAGCCTCTGACCCTTTCCGGATCCCGGCATCAGGAGAGGGGAGTGTCTCCTGTGTACGAGTTCCAGGCTAGCGCAGTAGGGTATGACATCCCTCACCCAGTTTTCCGAAAGGTCTTTTGTGTTTGAGCCGGCGTGGCCGGCGTCTCGCAGGTAGGATCGAACGGGAAATTGGCATGGAACCGGCAAATTCTGAAGAAGCGCGCCCCAGAAGTCAAAGAACGATCGGCGCTCGCTGCTGCTCGGCAATCTGCTGGCCAGGTCATGCCAGTCTAGAAACCCGCCGGCACGGGCGACTGATGTTTGGCATTTCGATAAGGGATAGATCAGGCCACTTGCTGATAGAATTCGCCTAAGCTGTTTTGCCTGGCTTTTGGCGCCGTCGAGCGTCGAATACATGGTTGCATCCTTCGTTCCGGCCATATCGACGCGCTGCTCGTCTCAGGCGGCCGGACTAGGTTGCGGTCACGTGAGGTAATTTTCGAAAACGTTGGATCAGCAATCCTTCGCCAGGCAGCGGCCATGCCGACGTTAGCGGCAGAATCAGGAGATAACGCATCTTCCTTGTCGAACACAAGACGAGGTTTCTCGATCACGCTATCTTTGAGCACAATCCTGGATGTCAAAAAACGTCTCAGATTTTCCATGTCAGGGTCCTCCCGCAAGTCACAAGCCCCGTTTGGCGAGCATCAAACAAGCTCCGAGCTGTGTTATGTGGCTGTGCATGTTGTTACGGCGGTGGCACCGCGAACAGAAGGTAATGAAGGGAGATTCGAATTGGACGAAAACTGGTGGCCTCGTCTTCTCGAGGCATTCGCAAATGAAGACCCTTGGGGCAATCCCGAAGTCCTCGTCGCCCAGATCCAGAGCTTCGATAACGACCCTGGTCTTCCGGGTGTACGATATTCGACTACGGCGCTGATCGACGAAAGCGAACTGGAACGCCTCGGCGGAAAACTCAGAGGATTTCAGCACGAAGTCGAGAGCAGTGGACCACGACCCCACCACGACGCAAACCAGGCATACGAACCGTGGCTTAGAATTTCTGCCATCACGGAGTCAGTGCGGATCGACTGTGAGCCGCTGATACCCAGCTGGAAATCGAATAACCGGACCGCAATGGTCCTCGATCCGGGTTTCGCAATGACATATGGCCTTATTCCACGGGCCGTTGCTGATGGAAGCGTTCATTGGGATAACCCGGCCGAGCCTGAGTTTGACATTGCTGTCGTCAGCCCGCCGTCTGTGTATGAGGACCACCGCGAAACTGGTGCTCACGTGTCGATCTCTCGTGACTACCTTCAGGATTATCTCACGCTTCGCAAGAAGGTCCTTGTCGAGGTTTTCTATATCACCCGGCGTGGCGCGCATGATGAGACCATAGAGCAGATGTTAGGGGCGAGGGGTCGTCTTAGCGAAAAGCAGGCAAACCGCGAGATCGATATAATGCGAGAAAGTGATGGTGGCCACTTCGTCCAGTGTTGGGGTGCGCGTATTCTTGCCCGACCGGCGGGGCTGCCGATTACCGAAAATCCTCTTGATGGGAAAGGTCTGGAATGGCCAGGCCTCGCAGGCGAGGTGACTGCACGCTCCGTGCACAAATTCCGCGCTCGTGACGGGCTCGTTTGTGTAAAGGACGAGGTGCTGAAGGCCTATGAGGGCCGAGAAGGGTTTCAGGTCTTTCCTGAAAGCGGCGGTGTCAAATTTGGCGGTCAATGGTCTGTCGGGCACACGGCTCGTGTTGGACGTGACATCATACAGGTGGAAGTTCGAAAACTGTATGAGGGGGCACCAGCGCGCGTCGTCCAGCACTGGAACAGTCACGCAGTCGAATGCCCAAATCTCGAACGTATTCAGGCAGTTCGCAACATCGGTACTCGATCGAAAGAGCTGGTCGGAATGTTTGCCGCTTTGGGAACGAGACTGACCGAGCTTGGACAAAAGCTGGATCTGGAGGACGTTTCCGCGGAAGATCTCATCGGTCTCGATCCTGCCAAGCTCGACTATTCCGGCTGGTGGAACGGCCCTTTCGTCGAACCAGTCACCCGGCATATTCCTTTCGCCCTCACTCGGGATGAATTTCTCCACAGATGCAGCGCGCTCGACAAAGTTTTGGTGGAGGCGTTGAGTGAGCGTTATTTGCGGCGGATGCTCAACAAGATCGGCAAGCAAGACGACACAGACAAGTTCAAAGGGTTGAAGTTGCTCGACAGGACCCTGTGTCTTGCCGTTGTCGCAAATCAGGCGGAGTTGTCACTCTTGCAAACCCGTAGCGAGATTGTGGAGAGGTTCTCCAAGGACGGATGCGATCCCGGAACTCCGCTGGGCAAGCTCTTTGCACTGAACGATCTGCGGCAAATGGCGAGCCATCGCAAAGAGATCGATGCACTTCTCCCGGGCGCTCTGCAACGGTTCGGTATCGACATCGGAACCACCGCCAAAGGATGGGGAACAGCACTTGATACCGTGTATGATGGGCTGATCGAACAGCTCGAATTCGCGGAAAAACAGTTTCGGGACGCTCTGAAACTCGCGGCAAATTGAGCCGATCGATCCATGGAGACAACTCAACCCATTGCGGTCGTTTCGCCGCTTTGGGTGTAGGCTCCAGTTTCTTTAATCAACTCGATGGACGTCTGACGCAGGATTGTTAAATCTCGATCTCGTTTTCTGCCGCGATCTCGTTTTCAATCCTTGCTTTTGCTTCGATCACTCCACCGTACAGGTCAACTTCAACGCCCGGGGCTTTCAGGGTCATTACGAGAGAATACCGCGTTTTCCGGTTGACAATGTCCTTCGAGGCTCGGTTGCGCCACCATCCCAATACCGGTTTGACGCACAACAATTCCCGTCCGAGCAGTTCGACAGCCGGACCAGTCCACACGTCGCAATGTAAGGAGCCCGAGGATATGCTTCCCGGGCCGAAAATCCATCGCGCATCATCCGGATGAGGCGGCGGTTTGGCTCCGTCATCCCGTTCCGCCGCATTCACGCGTTGTTTGAACAGACTTGCCAGCTCGCCACGTCGCTGAAGATCAAATCTCAATCCAAAAGACTGATATCGCTGAGGATCGACATTCGCCGAAAAACCTGGATTGGGCTCGATGAAGTAGGAAAGCGTGACTTTCAACTCAACGTTAACGTTGTTCAGTTGCTCGAGAACGGCCACGGGAAGGGGAAGCCGGTAGTAGTGGCACTCATTGAACTCCCGCTTTCCCTTCAGTCGAAAAGGCTGGATTTCGGCCTGAGCGATCAAGGCCAGGTGATCCGCGGCAGACGACGACGCCCGATCAAAATCAGGAACACCGTAACCGAACCTTCGAACCAGCGGATATCGATCCTTTTTTCCAGCCGGACTGTTCAGCTGTGCGAGCATCGACTCGGTCCATTCGGCACTGTGAACGACGAGTGCACGAACGGTCTCAGGCCAGTAACCGGGGTGGTCTGCTGTCAGCCGAGTGACCATTCGGGCCGCTTGTGCCGTTGCCGCGCTTGTCGCCTGGAAAGCTTGCAGAGCGTCGGCGCCCAAAGTCGAAGACGTGGTCAGGAGCGACAGGGAATCGAGCGTAAGGACCTCCCGTTTGGCCGGGCTCACCGCGCGGTTGCCCGCCTCGAAGACTACCTCCGGCTTGATCGGTGCACGCGAATGTCCCCAATTGACGCTCGTGCGACTATGAGGGCTTAGCTCACCGGCCGCCGCAAGGCAGGACCATGTATGGTAGCCATGATCAGCGATGGTCGTAAGATCGGTATATCCGCCAACGGTGAGAGCGTTCCATGCCTGGCTGGGATCTTCCGCAGGGAAATCATCGGTCTGCGGGAGTCTGGCGAACTCTATCTCGGAGGGCACATTGCCTGCAGAGATAACGAACATCCGTTTGGGCGATCGCTCGTCATCTGCCAACATTGCGCCGGACGCAGCTTGATCGATTGCAGCGCTCCAGGTTGAAGGCCGTGCACCTGAGACATTGTCATTGGTGACCGCCATGCAAAACACTCGGCTCCGATCCGGCGCGGCAATCTCGGCAAGCGAGACAGCCGTCTGCGTGATTATCCCGTAGCTCTCTGGATCGTTGGGGTCCCAGCCTGCTGGCGGAAGGAGCTTCACCGATTCAAGCCGATGTGTCAGGTGTCGGGTGGATTGATCGGACAATACGGCGGTTAGGTCGCCGTGCAGGGCAAGGCCGGCCATTGCCGTTCCATGACTATGGTGATCATCGACACCCCAATCGGGATCGATAGCATGCTGGTCGGCAGTCGAGAGGGCAGGCTCAAGGAGGGCGTGGCCGCGATTGATTCCGGTGTCCAAGACGCAGACGGCGGGAACCTCGCTTCCAGGCCAGGTGATGCGCTCGGCAAGGTCGTCGACCCATTCATTCTGGTTGTCCTGGGCATCCTCCAGAAAGAAGACCGGTGTGTCGCTTGCTCGCCTCAGTTCACTGACCACACTTGTCGCGAAAGTCATCAACTCGATCGCCGCGCGTCGGGCATAGACGGGAACGACGACTGCCTCAGGGAAATAGAGGCGGCGATCGCGCGATGCGGCCCGGATTCCCAACCTTTCGCAGGCGGTTTCCACCGCGTCCTCATTATCCCGATGGGCCCATACAGCCCACCACATCAAATGCTGAGGATCATCAGGTAGGGCTGCGGGGTCGTCCGTCCAGAACACTTCAAGTCGAGCCCTCCTGATTTCCTCGATCTTTTCGACGCGCGCCGAATTTGGAGGGTTGCCTTTATCCGTCAGAGGTCCGTTCAGGTAATCGCCGAGGATCTGGCGCAATGTCTCCTGAGAGCGGTCCGGCACATACAGTGCGACTGTTCGAACATTGTCGCGGTCCTTCGTTGCGCCAGGACGTATTCCTTGTTTTTTCCATTCAACTGCGTCTACAGGGGATCCGCGCCGCAGCTCCACCTCGATGTAACCACCCTCCGCCGGTTCCAGACGGGGATCGCTTCCGCGCAATTGGGTGATCGCCGCAAGTGCGACGTTCAGCTGGTTGACGAGCTTGCGCCCATGCTCGGCACGGATACGAACAATGCTCGATCCACCGCTGCCTGTGCCGCTATAGGGGCTTGCAGATTGAGGGGCCGAAACATCAATGTGAGGAAGTGTGAATCGGCCAGCCATGTTTAATCAGTGTGCCTTCCGTCAAGGAAGGAGTCACGCATGCCCCGCCGTTGGTTCAGGCGCCGAAGAACATCCTCGGATGTAACCGACTTGCGCTCATCCAGAATGGCCGTCTTGACGGCATCATCGGTTGCCCGGACAATCTCGGATTGGCTCAGCCCATCCGCCGCCTTTATGATCTTTGCCCAGGCCAGTTTTGCCGAAGACATCGGTTTAAGGCTGTTGGCGATGATGCGCTTGATCTGATCGGACGTCGGCGCTTCAAACTCAAGGACAAGATCGTAACGGCGAAGCAGCGCACGATCGAGCAGCGACGGATGATTGGTCGAGCAGACGATCAGACTGTCGGTTGAATTGCCTTCTTCCATGAACTGCAAAAAGGAGTTCAAGACACGTCTCATCTCCGCCACATCGTTTGTCGAGGTTCTATTCGCGCCAACCGCGTCGAACTCGTCAAAGAGATAGACGCCACGACGACGAGCAGTTTCGTCGAACACAAGACGGAGCTTCGCGGCCGTTTCACCCATGAACCTGGTGATCAAACCTTCCAGCCTGATCACGTAAAACGGTAACTTGAGCTCGCCGGCAAGTGCCTCCGCGGACATCGTCTTTCCCGAGCCGGGAGGGCCTACGAACAATACACGTCTGTTCGGTGTGCGGCCGTGCTCGCGCAGCCAGTCACGTTTTCTCTGCTGACGGATCATGTCATCGAGATTGTCGAGGATCGGCTCCGCCAAGACCATGTCGTTCAGTGTGAAGCGAGGCTCCTTCAGCTCGAGGAGCCCTTCAAGATCTCCGCGTGGCGTTCCAAGCTGAATAGCGACGCTTGCACCCCGAGAGCGGCGGGCACGCGCCTTATCAACTTCCGCACGCATTTCCTCTGCGGTGGATTTATGCCCCTGGCGTGCTTCGGAAGCCGCGATTTGCAAGGCAATCGAGAAAAACAAATCGTCATCACCCTCGGCGCGGCTTCTCAGCATGGCTAGGATTTGTTTAGCGTTCGACACGGCTTTCTCTCTTCTTTGCACCATCCTATTACATAAAGGACCAGCAAGATAAGGGGGCGGGACAAATCATCCACACCGTCATTATCCTTCACAACCCACAATGGTTTCTTAACCAAGGCACGTTGTCACCGATATTAGAGCTTTCGACGGGGCGAGGCGCCCAAAATAATCTAGAGTCTTTTCGGAACATAAAGAGAACATATCGCGATGGCAACCGGCTTCAACGCCGGAGCGATATCGGTTGACCGTCGAAAAAGTTTCGTGCCGCGAGGATTTCCCATTTCGGCTGGTGGCGTTGTTTTCAGTGTATTTCGAATAGCATTGGACGCACCGGCCGCATACCCACCGCGGTGACGACGCTGGCAAGGCGTTTCTGGGCGTGAATACGGTTCACGCGCAATGACAGCTCTGCGCCCTTTTCGCGACCGTTCGGATACCTGTCGCGCATCGAAAAGCGCGAATGTAAACCGCAGCAGCCTCCACCTCGATCATCATCCGGCCGCGCCATGTTCACTCTTGAGCAACCCCTTCAGTATGTCGGGCGGATCATAGGTAATCCGTGACAGTGAAGCGATCTGCGCCTTTGATCGTCCAGCAATAAGATACGACTGCCTGGCGATAGATTCGTTCATACGCCTGACATCCATTCTGGTCAGATGCTCCTTGTGCACGCCCCGAATATCGCAATAGCCGACTGCAACGTCAGGCGCGATCGGCATGAACCGCACCCTGCGCGGTCCTGTTGTGCCGCCACTTGAATTGAGCAGGGCATCTCCGCTCATATCGTCACCGAGAATGAACGATGTCTGAGGGGGCGCTACGTATATGACCGATCCCAGGTTCCTGAACTCTGCGAGCATCTCGTCTGGCATCGGATCAACCTGCGAAACGATGCGGGCATTGTTCATCTCACGGAGGCTATCCTCAGGGTCCGCTTCCCAGGCCCGGACCTGCTCACGCCACTGCTCTTCTGGCGCAATCTCCTTCATCACCGACAGCAGGTCCTCTGGTGTGACAAAGCGCTTGTGCCAAGCGACGGTGCGTTTTTGCGCATGGTAGACATAGATGTGCCATAGGTCCCAGTGGGTCGGGTCCATAATCGGTGTCATGCCATGACGCACTATATTTAGGAATTGCTGAATAAAGGGCGCCGCAAGGGTCTCCAGTCGGCCGAGCCAGTGCTCAATTGAATGGTCGTGCGCGCCCTTTTTATCGATGATTGTGTAGAGGTGGTCCTCAACAAAGAGGTTGGATGGCTTCGCGGTTCGAACCTCGCCAATGTTCATACCGCGGCGCCAAAAGTGCAGGCCTCCACTCTCATTGGTGAAGTTTCGTTGCACCATGCGCGGAACGTAATGATGGCGATGCGGCGCGTTATTCGACATTTACGTAGATCTCTACAGCCTGGCTGCCTGATTACTTTTTCCCAACAGAAGACGAAGGAGGTGCGGGCTGAATGGTAACGTCGATAGCCGGTTGGCCGCGTAAACTCCCGGTGCTCCAGGTCATTTGATAATGGGCGTGCTGGTTCTAACCTTTTCCATGTGGAGCTCACCTCTGCTCCGGATTATGCTTCATCAGTCGGTTGACACATGCAGCCAAGGATCAACGGACCGACCGTACCGGTCTTCGCGCTTTCTGACGATTTCCTGCGACAGCCGGTCATCGATCTCCTGGATACGGCGCTCCTCTTCATCGCCGAGCGTGCGCCGAACCTCAAACTCCCGCTCCCAGAACAGAGCCTCCTTTTTCTCGAAGATTCCCGCTCGCTCTATCGCGACCTTCGGGTGGCTATGAAGCCATCGGAGGAACTGCAGGGCCGCCGGCGTCTGACGCCACAGGTCGCCATATGCATCGACGTATTTCTTCGCCACTTCCGGTTCGGCAAGATTTGACCCATGCCAGATCGCAAGCTTCATAGGGTTCGCTGCTCCACAGAGCGTTTCGGCAATGTAGTTGTTGGCAACAAACGCGCGCCGGAGGCGCGTCGCCGCGTCAACAAAGCGGCCTGCCGCGACCTCAATCAGCGCGGCTTCGTAATGGTAGGGTGGGAAGGCGTCTGCCTCGTGCACGATGAGCTTTGTCGCCTTGCCAGTAGCCCCCGCTCGCAAATACTCCGAGCCTATCAGGTAGCGGAGCCCTTGATTGTCGTTGGGATTCCATTTGAGGATCCGCTCCATCATGGCAATCGTCTCTGCGCGTTGACCGAGCTGCTGAAGACTGAGTGCAATGCCCTGCGCCGCGCGCAGGAACGGTCGGTTTTCAAGCCAGGACCATTCGATCAAGCCCCGATACCTCGGTGGTATTCCTGCTTCTCCAATCAGGAACCCGCGCTCACACGCTGCCAATGCCTGCTTTGCCTTGCCTTGTTCGAGGAGAGCGAAGCCGAGATGGGCGTGGCCGTCGATGTAATTTGGATGCCGCAAGATCAACTCTTCCAGAGATCCGACATACCGGCTCATCCGCATCCGACCGCTTTGTCTTTTCTCAAGGATCGTGTCGAGCAGTTCCTCGGCATCGCGGTCAGATGAAGCCTGTTTGAAGCGCCCACCGTCGCTCAGTATTTCCAGCATAGATACCTCGCGCTGTGAGCCTGGTCTGCCAGGCAAGCTTTCCGAATTGCAATCTTTATCTGTACGCCTGGTCGGGTCAAGGGAAGGCGAGACCGACGCTTCTATGGCTGTGATGAGGCCGCTCGATTGGAGAGTGGTTAGAATTTATATAGATGAAGCCGCCCCTTGCACCAAATCATAGCCGGCTTGCGATGAGACATCTGACGCCGATATCCGAACTCGGTGTAATCGATGCCAACGAAGCGATGGACCTCTTTCCTCAGCGCTTCGGAAGGCCAGCGTCGCAGATGCTCTTGCAACCGTAGTTAGCCTGTCCTTAGAGTTGGCTCTGACCGGACGAGTGTCGGAAGTGAAGCCGGAATTCACATTTGCTGACCCTGCCCGTTGAACTATTCCATCACGGCAGATCGTTTTACGGAGTAACTCTATAAATCTGACTTCGTTGAGTGTTACTTTTCCAGTACGTAATAGAAAATTCAATTGTTTAGCGGTTCTAGAGCATGGGTCATAGGTTCGTATTGGTTCAAGCTTCTTAGCAGTACGCGGTCTTTTGGGAAGTCTAGTGTGCTTGAGCGTTGGTGCAGGGACCAAATTTCAACGTTTTGCATTTATGAGGCCGGGATCGAAAATGGGTTGATTGATCCAGCATGCCGCACAAACATAACGCCTCCCGCCGCCATCACATCGGCAAGATGAAGTTCAAGGTGACGAACTGGCAGGAGTATGAGGCGGGCCTTCGCCGCCGTGGCAGCATGACCCTTTGGATAACGCCGCAAGCGCTGGCGGGCTGGTTGGCCCCACGTCGCAAGACGCGTGGTGGCCAGCCTCTCTATTCGGATCTGGCGATCGAAACTACGCTGATGCTGGGCATGGTATTCGGATTGCGTTTGCGCCAGAGCGAAGGGCTTCTGGGTTCGGTGCTTGAAATGATGGGATTGGATTTGCCTGTGCCCGATCACACCACGCTGAGCCGGAGGGCCAGAACTTGGAAGCCGCGGGCCAGAAGCAACGACCCGCAGCATGTGGCGGACGGACCCATTCACGTTCTGGTCGACAGTACCGGGTTGAAGATATATGGCGCCGGCCAATGGCTCGAGGAGAAGCACGGAGCGAAGTCCCGCCGCAGCTGGTGCAAGCTGCACCTGGCTGTTGATGCCGACAGTGGCGAGATCATTGCCCATAGCCTGACAGATCAGGAAACAGGCGACGCCTCGCAGCTGGAGCCATTGCTTGATCAGATCGATGATGAGATCGACCAATTCACTGCCGATGGAGCTTATGATGGCTATCCATCCTACGACGCGGTTCTACGTCACACCGCAGGCGCACGGGTCGTCATTCCGCCGCGATCAAACGCGGTTGAACGACCCAATGCCCAAGCATGCTGCCAGAGAGACGATCACATAGCATCCATGCAGGCAGATGGTCGGCTGAAATGGCAGACGTCCACCGGCTATGGCAAACGAGCTTTGGTTGAAACCGCGATGGGTCGATACAAAAGCATCATTGGACCGCGTTTGCGTGCTCGGTCATTGCGTGCGCAGCAGACTGAAGCTACGATCAGCGTTGACATCCTGAACCGAATGCTCGCCTGGCTCCCTCTTCCGGCGCCATAGTGAAAGAGCGATCGCGATGATCGCTCTAACGGGGAGATGTCATCCATGAACGAAATTACGACGATAGGCCTCGATCTGGCCAAGAGGGTTTTTCAGGTTCATGGGGCGGATGCAACGGGCCGTCCTGTACTTCAGAAGAAGCTTCGCCGCGAGGAGGTGCTCAGCTTCTTCGCAAAGGTGCCACCGTGTGTTGTCGGAATGGAGGCATGCGCCTCGTCGCATCACTGGGCACGCGAGATTCGCGCTCTTGGCCATGACGCCCGGATGATCCCTGCGTCGTACGTGAAGCCCTATGTCGCGCGTCAAAAGAACGACGCAGCGGACGCCGCGGCCATCTGCGAAGCAGTGACGCGACCGGCAGTTCGCACAGCTCCGATCAAGTCGCTGACGCAACAGGCGTTGCGTGTCCTGCATCGCACACACGAACTTCTTTCGCGACAGCGGGTTTCGTTGATCAATGCGATCCGTAGTCATATGGCTGAGTTCGGTGTGATCGCCCCAGCAGGCCCTCAGCATGTTGGTTCGCTGATCGAGCGGATATCCGATCCGAAGACGCCGATCCCAGATGCGGTTCGAGCGCCTCTAGGTATCTTGGTCGATGAGTATGTCGCCTTGAACGCGCGGATCAACGCTCTCGAAGCTGAGATGCGCAAGAGTTGCCGCGAAGAGCCTGAATCGGCCAGGTTGCTCACCATCCCCGGCGTCGGCCCAATCACCGTCAGCGCCATATTGGCTGGAGTGCCGAACATCCGCGGTTTTCGATCGGGTCGCGACTTCGCCGCATGGCTTGGCCTTGTGCCACGTCAGAACTCGAGCGGTGGCAAAGACCGATTGGGCCGAATTACCAAGATGGGTGATCGTACCATCCGACGTCTCCTGGTCATTGGCGCGATGTCTACGATACGCTGGTCGAGGAGTAAGCAGAACTTCGCTCAAAGTTGGCTGGGTCGCATTATCGCTCGTAAGCCAATCAAACTCGCGGCCGTTGCCTTGGCAAACAAAATGGCAAGGATCATTTGGGCGGTGATGACGCGCGAGGAGACCTACCGACCGGCATAGGTATCGATCGCCAGGAACAGCCGGGTCCTGGCGGTTGTGGTGCAACGGCGCTGAATGGGAAGATGACGCGACAGTTGATAGACGAGATCGGGACACCCAGTAGACCTGTAGGCGCTTCGAGCGCGTCAGTTTGTTATGGACCCGATCCGCGAATCTCATCTGGGCCGGCGGCCAAATATGCCGCCTTTACGTAGGCCGGACACATGCAAGCCGCCGACTATCGCGCATCGATCAAATAAGCCTCTTGCATCACGGGAGCCATCCACACATGCAGGTCTCGACAAGCGAGGCAATGGTCGCCCAGTTCTCGGCCCCGGCATCGTGTCCGGCAAAGAGTGCATTCTTGCGATTGAGGGCAATCGGCCGAATGGTGCGCTCGACACTGTTGCTAT
>Ga0160467_100639_pt1 | contig 27811 bp, 21 predicted proteins | sample HID1972I_E11MG_FD_108221 | JGI IMG/M metagenome (GOLD analysis project Ga0160467, IMG submission 108221) | Enriched pill bug-associated microbial communities from UW Madison campus, WI, USA - HID1972I_E11 MG | ecosystem: Host-associated > Arthropoda: Insects > Digestive system > Unclassified ... | reverse complement strand
CTGCTGGTGGTACATCCTGAGAATCTGTCTTATCTTACTCATGCTGATCGTAGTGTTGGCCATGCTTTTTGAAGGTTTTATTCCTTCAAATGTATGGTTGCTTCTACAACATATGCCGCATGCTCGGGGTGGTCAGTTTGACCCGGAATACCCTGGTCAATTTACACCGGAATGGATGGTCAGTCTAAAACAGAATCAGGTGGTCAATTTCACCAGAACCTCCACCGGGTGACTTTCGTCCAAAAGCTTTAGCGTAAGCTTTTCTAATATACTTCTAATATCGCTACTTGTCGCGTCGAAAGCTGTCTCGTAATCCTCCCCGTAAAATCCTTTCACATAGCCGTCAATTTTCTCTTTTATTAGCTTCCCTTCGAGTGGAAATGTGTCTGTGGGTATACCGTCAACGTCTTTAACTACTTTGAATTCGCCCTTGAAGTATTTTTTTAGCTCCTCGCGCAATCCCTCAAAAATGGCCACTAAATCATGGTCTTTACCCGTTTGAAACGCGGGATCGCCTAGCAGAATTTGCGACAACCTAGAATTCTTTTTGGCTATCAATTCATTTTCTGCATCACGTAGAGGTTTCAAGTACGTTGTCTTTATGTATTCACGTGCTTCCGCGTTTAGTTGTGTGCCCTCTGTGTCTGGCCCTGCTTTAACATCTGTAGGTAGTATTTTTCTGCCTCTGCGAGATACATCGTAAAAAACTTTGAGGAATGGCTTTGCCGTCTGGCCGTTGCCTGTCCATCCAAGCCATTCGGTGAAGTTTTTCGCCTCTTCTGCGTTTAAACCATCAAAAGTCAGTTCAATTCGAAACCTATTCGCTTCCCCATAGAAATCCTTTTCCTCAATTCGTATGAAATCATAACTATGAGTCCTCAAAACTAGCTTTATAGCATCAATGATTGCTGTCTTCCCGGAATCATTCTCTCCAATTATAACATTTAAACCCTCGATGAACTCCAAGTTTAAGTCTGGGTATTGCGAAGGATCCACATCTCGTTTCGAGCCAAACTTTCGGAAATTCCATAATTTTAGATTTGAAATAAACATGGGTTATGTAAGTGCTAGGTTATCTGCAATATACGATTTATAAAAGTGGGCGTTTAAATCGTGATTTGTAGCGAAGGGATGAGAGTTGTGTAGAATGAGAATGGTCTTCCAGGTCGGTAGAGCATTTATTTTATATCTGACGTGACAAAGGTGAAAATCAGCTTTCAATCACTTTTTAGCTGTCTTTTGAAAATAAATTTTAACTTCGATTAAAATTATAAAAAAAAGTATTTTATATATAGCTTCATATGACAAGCATTGAATATCTTCTAGAAGACAATGGGCCCATGATTTCAAGCGAAATTGCCAGAAAACTCGCTGCCAGGGAATTGATCTCCTATAACACGGCTAGTCAGCGTTTGTCGCGGGAACCGGGACTAGAACGATTGGAAGGCTTTTTCAAAAGCAACCAGTCGTTGGTGTTTTTGCCCAAACAAAGGGAGGATGGTGAGGTATTGAAGTTTTTGGCCAGGCAAATGGAATTGCATGGTAAAAAGTATTGGTTTACGCTAAATGCGATCCGTTATCATTCGGGCACCATCAGCAGAAAGTTTTTGGAAACCTACTCGTATTACCCAGTAGAGGCACTAGAAACCCACCTGACTTTTGATCAGGTTATGCAGAAATTTGTCAAGGAAAATATCTTGGTATATGGCGCTGATGACTATTCCTTCTCTCCGCGGCTGCGGTATAAGGGGCTAAACCATTTTTTAAGCAACACACTAGAAACTATCAAGCTGAATGTTTTGGATAATTTCAGTTCTCAGGCGAAAAACATCGGCTTAGTGTCTTATGATTCTGGTGAACTTTTCGCTCAGTACGGAAAATTCCGATGGGCTTTCAAAGGGGTGTGTCCGGTCAGGGGAATGAAGAACGGGAAGGATTTCGGGTTTGTGCTCGCAGATATCTTACTTGGCAGGCCCACTTATAAAAAAGATGTCGAGTTTTTTATTAAAAAAATCGAAGCTGTACAATCATTTCAAAATGCTTCCAGGATAATGCCGGTACTACTAGTAGACAGTTTGGATCATGATGCTATGATGTGGCTAAAGGAGAAGGGTGTGATTCTTGGTTTTATTAAGGAATTGTTTGGTTCGAAGTATGCGGAGACGCTCAATGATCTAATTACTATTTTAACCAATGCTGGGGCCAGCCTCGCTAAAAACCCCAACAAGTACTTAGAACTCATCGCTGAATTGCGCAAATATAATGATGGGTTGCTAAAAAATATTAAAGGTGCTTTGTTCGAGTATGTAGCCGGTCATTATTATATCTATCAGCACGCAAACATCGATATGGGCCGCGAGATTTTTGAAAATAAGGGACTGCATGATATTGACATCATGGCAATGTTCAATGATCGCGTGGTTTTTGCCGAATGCAAAGGACGAGTGTCACCGACTCCAATTGAAGACATTAATAAGTGGCTGCGAATTAAAGTGCCGGCCTTTAAGACCTGGTCCGCTAAACAAGAAACGCACAAAAACAGGTCCGTGGAATTTGAGTACTGGTCTTCTGCCGGCTATACAGAAGATGCCTTGAAAAGGATCGAAGAGGTCCAACAGGAGTATAAACGCAGTATAGTCAGGTTTCTAGGACCTGCCGAAATTATGGAACGTGCCAAGGAAATGAAAAATAAAAAATTGCAAAAGGAGCTTAACACCTTCTTCTTCAAATCAAATGTTTGATTCTTTCTAGGTTTTTCTTTCCAGATCTTATAACCTAACTTGGGACTGGGCTGCAGACAATGATCTGCATAACTACTATATCACGATGACACAAAGGGAAATAGATTTAAAGGCCATTATTAAACATCTTTCTGTTTGGGAAGTCAATCTTAGCAATCTCAACTCGCTAAACTTACAGGACGGAAACCTAATCTCCGAACATCTCATTGCTAACGCATTGAATTGCATTTTGGCTACAGATTAAAGAATGCCAATACGTCCGGGAAAAACTACCCAGCTATTGATCTTCTTGATGATGTCAATAACCTAGCCGCCCAGGTCACTACGACTAATTCAGTAACTAAGATTCAGGAGACCTTAAACAAGTTCGTAGAGCATGGTTTACATCAAATTTATGATCGGCTGATCATTATGATTATGGGTAAAAGGCAAAAAACTTATCCTTCCCTTTCTATCCCGAACGGCCTTACTTTTGACCCGAAAAGCGACATCCTTGACTTTAATGGCTTGCTAAACGTGATCAATTATTTGCCTTCCGCCAAGTTGGGCGAGCTCAAATCTATTTTGTTGAGTGAGTACAAACATGAATATAAACCAACTCTAACCAAGGCTGCCAATCTTCAAAAAAAGGCACTGGCAATGGAGAAGAAGTTTTTAAAAGATTTTATTGATAACACCCTGAGTAGAAAGGAACTTGAGGAGGCTTACTATGAACCACGCATGAAGCTCAACTTTGGCAGTGCGATTATAAGGGATGTAGGGGACCGTACTTTCCCCGGTGGAGATCCGAATCAGCCTAAATGGACCAAATTAGAGTTTTTTGATTTGTATGATTATGGTGTGGAGTTTGTCCGCCAAGGTCAGGATGCTATATTCGATGAGCAGGGCTATTGGGATATAGTGGGATGGGATGATCCAAGATCAAAAAATCCAGATTATAAAAAGGTACATTATTGGATATTTTATCGGCTTTCGTACCAGGATATCGAGGTTTATGATTTGGAGCCCGACAGCTATTATGGATATCCCACCATTTTCTGTCATTTTAAATATGACGGTTGGCCATGGGAGGAGGTCAAATTCGGTCGGCCAGGATTCTCAAGCTTACGCGAGAGAAAGCACTACTTTGACGATGCGAAGCGCAGAAACCTGCCTTGAAAATTTTGATTGAGCAGACCAGCTTTGCCAGACGGTACGTAGCTTATCCTTACTTTTCATTTGCCTATGAAAGAATGATGTGACAAATGTCAGGTAAGGACCAGCTTGATATTTACATGTTTTTTTTGCATGAATTTTCAATGATAATTTTAACAAATTACTCGTATATTTGTATTTAAAGAAACTGTTATGGCTAAGCTGGAAGAAGTTAAAAAGCATTTAAAACCGGGCGGAGTTTATCGCCGGGCTGATTTAGCTGAGTGGTCGAATTCAGTTGATCGGCATTTGAGCGAACTTGTAGCCGAAGGAACTCTTCAAAAGTTATCACAGGGATTATATTACTTTCCCCGTAAATCCGTGTTTGGTAAAACGCCGCCAGAAGAGGAAGCATTGATACGTACGTTTCTTAAAGATGACCGGTTCCTGGTTACCTCTCCGAATGCCTATAACACCTTGGGTGTAGGTACAACGCAACTTTACAACCAGCAGACGGTATATAACCACAAACGGCATGGAGATTTCAAGCTGGGAAATAAAAGCTTTTCATTTCGGGTCAAGCCGCATTTTCCCAAAGTGGTAACTCCTGAATTTTTACTCGTCGATCTGGTGAACAACCTGGATACGCTGGCCGAGGATCCTAATGAGGTCTTAAAGAATGTATCCCGGAAAGCGCGTACAATGGATGCTAAAAAGCTGGGGCGTTCCGTCCGGGACTACGGCAATGCCAAAGCCAAAAAAATACTAACACCTTTAGTGGGCGCCTAAATCAATATGGCAGCTGACTACTTACATAACCACAAGGATTTTCAGGATCTGCTGCGTATCGTTGAGAATGAAATGGGCATACAGGCCGGGCTTGTTGAAAAAGATTATTGGATCATGCATGTGCTGTATGGCCTTAAGAAACAGGATTTCGAGTTTGAACTGAAGGGTGGCACCTCTCTTTCTAAGGGCTATCAGATCATTGACCGTTTTTCGGAAGATATCGACATTCATATTAAGCCACCGGCTGAAATGGGCATCAACGAGAATCCCAAGAATGACAAACCGCGAAACGTTCAAGCCCGAAAGGAGTTTTACGACTGGCTCGCCACGGAAATAAAAATAAATGGCATCGCTGGCATTGAGAGGGACCATACTTTCGATGATACCAAATCATACCGTAGCGGCGGCATTCGGTTACTCTATAACGGGAAAGCGGCATCCATAGCCGGCGTGAAGGACGGGATTCTGCTGGAAGCCGGTTTTGATAACGTGACGCCTAATTTTCCGGTTACTATTAGTTCATGGGCTTATGACAAAGCGGCCGAAAACCCAGCGATTAAGATGATCGACAACCGTGCGGTCGATATCGCTTGTTACCATCCCGGCTACACCTTCGTCGAAAAGCTTCAAACGATCGCGACTAAATTTCGGCAGGAACATGCTGACGGTTTTGAACGACCGAACCTCATGCGGCAATATTATGACGTTGCCCGACTGCTTGATAACGACGAAGTGCAAAAATTTATTGGTACGGAAGAATACCTGGCACATAAAATACACCGGTTTCCACCGCCGGACTGTGCCATGCCTGTACCGGAAAACGATGCATTTCTGCTCAACGATCCTGCACTTCGCGCACGCTTTAAGAAACGCTATCAAGCAACCGCGGCGCTGTATTATAAAGGTCAGCCCGATTTCGGGGAACTACTGGCGAGGATTGCGCAGGATCTGCTACGGCTTTAATCCCAGCTACTATGTCGCTGTTTCATTATACCAGACTTGATACCTTCGCAAACCACATTTTGCCATCGGGTACACTCATGACCAACAGCATGATGGGCATGAACGACCCGAGAGAATCTCACCGTTCCTCATTCGGCAGCATCAATCTGCCGCTAGAAAAGTTATTTCCCGGTTATTATTCAGAGAAAACGCACAACGACTGTCTATTTAAATTCGGGGACATGGTGAAGCAGCGCCTCCAGGTAATTTGTTTCTCAGGCGCCAATCAACGTGGCTGGGACAATGAAATGATGTGGGCTCATTATGCCGACCGTCAGCGAGGTGTTTGCCTGGAATTCGATGAAGCCCGTTTGCTTGCATCGATTGACCATCATTTTCAAGGACTTCGTCATGAACTGCGTCCTGTAGGATACGAGTCAGTTGGCCATAGGTCCAAACGCAAGGACAAGCCATGGATCAACTGGAATGAACGACTTTCTTCGGATGAAAACTTCGCAGAGTTTCTTGAAGTTCTTAGCCAGCAAGTGGTCTTTCATAAATCACACTTTTGGGAAAAAGAGGATGAAAAGCGTCTTCTTTTTTTGAACCGGCCGGAACGACTGGTCGTACCGTATGCTGATTCCCTTAAAGCTGTACATTTAGGCATCGGTGCTCCCTATCCTATGGATGAAGAGATCTTTCACGCTATTCAGGAGAAAGGAATCAAGGTGTATGTCATGATCTATCAGGACGACCGCTATGACCAATGGGTGTTGACTAGGAAAGGCCAGAAATGGTGGACCTCCAGTGACGATGCAGATAACCGGGATTAGTCTGGTGTTCAGGTTATAAGCTTGTTCACGTTACGTGAACACGGTGAAAAAGTGAACATTCATGATCAATTAGTTGTCAGAGGTAACCGTAAATCCGACTACTTCAATCCGGCAGCCTGCGCTTTTTATTCTGTATTAAATTGACTACTTTTAATTTCGCAGTCCCTTTTATGAATGAGTTTAGAACGAAATGGCTTGAAGACAGAGAGCGATCCGATATTGAGTTGTTCGAGAAAATAAAAGACAATCCGCAACCGGATATATATGACTTATGGGCATTGTCTGAAGCAAGATTTATTGAATGGCGGAAGCTACATGATTTTCCGAAGTTGTTAAACCATTTCGATCAGACTTTTACCTTATTTAAAGAGTGGAAGACTGAGAACAATCTTACCAATGAAACAATTATTGAAACCGGAGAAATAACTCCGTTCCTGGAATACAAGAAGCTTGCAAAAAAAGACAAAACCCTCTATTTGACGAAGCAGCGGTGGGACGACAAGGAAAGAACATTTGCCGCTTATCAAAAAATGGAAGGTTCTGACGAACATTTCGACGGAAAATACCAATACGAGCTGATTCAGGAATTTACGCCATATCTCGATTGGCTCAAAAAGAAAAAAAAATACCAGGAAATACTCTATATCAATTCCCGAAGTGCACCTAACCATGAACTGGAACGGGTCTGGATTCACGCAGACGTATATGCGAACAAGAGTGACTTCGAGCTTTTAAAAATGGGGGGCATAGAGGCGCCAGTGAACGGGTTAGGGATTTTGTTCCGAGGAAAAAAGCTTGAGTTTGCTAATCTATGCGGCCTTAAATTTGCGGGCGAGATTAACTTCGGAGAAGAAGGCAATCTTGATTGCTCATATTGTGCCTGCGATAATTGGCAGGCTGAGAACTTTGATATGCCGTTGTTAAACCTAGAGCATTGTTCAGTTACCAATTTCTCGCTAAAAAACTCCACGATTCGGCAATGGAAGTTTTACGACTGTAACGTCTCCGGCGATTTTGTAAACTCCAAACTTCATGACATCAGAATTTATGGCGGGATTTTCGATCCGCTGATGCAAGACTGTTATCTGTCGAGAATTAGCTTTCCAGACGAGCCTAATATTCCGGATGGGAATTTTAACGCTTATAAAGCTTTCAAACGGATATACCAGAGCCAAGGAGACGATGATATTGCTAAATCCTTTTTTATAAAAGAAAATGAGTTCATTCGTAATCAACTTAAAGGATGGGCTTACATCACAAAGTCACTCAGTTATTATTATTGGGAATACGGAAGAAAACCTCACCGAATTATTTACTTATCGTTGGCAATTATCTTCTTATTTGCGTGCATTTACTGGCTTGACAGTGATCTCATATCTGCCAACACTGCAAATAAAAGCTTTAATTTCGGCGATAGCCTTTATTTCAGCACGATTACCTTTACGACTTTGGGCTACGGTGATTTTAGTCCTATTGGCTGGTTAAAAATACCAAGTGCGATTGAAGCTTTCTTCGGCGTGGTTAATATGGGATTTCTGATTGCGGGATATTCAAACAACAAATATTAGGAAAAGATCCGCACAGGCAATGTACGATTGCGGTGATGATTGTTGAAAATATACTGAAGGTAATTGCCGGCAAATCTTGTCATTTTGGGTATATTTGTGTTATCGTTTAGGTACGATACCTAACCAGCTACCCGTTAGCTAGAGCTCTTTGCAAACAATTGATATTCAATAGAATACAGAAATAGGTTCGAGCCCAGGTGGGCGCACGAAGTACTCTCCTATAAAGAGTTTAAACCCTTGTGAATTTCTATTCACAGGGTTTTGTTTAATTATCCCTTCAATAACCTCAAAGAAAGCCAAGCATCCCGGTATCTGGAACAATAGCAGATCCAGACTGATATTGCTGCCGCTTTGAAAGATGTTCAGTTCTATATTCTAAGCCCCATCATTCATCTGGAAATTAAAACCAAGTCACAGTAAAGAAAACAAACCGCTTTATAAATACTTATATGAGACGGTCTTTTAACGCAATTATATCTTCTATTCTACTTTACCCAATTCTTTATTCCGCATCTTCCACAATACAATTGCACTTAAAATTGCCAATATGAGGAAGAGCAGGTCAATAAATAAAAGGTCATAGGCTTGTCTTGCAAATGTATTCCACATCCAGTTATTACGAAGTATCCCGTGAAATACAGGAACGAGGAAACACGTAATTACAGACAAGGCTAGCGTTTGACGGTTAGTTAAGGTAAGATCTCTCCGAACGATAAAATAAATACTTAAAGCCAGCCAGGAATAAAAATACCAGTGATAAATATCTGATTGCGTGGCTTTACCCAGGAAAAGAATAACAATCATTGTAAAAGCCGTTACCGGAAGCATACTTAAGCATGCCGACAGGAAGATATTTGCTGTCCAGAAGTTAAATTTGCGTTTATGTGAAGGAACGTTGTCTTTATCGCGGGCAACCAGCCAGATAAGAATTCCCGAAATAATAACGATACAACCTAGAATGCCTAATACAAAGAACATCACCCGTATCGGTTTTCCACCAAAATCGCCAAAGTGCAGATGGTAAACAATACTTTTAACCTTATCTACATAAGTTGAATTTTCAAGCGGCGATTTTTCGTAAAGCACCTTCTGATCCTGCACACGGTAAACTATTTTACCAAGGCCCGAAAAGCGAACCTGAGGATCAGGAGTAGACGTTACAATAACATGCATATTTGCATCCTGATAGTTGCGAACCGATACCAGTTTAATATGACCCTGATCCCATTTCTTTTCTATTTGCTTTACAAATATGTTCAGGTCAAAAGGTGTTGTAAGTGATTTATAGGAATATTCATACTTTGTTTCATCTGAGTATTCCAGGTCTTCATAGAGTTTGTTGCTGTCGCCTTTGTATAAGAATTTGCTGTAAGGTGTAATCAAAAAAGAGTTGACAATCAAAACAATCCCTGTTACCGCAAAAATGAATTGAAATGGAAATCCAATCACTCCCAAAGCGGTATGCAGATCAGTCCAAACTGTTTTCCATTTACTAAACGGTCTAAATACGAAGAAATTAGAGACAATTTTATTCCAGTGCAGCATAAATCCTGTAATTAATGCAAAAAGGAAAATAAATGATACGACACCTGCTAACAGATATCCGAAAGGTGCGCCCAAACGAATAGGTACAACATTTAACTGGGCCAGGAAGTGCAAGCGGTACAAAAATTCGCCCATATCATACGACTCGCCATAATCAGCTTGTTTTTGACTTGCAAAATTGTAGGTAAAAAAGGCGGAGTCACCATCACCTCTCCTGCGGCCACCGCGGCCTTCTTTCTTGACTTCACCAGGCTTTGGTTTCTTCTTTAGGGTACTGTCCATTGAAGGCGACATGGTTACATAGGCGCCCATACCATGCCTTTGAATTGAAAAATCGAAATTCCGCCCCTTTAATTTATGGTGTTCGGCAAGCGAATCAATTACTTTGTTAAAATCCTTTACCGTCTTTTTTTTCTCAGAAACAAAGGATGTATTCTTTTGCCATGCGGCAATGTCGTCTTTAAAAAAAGCGAAAGAGCCTGCAAAAAAAATCACGTACAACAATGCGCAGATAATAATACCGCTGATGGTATGTGTATGGAAGTAAATATTGTATTTTCTATTGTCCATGGTTTATTTGCTAGGCAATCAGATATGGAAGTGAGAACAAAAGCGTCAGGCCCAGATAGGTTGCCCAAACTTTCCAGACATTTTGTGCCAGGAATGCCCAAAGCAAAAGGATGGCCCATAAAATATATCCTGTAAAGAAGGAAGTAACAATGACGTCCTGACGGGGGATTACTTTACAAAGCAATAAGTGAAGGCTGAACATGACAGTGTAACCTCCGATGGATCCGGCCAGGATTTTGGAAGTTCGCAGCCAAGGGGATTTAGTTAGGTATTTTTTTTTAGCAGGCATGATTGTCAGATAAATAATTCCAGGATTAAAAAGAAAATATACAGGATGATTACTGTAATCGGTCGCAGATATTGAAACGGCGCAAGCATAACTACTAAGCCACCAATGCCCATCAAACCTACCAGCCAGGCGCTAAGCCCGCTCATCCAACCCATCCTCATCACGAATATTGCTGCTGCAATAAGGAGCAGAATACCTCCGGCAATCCGGTAACCATTCGGATTTTTCTTAATATTCAGCACATATGCCGCTGTATAAGCATATTTAACCTGTTTGGATGTTAAATACCACAGTTGAAATCCAATTAAAATGATAAAGTAAAGCGTAGTGATCATATAGGCGCGTTAATTAAGTGCCATACGGCAAGCTGATGTTGCCGTATGGTACTTCTTTATTACAATCTCTAGTTAACGACAAAACTGGTTGTTGAACCTTTCCAGGTATGGGTATAGGCTTTGTCATTCCACTGGCCAGCTTCTTTTTTATAATCGGAAGCTTCTATCACATACCGCCCTTTTAAATGAGGGGTAAAAGATATTTTACCCTGATCATCGGTATGCAGCGTTTTAACCCAGCCTTGTGGAGACATCACCGCTACTTCGCCTTTCGCTAACGCTTCTCCGTCTTTTCTAACCTGCAGTTCAATCACCTGATTAGTACGGTAAGATTTCGGTTCTGAAACAATTACAAGTGGTGAAGAAGGTGCTGAAACAGGAGCTGAAGAAGCATTACCAGAAACTACAGGAACAGCAGAAGAAAATTCATACTTGGTTGTACCGCCCAGTTCCTTCGTGGTGTGTGCGGTAGAAACATAGTATACCCCGTCTTCATCAGGAATGAAAGAAGAAACTAAATGGGTTTTAGCATCTTTCAAGACTAATTTTGTTTTCTTCTGGCTTGGGCTGGTGACCCAGACTTCAAGGTCTTTAAGATCTGAAAACCATTTTTCCACAGAATCAGTTTGACCTTCCGGGTACTCACCATAGTATACATTTACTTCGTGAGCTTTGTTTTTGGTTGCATTTGGATTACTTTGTATCCAAATGGCATGTGCATTTGCTTCCAAACTAGTGCCGACATAGGCAACTAATATGATAAGGAGTACAATTAGTTTTTTCATTTGAATATAATTGTTTTTTCAGTAGTATTTATTGTTTGTTATTGTCTTCATGCTGCTTTCGGCGGTTTTAAAGGAGATGAAGCTATCATGAGCATAATTATTGCTGTTTGTGAGCGGTATGCTCATGATGGTTTCATCTGTCATATATTTTATTTACACCCGAAACAATATCATGTTCCGGACGTAACTGCTTTAATTAGAACTTTCAATATGTTGAATCGCAGTGATTACACCACCCTGAACTTTTAGACCTTGTTTAGCAGTAGCATTAGAAGCATCGATTTTGTAAACCCAGGTAGTACTATTATTTAGATTAACGCCGATATATCCATATCTTCCATCTTTAGGAGAGTAATTATTTGTTGTTACACTCGCAATAGTTGAAGGTTCAGGAAAACCAGTCACCTGCTTTACAGTTTTAGCAACAACATCGACAATAGCTAAACGATATCCGTCAACATAAGGCCCTTTAGTAGCCGTAGGTTCAATGTTAGCGATGAATTTATTATCGCCGATATATAACCAGTTGGTGATTACATATCCGTTAGAGGCAGTCTCAAAATTCATCAAATAAGTCTGGTCAAATTCAGTAGTACCAGCTTTGATACGGGTAATTGAAGAAGGTTTGGTTGAAGTTAACTTAGAGTCTCCAGTCTCCGCGGTTTCTGTATTGTCGTCGGTAGCTACTGACGATGAAAATGCATAAACATCTCCGTTTTCAACTACAGTCAAAGCATCTGTAAAATATCTGCCGATAAAGCTTGTTCTCGTATCTTTGATTGTCTTTTCATATTGCATTCCCGGGTAAGAATATACCGCGATACCAGCCTGATCTGGATATTTGGTATAAAAGTTTCTTCCGTTAATGCCAAAAAAAGGCGCAAATACTTTGTTTCCTACCTGTTTAAGCCAGCTGAAATGGGCAATTTCACCATTTCCGGTGGGTAAAAGCGCATCAATAGTACCTTCTGATGTCTGAACATTAGTCTTAGAATCTACGATATACCAGCTATGCAAGGTACTAGCTCCTTCAGCAGCAAAAGATCTGGCTACTTTTACCATTAAGATGTCATCATTAACCGGTGCAAATGCCTGCACGGTTGCTGCCACAAAATCATTCAGTTTATTTAACTTACCGTCTTTAACATTATAAACAGTAACGGCACCAGGACTACCCTGACCGTAAAGCATGCTGAAGAACTTGTTACCAAGTGTCACATAGTAGCGGTAGGTACCATCTTGTTCAACACCATTACCGATAATGGATACTGCACCCGTGTCAAGGCTAGATGCGGTCACCAGGTAATCTGCCACACCTTCTATCGCAGTCGGCGTAACCGCAAGCACAAAATTTCCAGGATTCTCCGGAATCGCTTCTCTATCTTTCTTTTTGTCGCAAGAGCTTAAAACCGCTACAAATGCCAGGACCGAAAGTGTTTTTTTAATTGTTGTGTTCATATCGTTTTTTTTGAAATTATTATTATTGTGATTTATTGATGAAATACCTGAGATTTAAATAGAATCCGCGACCCGGCTTTTGCAAACTAAAATTGTCAAATACCGGTTTGTCCGTAATGTTTTTTGCTTCCAGAGAAACGTTGTAGCGGCCATTTTTCATGCTATAGACAAAGTTCAGATCGTGCGCAAGCTGTGTAGGAACGCCATTTTTGTCGTCTGTCCCAGAACTGTTTCCTAAACTTGGCCAATAGAGCCAAAAGGAATGTACATACAACATATTATACCCCACTGTAAGATTGTTGCCCTTTTTTAAGACATTTTTGAATGAGGCTGAGACATCTCCATTGCCAAAAAAGTAAGGAATATTAGGCATTTGGTCCAGATAGACAACGCTTTCCTCTTCATAAAATCCACCAGTTGGTTTGGGATCATATTTTTGAAGGTTCCTTAACATTTGGTAAGTAACGGTAGTACCCACACTCAACCAGCTTTTATAAGAATACCTGATTTCGCCATCTACTCCGGTAGTGCGTACACCTTCGCGGTTATCTGCTATAGTCTGATTCTGAGCTCCGCTTGTACCGCCAACAAACTTATTGTAAATAAAGTCATCAGAATATCTGTAAATAACGTTAGCGGTTACAGAAAAGCGATTGACATCGCTTAGCTTAAACCCATAAACAATACCTAAATTGATATTATCACTTTTTTCTGGTTTCAGGTTTGGACTAGCTGCCTGATTTTCCAAGTCCCCAAATATTTCATTTGCTTCAGGCATCCGGTTGGTCAGCTCATAGGAGGTTCTGATTTGTAAGTCGGGATTTAAATAATAAGAAAGGGCAAAGCCGTAACCAAGTTTATCCGCTGACTTGTTAACTTTTGTGCTACCGTTTACATTTTTCAGATGAATGTATTTACCAAAAAGATTAGCACTCCATTTATTAGCTACCTCGTATCCGTATCCAAAACCAAGTACGTTCTTATCCATCTTTTTTGCTGGATCCAATGCATTTTTTTCCGGAAACAATAAGTCATCTGTTTTTCTATTGAAGGTAGAAAACACGTTATTTATCGCCACGGAGTGATGATTGGTGATTTTATAACTCATCATGGCTGTCGCCAGTCCGTTGTTGTTTTTGAATTTAGACAGCATTCCGCCAGCTGTTCGTTCACCCATGGTTTTCTTAGGGTCCCGTATTCCGTCCCAATCGTAATCGGCCATAGCCGTATCAATGGTTTTTTCATATCCAAGGTTATAGTTGGCGTTCACGGTCAGATCCAATCCCTTAATTAAATCTGTCTTCTTGTACTTAAGAGTTGGCATTACAATCCTTCCACTTCTGTGTAACTGACCGTAAACACTTTCAGGTCTGGCGGCAGTTTGTATTTCTTTATAGTTCTGGCCTAATGTGATACCAAACAAAAGGTTATCTGCGAAGGATTTATTGACTAGGCCGACGTTTGCGATCAGCGTTTCATTGTGATAAGTGTCATTAAATCGTCTTACCGAAGAAGCCCTTTTATCAGCCTCCATACTATTCTGCAACAGGGTTCGCAGATGTGTTTTATAGCTGTTATCAGAATAGTTTTGGAAAGCGCTGAGCTGTACCGTCAATCCACTCTTTGAAGTAGCCGCCGCATTGATTACACTACGATGCGTATTGAACGAACCGTAAGAGTAAGAAGCGTCTATATAATTACGGTTCCGATTACCGGTAACAATGTTAATTGCTCCACCAAGTGCATCAGAACCAAGCCAGATTGGTACAACACCTTTGTAAACTTCAATCCGTTCAGCAGCATTGATGGGAATATTATTAATCTGGAAAGAACTACCCATACCATCCATAGGAACACCGTCAATAAAATAACGAATGTGATTACCTGAAAAACCGTTTAGTGAAAGATTAAAATTGGATCCTACACCGCCTGATTCTCGTACACGTATACCAGCCACACGGTCCAAAGCACCTGCCAGATCCAGTGTGCTATTATATAATTGCTTCGCATCGATTGCGGTAACGTTAAAAGCCTGGCGATTACTTTCCTGAACCGCCGTACGACCTATAACCGTTATGCCATTCATATTTATCGACTCATAACTAATCGTAAAATCAGCTTCGGTATTTTTACCAGCAGTAACGGCAATAGCTTTTTGTTGAGTCTTATATCCTATCCCAGTTACGATTAACGTATAACGACCGGGAGTGATGTTTTTAATTGTAAAGTCGCCCGAATTGTTCGAGATTGCTGCGAAAGAAGTGTTTTGAATTTTTAAAGTCAGCGCGATTGCGGGTTCGCCGGATGTGGTTTTTAAGTTACCGCTAACCGATCCCAGGTTTTGAGCGTTTGAAAAAATACTATTGGCGCATAACGTAACCAATAACAAAATTTGTTTAAATTGCATTTGCCTTTTTAAATATCAACTTTTTAAGTGCAACCCCCAGTTTCTTGAGGGATTAGCCGCCCAGTTCGAGCTGGGCGGCTAATTTTTTTCAAAGGTAAATTTATTTAGACTATTTCCAAATAGTATTTAGGTTAATTATAAATAGTGTAAAAAGGTAATCATCCTTTATGGTATTACGTGTATTTATACACGTTTAAGTAATTAGCAGAGCAGTGTACTACAGACAGAGTATAGGCGTTGAGCTTGCCAATAGTGCACCACTCAGTGTTAATAAATGACTTCGAGTATGTAAGAGTTGATGATTCATTCGCATTGTAAATCAAAACCGGATTATGTAAAAAAACTAAAAAATTATTTTTGAAGTTAACGCGTATATTTCTGTGGGCATAGTAATCTATACCACCTGTTCGCACACACGACTCCATTCAGGTCACCGTAGACCACCAAAGCAAATGGATTCTCTCGTATGATGATTTATAGAATTATATGATGACTAATTTCATTAAAACTTGTAAATTTTTTTATCCCTGTTTTCTCCGCTTGTGTAACTGATGCTATTAGCAGATTTTTAAGGACAAAAATTATTCGAAATAAGGTAAGTAGCGGATAATGTTATTAAAATCTGGAAGTCTCTTTAAATTGGAATATCGCTGTTAGTTCCCTTATCGTTTGATTTTAAGATCTCCTTTATTCGTTGGATGTGAATATCAGACAGGCTTGCCCTTTCCCGGGCCAGTTTTGAGCCGGCTCCTGTAGAATCATTGGCAACAGTTGTCAATAAGTTTTTCCGTTCCTCAAACATTCTTAGTGCAACCCACATTGTTTCTTCAATCTTATTGGTTTGTTCTGCCATTAAAGCTGCTGCCGTATACGCGTGTCCGGTATGACAACGGTAGCGTATGGCCGGATCTTTTCCTATTTTCCATAAAACTCCTCCGCAATTGGGGCAATTAAAAGGTACCTGTTCACCAAGGGCGTTGACAGACGGCAGATCACTTAAAACACGTTCAGCAATTTTTGCCTCTATTAATATATCTTTGGGGATAACTTTACGTTTTCCTATTTTCCTGTTCATTAATTGGTAAAGCAAGCCGCCCATTTCAGTTATAGGCAGGCAATAGTCAATCTTTACCTGGTTCATTGCATTCTTTGGCATGTCGGGATAATCGGCATCGGCCGGATCCTGAACGATGCATATACCTCCGCATCGGCTGATCACTTTTAGTCCCGCGGTTCCATCATCTAAGTAACCGGTCAATACGATACCAATAACTTTGTTGCCAAACGCAACAGCTGCCGAACGGAATAACGGATCAATAGCAGGACGTGAGCGGTTTTCAGGTGCCCCTTTGGTTACCAAGATCTTCAATTCCCCGTCAATCATCATGTGATGGTCGGAGGGGGCGAGGTATAAATGTCCTGGCTTCAGTTCTGCGCCCGTGGTTGCATGCTGGCATTTCAACTTCCCGTACTGGTTTAAAACATTTAAAAGCACATCTCCTGTAGCATCACCCGATATGTGCTGAACTACTAATATCGGTGCAGGAAAGTCTTCCTGTAACTGAATTACTAATTTTGATAAAGCGTTAAGGCCGCCAGCAGAGGTGCCGATTACGATTACTTGCGAGATTTGATTGGTTTTTTTATGAGTAGTGGAGCGTCTCATTTAATTGGTTTTTTTGGTAAATAAATTTATAGCATTGTTGACAAATTGATAATAAATTCGATAAAAGTGATTCTTTTGCCTTAATCTTGACAAGCAGCATGTTTTTCCAACTATCATCAAAAACTCGAATCACTTAGTAAAACCCTTATTAAAGGGTGAGCCTTTCATCGGCGCTCTCCAATTTGCTGGCGCCACATCGAATAATAAAGACCTTTTTCATCTAATAACTGTTCATGGCTGCCTGCTTCTGATATTTTTCCTTTTTCAAGAACATAAATCAAATCAGCGTGCATTATAGTAGATAGCCTGTGTGCAATCAGTATCGTCATCTGGCTTTGACTTGCAGATATTTCCCGTATCGTTTTTGTGATTTCCTCCTCCGTTATAGAGTCGAGTGCTGACGTCGCCTCGTCAAAAATCAACAATTGAGGTTCCCGTAATAAGGCACGGGCAATAGATAAGCGCTGTTTTTCTCCGCCCGATAATTTCATGCCGTTTTCTCCAAGCATCGTATCTATACCATTAGAAGCCCTTGCTACCAAAGCGGAAGCAGAGGACTTCTGAAGTGCTATAGACAGCTCTTCAGCTGTGGCAGAAGGTTTTACAAAAAGTAAATTGTCTTTAATTGTGCCGGCATACAATTGTGTGTCCTGGGTAACAAATCCTATTTGCCTTCTGAGCGGATTGTAGCGGATCTTTGTGGAGGGTATTGCATTGAAATAAATATTTCCGCTGACAGGAACATATAAGCCAACAAGCAATTTTACTAAGGTTGATTTGCCGGAACCTGATGGGCCTACAAATGCAATGGTTTGTCCCTGTGTTATTGAAAAGGATATATCGTCAATTGCATTATAACCAGCCGTTTTGTGTCTGAATACTACCGATTCAAATTTGAGGCTTGTCAGCGCGCCTATGTCAATAGAGTCTGCAGGACGCTGTTCAACAGATTTATTCATCAGGTTGTCAAATACTTTTAAAGATGCATCTGCTTCCCTGTAAAGTACAATCAGATTACCAAGATCTTGTAAAGGACTAAAGATCGCAGTTGAAATGAACTGCATAGCAATCAGTTCACCGGTACTAAGCACTTTTCTGAAAATAAGCCATAGCAAAATAAACAGTATAGAATTCTTAAGCAGATTTAGCAGATTTCCTTGTAAGAAAGCAAGTGAAGCTACTTTTTTTGCTTTCAGCATCTCAAGATTAAAGATTTTCAGCGTCAACATATTTAGTCTTCTGATCTCAGGAAAGGTTAGACCAAGGCTTTTTACCAATTCTATGTTGCGCAGGCTTTCTGTGATGATACCCGCCTGCCTATCGGTTTGTCTGTTAATTGATCGCTGTATGGCTTTTATTCTTTGCGATACCAATCCCGTTAGAGACCCTAGTAAAAGCACGCCAACGAAAAACACAGGTACCAGCATCCAGTTTTTGTTAATACTGTACCAAATCAAAAATCCAACGCCGACCAGTGAAGAAAAAACTACAGTAATAAATGAGTTTGTGAAACGCTCAGTATCCGTTTTTACTTTTTGCAATACAGATAGTGTTGTACCGCTTCTGCTTTCTTCGAATTCCTGAAAGGACAAACGTAACGTTTGTTTAAGACCATCATTGAAAATCTGCATTCCAAAACGGGCAACCGCTTTCCTGGTAAAATATTCCTGTAAACTTTTGCAGGTTCTCGCAAGTAATGCTATACCAAAGGCCAGAATCAACCATAGGACTACTTCTTTCACGAGCTCTTTCTCACTTAAATTGTTTGGGTTAGAAGTGTATTGATCTATGATTCTGCCAAAAATTACAGGGTCAAGAAGATTAAGAAGTTGCGCCGAGCCTGCTAATAGCAACGAAAAGAATATCAGCAATCTGTGTGGTTTTAAGTATTTCCAGAATATCCGCATGGAAGAGGAACAACCAGATCCCTCTTTCGGTTTCTCAACATAATTTAAAGACTGCCCGCAACATGTACAATTTATTCGTATTTGAACCATGACTGCACGTAGCCGGACGATACGATAACTTGAAATGCCTTGGATATTGAATTAAAGAGCCGGTACTATTCGGTATAGTAGCTGGCTGAATCTTTAGCAATCGAGCCGGGAATAGTCTTTCGCTTATGGCTTTTAACAAAGACCACATTTTAGCCTATAGTTGTAAATACTTTTTGGCAAAAAAAATATTTATTTATATTCGCTAAATTTTAATCAGTCTAAATAAGGATAATGTTAGGAAAATTAACAACTGGTTGCATTTATGGCTCGGCCTTATATCAGGCATTATTGTTTTTATCATTGGCTGCATATGGTGTTTAATGAAGAGATATCTATGTTGCTTGAATCTGAAAGCCGTATAGAAAAACAAGATGAATCCGTGTTAATGCCTTCGCAACTGCATAGGTGTATGGTCTGCTCTCAAATAAATGAGAGAGATTCTAATATTTAATAAAAGTATGATCCCACAGAAACAGATGACTAAAGCACTGAAAACTTATAAAGTATGAAGATTTTTACTACGATAATTTTACTGTTCTCACTGTTGTTTTCTATTGACCAGGTTTATGCCCAAACCGGAAATATATCTGTTTCCGGTAAACTCATCGACGAGAGTGGAAGGCCGCTTACTAATGTCATGCTTTCTATTAGAAATACTAGATATACAGCTGAGACCGACACAAAAGGTCATTTTACATTTTATCTTCCTACAGGCACCTACACAATAGAGGTTAAACTATTGGGTTACAAGACTTATGAAAAACAGTTAAACCTGAAGGAGTCGATGGCTATCGGCGATATCCAATTAATATCGGATATCAAGAATCTGGATGAAATTCAGATACTGGGTAAGACAGAAGGACGAAAGGTGAAAGAACAGCCTTTTTATGTGAGTAGTGTGGAAACAAAGAAATATGCCAATACTTCTGCCGATCTAAATCAGATTTTAAACCGGACTTCCGGTGTACGTATCCGGGAAAATGGTGGGGTTGGTTCTAACTTTAATTTTTCGCTCAATGGTTTTTCAGGCAATCAAATCCGCTTCTTTATAGATGGTATTCCCATGGATAATCTCGGTTCTTCTTTTCAGGTCAATAACATTCCGGTAAACGTAGCAGAGCGCATTGATATTTATAAAGGAGTTGTGCCTATCTCACTTGGATCAGACGCGCTGGGTGGAGCGATTAATATCATTACCAATCCGAACCGGGAGAATTATTTTGATGCATCTTATTCCTATGGCTCTTTTAATACCCATAGATCATCGGTTAATTTAGGTTATACAACTAAATCTGGATTCACAACGCAGCTGAATGTGTTTCAGAACTATTCAGACAATAATTATAAAGTTAATGTGGAAGTGGCTGATTTAGTCACAGGCCTCTATACCCCTATGAGGGTGAATCGGTTCCATGATCGCTATCACAATGAAACAATCATTGCGAAAGTTGGAATGGCGAACAAATCGTATGCGGATCTGCTTCTTGTGGGCGTGACTTTAGGGAAAAATGAAGCTGATATTCAAACCGGGAACAGGATGTTTGATGTGTATGGTGGCCGTGAGCGAAACGGGACGATTATCATGCCATCTGTTACCTATCAGAAGAAAGACCTTTTTGTGAAAGGACTTGACTGGAATGTAAAGGGTAACTTCAATTTGGGCACAGAGCAAACGATAGATACACTTTTCAGGCAATACAACTGGCTTGGCGACTTTGTCTATAAAGGGAGCGACCCTGCAATGGCTGGTGGTGAAAATAGCAGAACACTTTATAAATTCCGCAATAATAATGGATTGGCAATTTCCAATATGCACTATCAATGGTCTTCTGCCCACCAGATTGATTTTAATTACACTTTCAATACGTTTGACCGGAAAGGGAAAGATGAGCTGAATCCCAATAGCCTTGCCAATGAGATGCCGAAGAAGTCAGCTAAACATTTCTTTGGAGCGAGTTATAACTATCAACTGGCTGATCGATTCACCGCGATGGCTTTTGTGAAAGAATACCTGATGCACAGTCAATCCTCCCGTGTATATAATCAGGAATATTTCAGACAGTCGAATGATTTCAACTACCAGGGATATGGTGCAGCCACAGCTTATTTTATAAAGCCCGATCTGCAGGTGAAAGCTTCTTATGAAAAAAGTGTTCGCTTACCTGAAAATGAGGAGATGTTTGGTGATGAAATTAACCTGGCGTCTAATTATAATCTTCGCCCTGAGAGGGGAGATAATTTTAACGCGGGTGTTGCTTACCGGTTTAAAATGGGTAATGATCATCAATTTAATATAGAAAGCAACGGGATTTATAGAAATACAACGGATTTTATCCGTGCACAGGTAGCTGTATCAGGCGATCGCGCTAAGAAAGTAAATGTGAATATGGGAAAGGTACTCACTAGAGGCGCAGACGCTGAGTTGAGATATTCTTATCAGAACAAACTAACGGCTACTGTAAATGCTACATATCAGAACATCATCAATAACACCGAGGCGGACGGTCCCGTGTATAAAGACCGGATTCCTAATATTCCTTACTTCTATGGTAATACAGGCCTGTCTTATAAAATTGATCAGTTTGGAGGTAAAGGAAATTCGCTTCGTATAGATTATAATCTGCTATATGTACATGAGTATTTTCTTCGCTGGCCCAGTCAGGGTGCTGTGAGTTCGAAAGATGTGATTCCGCAGCAGGTGGCACATGATGCTGCCCTGATCTATTCCATGCAGAATGGTAAATATAATGTCTCTCTGGACTGCCGGAACCTTACCGATGCTATGCTTTACGATAATTTTAGTTTGCAGAAGCCCAGCAGATCTTTCAATCTCAAGTTACGCTATTATCTGTCCAATTTTTAACAATAAATAATTAATCAAAACTAATAATGAAAACAAGATTCAAGCTTCTCAGTTTATTTGCGGTAATTGTCTTATTTGCTGCTTGCAAAAAGAAAGATGATGCCGGTCCGGATACCAATCCAAATGGTAATTATAAGTATGTATTTGTGGCTTACTCCGTGGGCACCGAAGGGGTAGAATCAGCTCCTTATATCATTTCAGCTAATTCGCTTACCGAAGGAACGGTTGATCTGTCTAAAGGTATTGAAACCGATGCCTATTCTTTTGTGGCGCAAAACAACACACTGTTTGCTGCGGTGTATGGTTTTGAAGGTCAGGGACCGATCACACCTTATAAATTAGATCAGCAGGGCAATATCAAGCAGATCGGTAACAAGATCAATGCGGTAACTGCAGCGATCTACAATACCGTGGGCGATAAGGAGTGGATAGCAGCTGGATGGGCAGGTTCTGCTACCGATCCGAATGCAACAATTTTCAGGGTAAACGCTGAAAACTTGCAATTGGCCGGATCAAACAGCATAAATTTAACGCCCGCGGCTATTGGCAATGAGTGGCCTCAATGGAATGGAATTTTTCCTGTAGATCAGGATAAACTATTTATCCCATACGAAACTTACCCGGAGAACGGCTCTTCTGTAAATACAGACAAAGCGAATATCCTGGTAGTTAATTATCCGGCATTAACTTATAAAAAGGTTATCCGCGATACAAGAACCGGTACCATAGGTAGTTGGTTTGGTATGCATGGGTTAAAGCAGATTGAAGATGGGGATGTGTATGCCTGGTCTTCTGCCTATCAAACAAATAATCCATCAGCCTTTATCCGCATAAAAAAGGGAGCGGAAGAATTTGATCAGGATTATTTTTTCAATGTAGAAGCGGTTTCCGGTGGATTAAGCTTGGGTAGAGCGGAATATCTTGGCGGCTATAAATTTCTCACCTCTTTCTATACTGACGATACGCAAATAGGCGAATGGGAAGGAAGAACGAAACTGGCAATTGTAGATGTTAAAGAAAAGAAACTTACCTGGGTTTCAGGTGTTCCTGAACATGCTCAAATGGCTTATAAACAGAAAATTTATCTTGAAGACGATAAAAAAACTGTGCATTATGTGTTTAAAGATGATAGTGGAAGGTTCTTTGTGTATAATATAGATATTGCCAGCAGTACCGGAAAGAAAGGTCTTGAATTTGTTAATGTGCAAGATATAACCACTATCTCTAAGCTTACTTATTAAGCTATAACTAATAGGCAGTTAAAAATCCTGATGATAGGGGATGTATTGATAATGAGCTAATACCTTAAAATATCGTACGAAATTGTTCGGAAACACCCGGTAGTCGTATTCTACTGTAAAAACCGCAATTCTGACTCAGAATTGCGGTTTTTGTTTTCAGGACCCTTTCGGATAACCACATAGAACCATTTCACCTTCATAAAGATAACGAAGCTCGTCTACCGCTCAAGGCTTTACAAGCGGAAAGCAGCTGGTATCTATTTTATTATTGACTTTTCTGAAAGAGATTATAACAATATAGGTCAGAATAAAAGTTTACTCTTGAATACAAGGAGTGTAGCTTTTCCATTAATGATAAGTATTCAATCTAATATTTCGAAGGCATCGAACTTAACAAATTGCAATTTCGGTGAAATAGAACTAAAAAAATACCCATTAGCACAATTGAAGAGCATTATTTTTTGTGTTTATTTGATAAATTATTCCTATCGGCTTTAGAAAATGATAAGAAGATAATGTTTATAAAGTTCACAATTCTAAATTTAACCGTTATAACTAATAATCCAGGCATTAAGATGTTCAGACCTATAACACCTCCTGTTTCACATTTCCTCAATTTGAACCTCAATTTTATCTTTCAATTAGCAAAGCTTGGGAGGTACCTCTTACTGATCCTTTATCTTTTTGTATCTCAGTTAGCATCTGCACAGATTAGAACAGAAACTGAGCTTACTACCTGGAAATTCCGTAAAGGGCCTAACGATTTAGCCACGGAAAAAGAGTTTAATGATAGAAGTTGGGAAACAGTAACTGTTCCGCACGATTGGGCCATATATGGTCCCTTTGATAAGGAAATTGATAAACAGGTAGTAGCTATTACTCAGAACGGAGAGAAAGCGGCCAGCGAAAAAACCGGCAGGACAGGTTCCCTTCCTTATATTGGTGAGGGCTGGTACCGGAACACGTTCACGCTGCCGCAATATAAACCCGGGCAAAAGGTACTGATTGTATTCGAAGGAGCTATGAGCGAACCTAAAGTTTATTTGAATGGAGAAAAAGTTGGTGAGTGGAACTATGGATACAATTACTTTTATTTTGATATCACTAAGCAACTAGCAGCCGGAAAGAAAAATACCATCGCCGTTCATTTGGATAATAAAGGATTATCATCCCGCTGGTATCCCGGAGCCGGTTTGTACCGGAAAGTCCGGATTATTGTTAAAAACCAGGAGAGCATAGAGCAATGGGGAACCTTCGTTACTACTCCTTACATTTCTCCAGAACTTGCCAAAGTAAATATCAAGACTAAGGTTTCAGGAAATAAACTTCGCTTGCAAACCTATATATTAAATGCCAAAGGAGACACGGTTGCTACTGATAAAACACAAGAAATTTTCGGAAAAGAATTTGAACAAAATATAGCGGTTTCAAACCCGCAATTGTGGAGTCCTGAAACACCTTATCTCTACACAGCAGTTACTAAATTATTTGAAGGAGATGTGCTTAAAGACGAAACCACTACACGCTTCGGAATACGCGAAATAAGCTATAAACCCAATATTGGGTTTAGCTTAAACGGTAAAGTCCGCAAGTTTAAGGGAGTGTGCCTTCATCATGATTTGGGTCCCCTTGGTGCAGCAATAAATGTAGCTGCCTTGCGCAGGCAATTAGTTATTTTAAAAGAGATGGGCGTTGATGCAATACGGAGCTCACACAATATGCCGTCCATAGAGCAACTTGAACTCTGTGATGAAATGGGCTTTATGTTCCTGGCAGAAACCTTCGACGAATGGGCAAAACCAAAAGTTAAAAATGGTTATAATCGTTTCTTTAATGCGGATGCTGAAAAAGATGTGGTAAATCTGATTCATGCCACACGTAATCATCCCAGCATTGTAATGTGGAGCTCAGGAAATGAAGTTCCGGATCAATTTGGAGCGGAAGGCGTTAAACGCGCCAAATGGCTGCAGGAAATCTTCCATCGTGAAGATCCGACCCGGCCGGTTACAGTAGGAATGGATCAGGTGAAAGCTACGATGGCATCCGGATTCGGAGCGTTATTAGATGTGCCGGGGCTGAATTATCGCACCCACCTTTACGAGGAAGCCTTTAAATCTTTTCCGCAAGGCTTTATCTTAGGCTCAGAAACTGCTTCTACAGTAAGTTCAAGAGGAGTGTACAAATTTCCGGTTGTAAAAGGGGTTGAAAAACAATATCCAGATTACCAGAGTTCTTCATACGATCTGGAATATTGCAGCTGGTCAAATCTTCCTGAAGACGATTTTATATTAGAAGATACTAAACCTTGGGTAATAGGACAATTTGTATGGACGGGCTTTGATTATTTAGGCGAGCCAACGCCATACGATAATAAGTGGCCTGCTCGGAGTTCTTATTTTGGTATCAATGATTTAGCAGGATTGCCTAAAGATAGATTTTATTTGTACCGCAGTAAATGGAACACGAATGCTGAAACTCTCCACATCTTACCTCATTGGAACTGGGAAGGGCGTGAAGGAGAAATAACTCCTGTATTTGTTTACACCAATTACGATAGTGCCGAACTTTTTATCAATGGTAAAAGTATGGGTATCCAAAAAAAGAATGATTCAACACCTCAGAGTAAATACCGCTTAATGTGGATGGATGTAACATATGAACCGGGAACGCTGAAAGTGGTAGCTTATGATAAAAACGGTAAAGCAGCGGCAGAAAAAACTGTAGTTACCGCCGGAAAGCCATATAAACTGGTACTCGATCCGGATCGTGCTGAGATTAAGGCCGATGGGAAAGATATTTCTTTTGTAACGGTTTCTGTGGTTGATGAAAAGGGAAACCCCTGCCCCAATGTTAGCGAGCAACTAAAATTCAGTGTTACCGGAAACGGAACTTATCGTGCAGCTTGTAATGGCGATGCCACATCTCTTGAACAATTTCATTTACCAACCATGAAGTTATTTAATGGAAAGCTGGTGGTTCTGGTGCAATCTGCCAGCACTGCCGGAGACATCAAATTATCAGTAACAGGGAAGGGCTTAAAAACTGGAAATATTATTCTAAAGTCTAAATAAGCTTTTTCATCAATGCATTGAATGGCAGGGAAGGATACGTAGTTGCTAATTAACATAATAAAAATAGATACTAATGAACTATCATATGCAGAGCACCATACAAACAGAAATGAATAAAGCATACATACACATGATAGCTTCATAGTGATTAAAAAACATACCGAGTTTACGAGCTCATTAATACCAATAAAATAATTAACTACGTATTAATAATTATATTCTGATGAAAAAGAATTTGATAGTCTATGTGTTCCTTACATTCATAGTTATAGCATCATCCGGGGCACAAACTAAAAAGGTGAAAAATGGAATTTTAGGTGCCGATATTTCTTTTCTTCCTGAGCTGGAGGCCCGTGGCAGAAAGTTTTATGATAAGGGAGTAGAAAAAGATGCCATGGAGATCCTCAAAGATTACGGCTTTAATTACATCCGCTTACGGGTGTTTAACGATCCAGCTGCGCCTAAAGGCTATTCCCCCGGGAAAGGTTTTTGTGACCTTGAGCATACTAAAATTATGGCCAGGCGCATCAAAGCCCTGGGATTAAAATTTTTGCTTGATTTTCATTACAGCGATACCTGGGCAGATCCGGGAAAACAATTTAAGCCTGCAAAATGGACAGATTTATCTTTTCCGGCTCTGAATGACAGTGTTCGGTATTTTACAAAGAGAGTATTGACAGAATTAAAGGAACAGGGTACACTTCCCGATATGGTGCAGGTTGGGAACGAAATCAATCACGGAATGCTTTGGCCTACCGGTAAAAACAACAATATGGATAGTCTGGCGACCCTGGTAAAAAGCGGGATAGCAGGTATAAAAGAGGTAAGTTCAAAACCAAAAATTATGATTCATATTGCCTGTGGCGGGCAGAATGAGGAATCCATTAAATTTATTGATGCTTTTTTAGAGAGAGGTGTAAAGTTTGATATCATCGGACAATCGTATTATCCTGAATGGCATGGCACCATTATGGACCTCAAAAATAACCTTACCGATCTCACTAAGCGTTATAAACAGGATGTGATTGTAGTGGAATATTCGCAAAAGAAACGGGAAGTAAATGATGTTGCATTTCAGCTTCCTGGAAAGAAGATTAAAGGAACGATGATTTGGGAGCCTCTTAGCTGGGGTGAAACTGTTTTTGATAAAGACGGCAATCCAAATACTTTTTTAAGTACCTATTCTGATATAAGTAAGCTCTATCTAAAATAGCATCTGTTAAATTGTATCTTTATAAATTACTGCCATATAGCGGATTACCGGTAAAAAGAGCAGCTATTGCCGCAATTTAATTTTGCTTATCAGGGCCATTTACGGTAAAAAGAAGCATCAGGGCGTAACTGTAAACGAGTACTGCGATTATATGAATGTGGAAAGAGAATAAGTAGAAGCTTTTCTTTAGGATATAGAATACATCATGATAAGAACCGGGCCTGGCAGCCCGGTTTTTTTGTGCCCTCTTTCGGAAGTTCTTCGGCTTTGCTCCGGAAGGGCAGGTACCAGCGTATTACCAGACAGGGGAGAGCAAGGCAAAGCCTTCGGGAATTGTTCGAAAAATGTTCGGGAAATGTTCGGG
>Ga0160467_100637_pt1 | contig 27999 bp, 22 predicted proteins | sample HID1972I_E11MG_FD_108221 | JGI IMG/M metagenome (GOLD analysis project Ga0160467, IMG submission 108221) | Enriched pill bug-associated microbial communities from UW Madison campus, WI, USA - HID1972I_E11 MG | ecosystem: Host-associated > Arthropoda: Insects > Digestive system > Unclassified ... | reverse complement strand
GCCCAATGCCCCCATTAGTCCCTGAACCGTCTTATGATTGATGCTATAACCCAGCTTCCTCAGTTCGGCCGTTACCCGCCGGTAGCCGTACCTGCCTTTATGTAAGTGGTATATGCGTTTGATCTCTTCCTTTTCATGCCGGTATTTATCATCGGCATTCAAACGCTTGCGATGATAATAAAACACTGAACGAGCCATCTGTTTGCAATTCAACAGAACCGCAACATCATGTTCGGGCCTTAGTTCTTCGATGGCTTTGCCCACTCATGCGTTCGCGGGCTTCTCGCTCCCTGACTAAGGCCTTGACTTTTTTAATAGTGCGTTCTCAGCCCGCAAACGAGCATTTTCCGCCCGGAGCTTCTCTAATTCTGTTTTAGGTTCATGCTTTGATCGTGTCATGGCTTTGGGTGGCCGTCCACATCTATTTTCTTCGTATAGCACAGCATACCCCTTTAACCGAACTGTCCTTACCCACCTTTCCAAAGCGGTCTTGCTTACACCATATTGCAGAACAACCTGTGGTAAAGGTACCTTTTTTTCTAAAACGCTCCTCACAACTGCTTCTTTGAAATCTGGCGTGGCCCTGACATTAGGATGTTTGCGCAGCCCATCCTCACCATAAAGATCATACTTTCGAACCCATTCCAATGTCATGCCCTGGCGGATATGACGTTCGCGGGAAAGGCACCGTACCGGCGTCCCCGTCTTTACTTGAGAAACAATATCCAGCTTCTCCTCAAACGTGTGTCTTGTCATAAATGAAGTGAACCCCAAAAGTTAGACAAAAACTTTTGGGGTTCACTTCATTTTCCTATGGCGTATCTAATTCCGCCAAGTATGTGTTTTAAGAACAATGGTTCTTTATAGCTTTCATCGCTATGTCCGCCTCCCGTGTAAAACGCTCTTCCGCCGTCAAATTCATGATACCAGGCGATAGGATGCTTACTGCCGTTTTCTCCTCCTGCATAGCTCATTTCATCCAGATAGGCCAATACCTTTATCTCTTCATTAATGCTTTTAAAATTATACCACTCGTCAGTTCTTTGCCACGTGTCAGGCAAAAAGCTTGTTGAAGCATGGTTCTTATCCACAACGAGTATGTTCGCTGGCTGCACCTTGGGATGATTTGCGAAATATGCACCCACCAATTTGTTATACCAAGGCCAGGAAAACTCAGTATCCGTAGCTGCGTGAATGCCTACAAAGCCTTTACCCGACTGAATATACCGTTCAAACTCCTTCTGCTGAACTTCATTTAACACGTCACCCGTGGTGTTCAGAAAAATTACTGCCTCATACTGCTTAAGATTTTCAAAATTGAATACACCGGAGTTGGCCGTCGTGTCCACTTGGAATCTGTTTTTTACGCCAAGATCTTGTATTGCTTGTATGCCCGCAGGTATCGACTTATGATAAAACCCAGCAGTTTTGTAAAACACAAGAACCCGGGCTTCTCGCTTGAATTCACTGTATACGGCATTGGTAGGCATCCACACAGTTAACAGGATTGCTAATAATATTAGAGGAGTTGATTTTTTAGACATATATGGGTTCCGTAGATCTAATATAAGCAAAATTGAAAAGGTGCGGATATTCACACGTCGATGTTTGACTCATTCGATTAATTCCGATGTAGTCCAAAGGCCAAGATTCAGCCTAAAATATCCATTCACAAGTGAAAGCACCGAGGGCTCAAGTGCATCTGAATGCATGCCTGTAAAAAACAAAACCTTTCAAGAAAGAGCCGCTTCATAACTCGTTATGAGCGGCTCTTTCTTGAAAGGTTTCAAAAATAATCGTGAAGACACGTGTTGTTGCTTACCAGTTCGGATTCTGCAATGCAGATTTCTCTTCGTTAGTTAGCAGCTTGCCATCTTTCTTCAATAGATCTAAAAAGCTTTGCGGCACTGGACGCAGATAATGTTTGTTTTCTATTGGCTTAGCCTCATCATTAAAAGCGATTGCCCGATTCACTAGCGTTTTGGTTCTAGCCAAATCTTCCCAGCGCATAAGCTCTCCCATAAGTTCGCGTGACCTTTCGTTCAGAATGAAATGTATGAACTTATCGTTATTTGAGCTCGCACCTACCTTGTCGTACATTTCGCGATTTGAGTTAAATATTTCATCTGCGCTGTTAATAAGGAGGTTGTTAACAGTGCTCTCTGTTACGGGACCCGTTATGTTATTCGACTCGTAATATGTATTCTTATCTGAATATGAAGCAAATGCCGTTGGATTCGTAGCCGGATTTGTTTTGTACGAGAGGCCACCGTCGGCGTAAGATGAACGATCTTCCCCTTCTTTGTATGCGGCTCGTTCACGCAGCTTGTTTATGTAGGGAAGTGCCTGACTGAATTGTCCTAGACGCCCATGCGCCTCTGCCGCGATTAAATAGGTTTCTGCAACCCGGGCAAGGATTCCGTCGCGTCTACCGAACTGACTAGCCACATCTGCCCTTGAGCCATCCATGAATTTCGACAATGCCACAAACTTAGTTGGGTCGACCTTCCCAAAGTTTCCATGCGCATTGACAAAAGATTGTGCCTCACTTGAAAAATATCTAACATACATATGCGGAGCACGTCGTCCAATATTTGTTGGAAGAGTTTCATTTGCCTTTGCCGGATCCGAACTGGTGTAACGAGTATCGCCTGCATCGTTCACGATGTACAGGATTGATTCCTGGCCTCCTGTGAATTTAGGTTTACCGACAAGATCAGGGCTAGGAGCTAGTTGCGCAGTCCATACTGGAGCATTTGCCGGTCTGTTACAAAGATAGTGGGTTTTAAAACTTTTCCAGAACCGTGAATCATTAACTCGGTCAAAAACGTCTAGAGCATAATCCGTTGACCGTAATCTCTGGAATTCACGATCTCCGGGTAGATCTCGTTGCATTCCTGCAAGGTTTTGATAAACAGAGGGATAGTATAAATGGACTTGATTTCCGTATCGACCTTGAGTTGCGGTGTTTCCAGAAAATTGGGCAGCGAGAATGATTTCCGATAGCTTTTCATTTGGACCATCGACCTCTGTATATTCCCAAATCTGTCTGAAGTTAGGTGCCAGAGTATGACGACCACTATTTATAATCAGATCAGCATATTTGATTGCCTCCTGAAGGTCATTTTGCCGTGTAGCGTCGTTCCAGTCATTATACAATTCGCTTGCGCGGGTTAAGTAAGCCTTTGCAAGAAAATGAGCAGCAGCCCACTTTGTGATACGGCCAGGTTCTGCAGGAGCATCAGGTAGTAAGCTGTAGGCCTCAGTAAAGTCTCTTATAACTTGCTCAAATACTTCCTGAGCTGAGTTTCGCGTAAATTCTTCCTCAATCGATGTAGAAGGAATCAATTTAAGAGGTACGCCGCCGTATTGTTTAACCAGCTTGAAGTAGTCGAAGGCACGCATGAAATATCCCTCGCCTAGTCTGATGTTCTTATTAGCCCCCTCTCCGTAGTAAACTGGTATGTTTTCAATTACTATATTAGCCGAGTTTATGTTCCCATACATGTTGTTCCAGACATCCGTAACGTGAGGCGTAAGTGAATTCAGGCTGCCGTCGTAAGAGTTCCACATCTGCATTCCCCTATCTCCGCCAACAGAAAACTCATCGGCTCCATAGTTGGTTGTGGTATAAGCCCATTCGTAATTAAAATGGAAGCGAAGACTTTGATACATTCCTATAACCAGGTCGTCCAAGCCTTTCTGTGTTTTAAAATCGTCAACGTTTCTGGCTGTTACCAGATTTTCCTCCAGGAAGCTTTTTTTACAAGACGATGGTACAGTCAATGTAGCTGATAGGAGTGCGGTAGTATATAATAATTTTGATATTCTGTTCATGGTATTTATTTTAATCGTTAACTGCTAAAATCCAACGTTTAGGCCGAACACGAATCCTCTGTTAAATGTAGAGCCACCCAAATCCGGATCGATCCAATCAATCTTTGAATAAATTAATCCCGGATTTAAGACCTGTGCATATAACTTTACATTGGATAGGTGCAGCCTGTTGCTTACGTTTTTAGGAAGGTTGTAACCCAACGAAATATTACGCAACTTGATAAACGATCCATCCTGGTAGTTCATTGAGCTTTTATAAGTATCACCGGCTGCACTTGCCCATCTTGGTGCAGGGTAATCATTTGTAGGATTTGAAGGAGTCCAGTAGTCAACAACACGTTGTGCAAAGCGGCCCTGTAATGACTCAGCACCCGTTTCTATCTTGAAACCCCATCGAGCAAACACGAAGAAGGAAAAATCCCAATTTTTATAGTTAAGCGTGTTTGTCAGTCCTGCAGTCCAATTAGGGTTGCGATGGCCTACTATTTTTCTGTCATTATTAGCGTCAATCTTATAGTCTCCATTTAAATCGGCAACTTTAATGCTACCTGGCGTGAAATGGCTGTTAGCACTTGCTATGTTAGCGTTAAACTTGTCCATTTCAACTTTGTCTTCAGGGGTGTCTTGCCAGATACCTTCTTTAACAAAGTCGTAGAACACACCAAGGCGCTCGTCTATAAACCATCTATTCGTAATGTCATCCTGTCGTCCGTTGGCTACTTCAACAATTCTGTCTCTATTAATAGAAAAGTTGAAAGTAGATGTCCAGTCAAAGTTTGACTTTTTGATGTTTACGGTAGTAAGTGACAAGTCGAGTCCCTTATTTGCGGTGACACCAATATTTGATAAACTTGTTGTATAGCCATTAATAGGATTTATACTTCTAAGCATGAGCAAATCATCAGTTCTTGATTTATATGCATCCAAAGATCCACTGATTCTTCCATTGAATAGATCGAAATCAAGTCCAACGTTCCATTGCGTTGTGTGCTCCCAACCGAGATCATAATTTGGCATAGGTATAATGTCATCAGCCGCCAGGGACGGGTCTGATGATACGTAGCCAGGAACAACAGAGTTACCCCAAGTGTAATAAAGAGTTGAGAGCGCACCTTTGGTTGTATATGGATCGACAGCAGCGTTTCCAGTGCTTCCAACCCCTAACCTAAACTTAAGCTGGCTGATCCAGGGTGTATTCTTTAGAAAATCTTCTTTGTCAAGTCGCCAAGCTACCGAAGCTGCTGGGAAGAAGTCCCATTTATTTCCGGCAGCAAGTCTCGATGATCCATCCCAACGTGCCGATGCAGTAAGTAAGTATTTATCAGAGAAGCTGTAATTCACACGTCCCATGTAGGAAGTCAGGGATGACTCCTCCAGTCCTGATCCAAAAGAATACAGGTTACTCACCGAGTTTAAGCTATTCCATTTTTGACTGGTCCAAGGTAGTCCTCTCGCGATCATAGAAGAACTCTCTTCTGTGTTCGAAGATGCTGTTTGCAACAAGGTGATGCCGAGATCGTGTTTCTCTGCAAAGGTCTTATTATAATACAATAAATTATCCAGAGTCCAGGCGAATCGGTTTCTTTGAATCAACTGAGCCTCGTTTACTGAACTCGGCTCTCCACCACCTCGGTTTATAGATTTGGCATCGGCCCAGCGACCGTTCCTAAGATTGTAAAAATCCGGTCCGAAGTTCACCCTATATTTAAGCCCCTCAATGATGTTGACTTCAGCATATAAGCTACCTAGAGTACGAAGTACCTTTCTTTCGTTAATATTGTACTCATCTTCCCCCACAGGGTTGATGATATTGATATCGCTTCCAGGAAGATTAATCCGGTTTCCGTTATCATCGAAAGGAACAGTATAAGGCAGCATCCCCTGAGCTGCGAAATAAAGATTCCCAGGTCCAGTGGCGTTACTTGTTGCAAATCCGTAGTTCTGAATGCCGTAAGTAGTCGTGATGTTACCGCCAAAAGAGAACCACTTTACTGGCTTTAGATCTGCGCTAAATTTCCCTGTAAATCGTTCATAATCTTGGCCCAGCTGAGTTCCTCCTTGTGACAAATAGCCAAAAGAACCATAGGCTGTCATCTTCTCCGTTCCGCCGCTGGCACTTATTATATGATCTTGAGTAAGTCCCGTCTCCAGCATCATATCGGTCCAGTTAGTTGTAGGAACCTTGCTTCCGTCCCAAGTTCCACCTTCCCAGCCTTTCAAGACGTTGCGCCAGGCATATATGTCTTGTGCAAACAATAAAGAGTCTGAAGCACGGGTAGGAGTGAAGATTTGATTCGCATCTCTTCTGAATTTGATATACTGCTCTGAGTTCATCATCACCGTCCTGTCATACATTTTTTCAACTGTAGCCGTTCCAACGTAGTTTAGAGACAAGCTCCCAGCCTTTCCTCTCTTTGTTGTCACTAAAACTACCCCATTAGCCCCTCTGGATCCATAAATAGCAGTTGCTGAAGCATCTTTCAAGATGTCAATTTTTTCAATATCATTAGGATTGATTGCTTCGATACCTCCGGCAGCTAAAGGAACATTATCTACTACGTACAATGGATCATTACTCGCATTCAGTGAACGTGCACCCCGGATCAAAATTCTACCCATCTCCCCAGGTCTCTCATTTGATGTAATATCAACCCCTGCAGCTTTTCCCTGCACAGCCTGCAACGCATTCTGTACCGGCCTTGATCGGATTTCTTCCGCCCCCACACTCACTACCGCGCCCGTAACGTCAGACTTCTTAACAATGTTATAACCAACAACCACAACCTCATCAAGTGCCTTTACATCCTCACTCAACACAATGTCAAGTCTGGTCTGGCCGTTGATAGACACTTCTCTGGTTGTAAAACCCATATAAGACACCACAAGTGTCCCATTAACATTAGCAGTCGGTACCCTCAAAGAATAAGTACCGTTCACACTTGTGGCAACTCCAAGATTTGTTCCCTTGATCTTGATACTAACGCCGGGAAGCGATTCCCCTTTGTCGTCAGTTACTTTACCCGTTAACGTGATGTCAGCAGCTGTCGAGCTTCTTAAGCTCGTTGACTGCTGTTCAGCCACCTCGGCGGCCACCCCATCTGCAGCCTTGTTCAGGACGATCTGATTGTTCACCACCTGATAGCCTATTCCTCTGCCCCGCAGAAGATCAGCCAAAACCTCCGATAGTATCTCAGACTCAGCAGAATAAGAAACCTTCTGATCTGCGTCAATCACGTTCTCGCTATAAACAAACTTAACGCCGGCGGACTTCTCAATCCCTGATAAAACCGTTTTCAATTTTGCCGACGTGTAATTAATCCTAACCGGGTTGTTCAATACCCCCTGAGCTTTGCCAGGAGCCGCATAGGTCACGCAGCAAAAGATCATTAACGCCATCAGCTGACTTAGTGTAATCTTCATAATGTACCAAAAGTCTTTGGAAGGGTGTAAATAAAAATTCATACTTTTAATTGTTTTATTTAGCTATAAATGAGACAATAAAAACCTGATGCACTCTACGTGCACATGTTTTCATGGTTGGTTTTTGGTTAAGAAGTGCCCACACACTTCTTAACCCTTTTTAAATAGTTAGTTTGGTTGAAAGTTCCTACGTCATATACAATCGGTTTATATTTAACAGATAATTATTCTTCGCTGAGGATGATCGTCTCCCCCTCAAATCCAAGGTTTATACTCAATGATTTGTTCATCAGATCCAGTATGACAGGTAAGCTAAGGCCCGTAAAGTCGGCCTTTAATGTCAAACCCTTTACAGACGAATTACTTACCATTACCTTCACGTCGAAATTAGTCCGCAAAACGTCCAGCACATCAATCACCGCCGCATTGTTGAACACAAATGACTTGCGATCCCAGATCCTGAGTGCCGCTTCAGTGCCGTTGCTTTTCTCTAACTGCTTTCTGCTTTCTTTATAAACAACTTTCTGCTTCGGTAATACATAAAGCCCTTCAGGCTGACTGCCTTTTTTCTGCGGAGTATACACAAACACTTTTCCTGAAACCACCGATAATCTCGACGCCTCTTTTCCATTTGCACGGATACTGAAACTCGTACCCAAAACACGTGTGTCAAATTCTTCCGTGTGAATGATGAAAGGATGGAGGGTATCTCGCTTAACATCAAAAAAAGTCTCCCCCTTCATGGAGATCTTACGGTACTTGTTTACAAATGGCAGAGTATAGCTTATTGTCGTTTCCGGCTTAAGCCATAGGCTGCTGCCGTCAGGCAAGATATGGTTCTTTAGTAAATTCGTATTATTGGTAATAACGACCGTTTCAATGCTCTTGTCGCCCGAATCCTTTAAAAAAACGTGGTTAAGAGCAGAGAATGCAATAACCAAAGAAGCAGCGACCAGTGCAACAGTATAGTATAAACGACGACTGGAACGATCCTTCTTCATGTCCTCCTCATCCACGTCCTGCTCATTCCTTCTTATATCAGACCGTACATTCTCCAGTATCCGTTTCCGGATAGAGTCACGTTCATCATCGTTCAATAACTCAGCTGGCTCCTTCTCCTTATCAAAAGAGTCGTACCAGTCCTGCACAGCCCGTTCCTCTTCAGGGCTGCATTTCCGATTCAAATACTTATTAATAAGCTCTGGTGAAATTTTCATTCGACTTTAAAGGTTATAACTGGGTATATAATTACAGTGAGCTAACAAAGCCCTAACCCCTAACCGAAATCAAAAAAATTAAAAAGAAGATAGAAAGATACTAAGGAGGAGAGTCCCTACGTGTTTCAGGTTAATTCTCAGGGTGCGCAGAGCACGTGTGAGATGATTCTCAACAGTTTTCTCAGAGATACCCAGGTAAAAAGCAATCTCCTTGTTCGAGCGAAATTCTTTCCTGCTCAATTCATAAACCTTGCGGCATTTTTCAGGAAGCTTTTCCACTTCCGTGCTCACATTCCTTTTCAGTTCATTCCAGTCAATTACCTCAACAGTGGAGTTATCGACATCTTTATTAACATGAATGACGTAGTTTTCATAAGCCTTCCGGTTGCTCTCTTTCTGGAAGGAAGCAAACACCATGTATTTAACAGAAGAATATAAGTAGTTTTCAAAAGAAGAGTTGATCACCAGAGAAGAGCGCTTGAGCCACACAGAAGTAAATATATCCTGCACTATCTCTTCTGCCGCTTCGCGGTTTCCCAGACGTTTATATCCTGCCGAATAAAGTTTAGACCAATACCGTTCATATAACTCCTCAAACGCAACCATATCTCCCTGTCTGAGCAGCGTCAATAAATTTGAGTCTGAAAGTTTAATGTATTGCCTCATTTTAAGAACTGGTTAGTAATAGATCAGCTTTTAGGTTCTGGAAAGGTCGTTAAACTTAATAGTATTGGAATTGTTACGCAACCCGCACTATCCTGCTTTGGAACCGCATGTTCATAGACTAAACTAAATAAAAAAGCTCAGAAAAATGGTCTTTCAACCTTTTCTGAGCTTTTTGTGTATATAATTGAGCTACTGTATGTTAATGTCACAGCTATACCAGCCGCAGCACATTTTAAATGAGCAGCTTTAGTGAACTACTTCCAGCTCCTCCTGTTTTTTCTCAGGTTCAGTCATCATCGCTTCAATATCATCACCCTTCTTATCCCATCCCAACCGATGCATAATATTATCAAATGCCTCATAAATTACCGGTACAATTACCAGTGTAAGGAACAGCGAACTAATCAGACCGCCAATGATCACCCATGCCAGACCGTTTTTCCATTCCGCACCGGCACCTGATGCAATCGCAATCGGAAGCATACCAATAACCATCGCAATCGTCGTCATCAAGATTGGTCTCAAACGTGCATGATTGGCCAGGATCAGTGATTCCCGCGTAGACTTACCCTCAGCTTTCTGCTGGTTGGTAAAGTCAACAAGGATAATCGCATTCTTCGCAACCAAACCAATCAGCATGATCAATCCCAGAATTGTAAAGATACTCAGCGAGTTGTTGGTTAAAGCCAGCGCCAGCAATGCTCCGATAATGGAAAGCGGAATAGAGAACATCACCACAAACGGATAGATATAGTTGTCATACAGGGCCACCATGATCAGGTACACCAGTACAATAGACATCATCAAAGCCATTCCCAGCGTACCAAAACCCTCTGATTGGTTCTCCATATCACCACCGAAGATATAACTAACTCCCGTCGGTCTCTTCAGGTCTTTAATCTGGGTCTCGATATCTGTAAAGATACTTCCCGAAGGACGTCCTACAACCTGCGATTGAACCGACACCTTAGTACTCTTATCTTGACGCTCCAGCTGACTCGGTCCTGATCCTTCAGTTACCGTCGCAAACTGCTCCAGCCGGATACGTTCGTCTTTCGAATTGATAAACGTCAGTCCCCTTACGTCATCAATGCTCTGTCTGTTGTAGTCGTCAAGTCTGATATTGATGTCGTACTCATACTCACCCTGGCGGAACTTACTGTCCGTATTTCCACTAAATGCTGTCTGCATGGTAGCACCAACAGTTTGAAGAGATAAGCCGAGCGATGACATCTTATCCCGATCCACCTGAACCTTCACCTCCGGATTTCCACTCTCAACAGAAAGCTTGATTCCGGTAGTTCCTTCAATCTTCTCTACTTTCCCCCGTACCACTTCGGCAAATTCCATTACACTTGGGAGGTCGGGTCCCATCACAATCACTTCAACCGGCGCTCTTTCAGCACTACCCAGAATACTCACCGGAGTAGTCGTAATCTTCGCACCTGCAAGACTTTCCGTTAGTTCCTTTCTAACCTTTGCAGCATAAACGTCAGACTGGTCAGCACGCTCTTTCCGTTCCACCAGCTGAACCGTGATTTCAGATTTATATGCAGTGGATTGGCTCGCACCCATACCATCACTTGTTTGACCCACAGTGGTGATCATACGGGTGATTTCCGGCTTTTGATTAAGCAGGTTCTCCGCCCTGGACGTCATCAGGTTTGTCTGCTCGATCGAAGCATCTTTAGGCATTTCAATCTGCACAATGAATTCACCTCTATCACTCTTAGGGAAGAACTCCGTTCCGATATATCCGGTTGCAAGTAAAGCGATAGACGCCACCAACATAAGAAATGTTCCCAGCAACACGGTCTTTTTATGTGCCAAAGACCAGTTTAGTATACCCGTAATCCAGGCTGTAAACTTGTCCAGACCCCTCTCAAACCGCAGGATCACACGTTCGAACATATTCTTGCCTGTAAGGTGCTCCAGTTTTCCAAAGCGCGAAGACAGCAGAGGTACAATAGTAAACGATGTCAGCAAGCTGAGTAAAGTGGCAATGATAACAACCACACAGAACTGCCTCAGAATATCCGATACCAGACCTGTACTGATAGCAATAGGGAAAAATACCACCACAATTACCAGCGTGATCGAAGTTACCGTGAAGCCAATTTCCTTTGTCGCTTCAAAGGCAGCCTTTACCCGGTTCTTGCCCATTTCCATGTGCCTGTAAATATTCTCCAATACCACAATCGCATCATCTACGAGAATACCAACTACCAGCGAAAGACCCAAAAGAGACATCAGGTTCAGCGTATAGCCGAACATACTAATTCCTATAAATGTAGCGATCAAAGATGCTGGGATCGACACCATTACAATGGCCGCATTTCTTAAACTGTGCAGGAAGAAAAGCATCACGAACGCAACGAGTACAACCGCCAGTATAAGGTCATGAATAACCGCATCTGCAGATTCAAGCGTGTATATTGAACTATCTGATGCAATAACCAGGTTAAGACCTACTTTCTTGTAATCCTGATGCAGCTTTTCGATGATCGTATGAATGCCCTTACTAACGTCTACTGCATTCGCATCCGATTGCTTGATAACCTGTAAAGCAATTGATGCTTTCCTGTCTACACGTGCCAGCTTTTCAACATCCTTCTGCGCGTCCTGTACATCCGCAACATCACCAAGTCTTACCTGAATCCCGTTCTTGTCAGATACGATCAGATTGCGCAGCTCTTCTACAGTACTGTATTTACCGGCCAGACGTACGAGGATATCCCGATCCTGAGTTTTTACAGATCCCGTCGGGAAATCCAGATTAGACCCCTGTATAGTCTGTTGTACAGTAAGCAGCGATAAATTATAAGCCTGCAGCTTATTATCATCAATACTCACCTGTATCTCGCGCTCACGACCACCGATGATATTCACCTGTGCCACCCCGGTTACCCGGGAGATACTTGGAACAACACGATTGTCCATCAGGTCAAAGAATGCTGCATCATCCATTGTCGAAGTAGCCGACATCGTAATAACCGGAAGGTCATCCAATGAGAACTTGTTCAGTGATGGCGCTTCAGTATCCTCCGGAAGTTCCGAAAGGATAGCGTTTACCTTTCTTTGCGCATCGTTCAGCGCCAGATCCACGTCAGTTCCACTGTGCAAGGTAATAACAACAGAGGAAAGGCTCTCGTAAGATGTTGCGTTCAGCTTCTTGATGTTCTCCATCGAAGCCACCGCATCCTCAATCTTCTTTGTCACTGTATTCTCCACCTCACTTGGCGATGCACCCGGATAAATGGTGGTCACCGAAACAACCGACGGAGAGAACTTGGGTAACAGCTCATAACTGAGCGATGTATAACTTATATACCCAAGAAGTGACAGTACCGTAAACAGTACGACCACTATAGTGGGTCTTTTTATTGATATTTCAGCAATTTTCATCAGGGAAATTTTATTTATTTAACATTTTCCACAAGGCTTCCGTTAACCAGGTTGATCTGACCACTTGTAATGACCAATTCACCTTCACGAAGTCCTTCCAGTACTTCCACGGTTTCACCAAATATTCTACCCGCAACTATCTTGCGCTCAACTGCTTTATCCCCTTCCTTTACAAACACGCTGTTGCTGTTCACACTGCCAACAAAGGCTGATCTTGGGATTGTCATTACCGGATCCTGCTTAGGGAACTGGAACACAGCAGTGCCATACATTCCTGCTCTAATCTGTGATGCACCGGTGTTAGCCAGCTCGATTTCAATCGGGAAGTTCAGGCTGTTATCTGCCTTTGCAGCGATGAAAGTGATCTTGCCTTTGAATTCTTTATCAGGGAAGATGTTTGACTTAATAGTCACTGCATCTCCTGTTTTGAGGTTTACTACCTGCGACTCGTTTGCAGTCACTTTTAGTTTCAACTTAGAAACATCCACAATTTCAAACAGAGCAGTGCCCGGAGATACATACGAACCCAATTCAATCGAACGTTTGTTAATGATCCCTGAAAAAGGTGCCTTAATATTTGCGTCACTTGACTTTCTTCTTGACGATTGTACCACAGCCTGTGTTGTTTTTACCCGCAGACGTGCATTTTCCAAAGCCTGCTGAGTTACACCACCCGTCTTGAAAGAACTTTCGTAACGTGCAAGGTCACGTACTGCGTTCTGATAATTGGCTTCAGCAGTTTCCGTATCCACAACCAGCAGCTCATTATCTATACGAGCCAAAACCTGACCTCTGCTCACGCGATCACCTTCTTCCACGGCAATACGTGTTACTCTCCCGGAGTTCTCAGCAGAAAGCGTTAATTCCTGATTTGAGGAGAAAGTACCGTTAGAAGAAAAGTTAAGGTCAATATCGGTCCGGCTAACCTTGGCCGTTTTCACAGCCACCGCACCCTTGCTTCCTTCCGCAACAACAGCCGTCTTCTCGGCATTCTTCTTTTTATTGCTTTGAAGTACCCAGCCAATCAGAACAAGGGCCGCCACTACTGCTATAATTGTAATTACTGTATTCTTTTTCATCGACTATATTTCTTTTGAGGATTACAAACTTTGCCGGAGGGTATACCATTCGGCAGTTCATATCTTTTAGTTTAAGAGAGATTTAATATTTCCGTTAGATTTCATCAGCTGTATTTCAGCAAGCTTGTAGTTCAACAACGCCTGTGTATAACTGTTCTGAGCATCTGTCAGCGCTGTTTCTGCATTTAGCAGATCTGTAAGCGATGCCAAGCCATTATTATAATTGTTCTGCGTGCTGTTAAATACCTCACGGGCAAGACGCATATTCTCATTCTGGTTTCGGATCGTGCTCACGCTCGTCCTTAGTTGCAGCCTTGCATTGCTGTAAGCCAGATTCAATGCTTGCCTGTTATCCTTCAGATCTTCTGAAATCTGATCGATTTCAATCTGTGCCTGTCTTACCCTCGACCTTCTTCCAAAACCGTCAAATATCGGGATGGAAATATTCAGCCCGATTGCCGAAGCCTCTGCCCAGTTCGCTGTTCCGTTACTCTTAAATAAGTCAAACTTGTTGCTAAACCCGTTCTGCGAGTAGTTGGTTATAAATGAAAGTTTAGGATAGTATTCCGCTACTTTAGACTTCTTTTGATAGATCAAAAGCTCTTCCTGTTTCTTCAGCAACGCATACTCAGTCAGCCCGGATACATTTACCGTATCAGCCAGACTGTTTGCCCCCTCTACGATCTGGTTAAGTTCAGCATCCGGTAATTCAACGCTAACACCTATAGGCATACCTATATAATACTTTAGAGTATTTTCCTGCTGCACAGCAGCCTTCGCAAGCTCATCGCGTTGAGTTTGAAGATTTGTCAGACTCACCTTCACCCGGTCCACATCAATCCGCGTAGCTAACCCATTTTTATATTGGTCGCTTAGTATCTTTTCAGTCCGTTGTAAAGATGATATGTTCGCATCTATAGCCTCAATCTTTTCACGACTTACTAATACCTGATAGTATGCAGAAGAAACCATTTGTAAAACATTTTCTTCACTCAGGTCAACATTAAGCTGGTAATATTCTTCTCCCGCTCTCGCAGCCTTCAAGCCGGTGAATACACTTTGGTTAAAGAGTTGCTGACTCAATTGCACCTGGGCATTTGCGGTATACTTCTGTCCGAAGGTTACCAGTATCGTCTCACCAGGTCTTCCCAGGATTTCACCCGGTAAAGGAGTTTTCTGCAACAACAAGTTGTCATTCAGGCTACCCGTTGCCGTAATCTGCGGCAGGGCCTGAGATCTAACTTCTGCAGTAAGCTCTTTTCCTTTCTCTGCTTCCAGTCGCGCCTTGCGAACGGATGCATTGTTCTTAAGGGCAAAGTTGAGCGCTTCTTTGAGAGATAGCTGCACAGTCTGTGCCTGGACTGATCCCACACCAAACGTGCATGCCATTATCAAGGCAGCAATCAGCGTGTTTATTCTCGGTCTGTTCATCTTCTTTTTTATTCTCGTTGTTATAAGGTTATTTGATCAATAAGTAGTGTTTGTGTTACAATGTCTTGCCATCTGAGCTAAAAGATTTTAATCCCGACAGAAAAACTTTACTAAGCTCATTTTGCCTTTCGAAGATCAGATCAAACTCTTCTTCTCCGGGCGAGAACTTATTTTTTATTGGTATGAGCACAAATACACTTAATCCGGTGATGGCATCAAGATATAGTTTGCTCATTTTATCTGCATCAACGGAGGCGATTTCTCCAGCGTTCATAGCCTTCGTAATGAGCATCGCAACCAAAACCGACTCTCTCACTCTCGCTTGTTCCATAACCCCGTAACAGGCGTTCTGTATCTGACCAGCTTCAGGAGATGTTTCCGTCAGGTTAAGCATAAAATATCGCTTGATAAATTTCTTACGACATACCAGTATGGTGATAAACTCCTCTTCGAGACTGTTGAGGGACGCTAATTGCCCCTCCAGCTCTTCAAAGTATTCAGTCATGATCTTTTCAACCACAGCTACGACAAGACTCATCTTATCGGGAAAATAATGATAAAGTGAAGGTTGCGTAACCGATATGTCATCAGCAATCTCATTCATCGTCGTTTTCTGAATGCCAAAGTGCGAGAAGCGCTTGATAGCGCTATCCACTATTAATTCCCTTTTCTTATCTATATCGTTCAATTTATTCTTTGACTTTTTTAATAATTTAGTCAAAAGTACGGCAAGAAAATGACATATTCAAGTTTTTTGAAACGCAAAAAAATTATGATATTTCGGAGACAGTAGTAACTTCCAGGCCTTTAAGGAAAATCTCGCCTAGTTTCTTTTGACGGCTAAGGATGCTGTCAAACTGTTCTTTCTCGGGTAAAAAACCCTTGGTGTGACGTTTTAAGACGGTAAAATAGATGCCCGAAAGAGCGTCTTTTAACAGAGCGGCAGTTTCATCAAGATCTTCGACTTCGAACTCGCCCGCAGAAATGCCTATTTCAAGTACCGTCTTCAGAACCGTTAGCTCAGAATCCTTTGCTTTAACAAACATACACATCAGGTTGCCGGGTAGCTCAGTGCCGGTGATCTTTGTAAAGTCCAGTAAGTTATAGTACTTGGTGATAAACGCCTGTCTCTTGTCAAGACATTTTCTTAGAGCCTCATGACTGTTGGTCGCACTCCCTACATCCTTTCGCATTTCAATATCCATCGTTTCGATAATGTTCTTGAGCACTGCCGAATAAAGGGAGATCTTATCAGGAAAATAATAATAAAGGAGGGCTTTGGATAAAGAAAGGTCATTCGCAATTTCCGTCATTGTCGTTTTAGAAAGTCCGAAATGAGCAAACCGTTTAAGTGCAGCGTCAATAATTAAATCCTTTTTCCTGTCCTGATTTTCCACGTTATCAAAATTAACTATTATTCCTTTACGAAAGCTATAATACACAAATAATGCTAAGGTTTTAATTTTCTGAAATTTGATATTTAATCCGAAATTCGGCCCAAAGAAATATAAAATGCATTCTATCGCCGAACACGTTTCCCTTAAAAACCTTAATACTTTTAGAGTTGAGGCATATGCACGCTGGTTTACAGAGATTCACAAAGAGGAGGAGCTTAACGAGCTTTTTGTCGAAGACAAATGGAGAAACGCAGAGAGGTTCATTATAGGCGGCGGTAGCAATGTGCTGTTCACCCGCGACTTTAATGGCCTGGTCGTCAGGATTAGTATTCCCGGTATCACACACAATATAGAAGAGAATACCGTTTATGTTACAGCGGGTGCCGGCGTTGTCTGGAACGATCTTGTCCAATATTGTGTGGAGAGGGGTTTTGCCGGCATCGAGAACCTGAGCCTGATCCCCGGTACCGTAGGGGCGTCTCCTGTTCAAAATATAGGTGCCTATGGAGTTGAGCTCAAAGACGTTTTTCATTCCTGCAGAGCCTATCATATCAATAAGGCAGAGGTAATAATTTTTTCACCTGCTGACTGCAAATTTGACTATCGTGATAGTATCTTCAAGCGTGAGCTTAAAAACCAGGTCGTCATTTCCTCGGTTACCTTTAAGCTAAGTTTGGTTCCTCAGATCAACGTGTCCTATGGCGCTATCCGTCAGGAACTGGAAGCTCGCAACATTACGCAACCGGATATCAAAGACGTATCCCGGGTGGTCTCCAGTATCCGTGTCGACAAGCTGCCCGATCCTTCGACCATCGGTAATGCAGGAAGCTTTTTCAAAAATCCTGTAATCGATGAACAACAATTTGTACAGCTGAAGTCTGCTTTTCCAGACATAGTACATTACTGTCTACCAAACAGTACAGTAAAGCTCGCTGCGGGCTGGATGATTGAAAAAAGTGGATGGAAAGGAAAACAAATTAAAGAAACCGCAACCTGGAAAAATCAGGCATTAGTTATAGTGAACGCCGGAAATGCTTCAGGTTCAGAGATATATAATTTCTCAGAGGCGATAATTAACGATGTTAGAGAAAAATTTAATATCACTCTGGAGCGCGAAGTCAACGTTCTCTAACCTCGTGATCAGGTTAAATCACTGGCAACATCCGGGTCTTTTAAAGGTTTTGGGCGTTTTAGCATAGTGTTTGTATATATGATAGCGTAACAGTTAATCATCTATAAAAACTTTATAATATGACTAAGATCGAATTCAACACTATGGTAATGCACCAAGCCAGTTCTTTAAGAATGTATGCTTTACATTTCACTCATGATGCTGATGACGCTAACGACCTGGTTCAGGACACGCTATTAAAAGCGATAACATATTATAATAAATTCAAAGAAGGTACAAACCTGAAAGGATGGTTGTACACCATAATGAAGAATACCTTTATTAATAACTACCGTCGCTTTGTAAAGATCAGCTCTTTCGTAACAAAGTCTGACGAGATATCTTCTGCTAACCTGGTGTTTTCTTCAACCAAAAATCAGGGAGAGTCGAAGTTTATTATGGATGATATTAAAAATGCATTAGGTAAACTGCCCGAAGAGTATTATGTGCCTTTCAGCATGTATTTCGAAGGGCATAAATATCATGAAATTGCAGATTACCTGGCGATTCCAATTGGTACAGTTAAAACACGGATCCACGTAGCAAGAAAGCTTCTTAAAAAGAGCCTTAAGCCTTACGATAACGGAGTTAAAAAACCGATATACACGGAAGCCGAATAAATAAGCCCCCTATTTCTAAACTCAACTATAGAAACCTCTGATATTATCAGGGGTTTTTTTACGGAAATTTCCGCCTAATGGCAGGCTAATTAATCGTTTAAACACGGTAATATATAATATTTAGCTATGTTTGCAATCGACCTGTCTTGCCAAAAGCAGGGAATCATGTATTCAGGCGTTCATGTCAAAGTTAGACGAAATAAAAAGACCCATAGAGCAAGAGCTACAAGCATTTGAAGAGAAGTTTAAGTCTTCTATGAAAAGCACCGTTCCTTTGCTCGATCGGATTACTCATTACATAGTTAAAAGAAAAGGTAAGCAGATAAGACCCATGTTTGTCTTCTTCTCTGCAAGCCTCTGCGGCGGAATCAATGAATCTACCCACCGTGGCGCTGCACTTGTAGAACTGCTTCATACGGCCACTCTTGTACATGATGATGTTGTCGACAATTCCTATGAACGTCGCGGCTTCTTTTCTGTTAATGCGCTATGGAAGAACAAGATAGCTGTCCTTGTAGGCGATTATCTGCTTGCTACAGGATTATTGTTGTCAATCGATCACGACGATTTTCACCTCTTAAGAATTGTCTCCTCCGCTGTTAAGCTGATGAGTGAGGGTGAACTGCTTCAGATTGAGAAGGCGAGGCGGCTCGATATCAGCGAAGAGATCTATTACGAGGTAATTCGTCAGAAAACAGCATCTCTGATCGCTTCCTGCTGTGCCTGCGGCGCGGCATCTGCCGGGGCAGATGTGGAAACCATAGAAAAAATGCGCTTGTTTGGCGAGAAGATCGGAATGGCTTTCCAGATCAAGGATGATCTTTTCGATTTCGGAACCGACGATGTAGGCAAACCTCTCGGTATCGACATCAAGGAAAAGAAAATGACGCTTCCACTGATTTACTCATTAAGTAAAGTAGACAGAAAGGAAAAGCAGCGTATCATTAATCTGGTGAAAAATCATAACGAGGATAACGCTAAGGTAGAGGAGGTGATCACTTTTGTACGAAATAACGGAGGTCTCGCTTATGCCGAAATGCAGATGCACCGCTACCAGGACGAAGCATTCGAAGTACTACATACCTTTCCAGCTCATAGCGCCCGCACTGCTCTTGAGCAGCTGGTACGCTTTACCACCGAGCGAAAGAAATAATCCTATCTGCTGGTAATCTGCTCGAGGATCTGCTCTACATAGGTTCGCTCATTAGCTAGCCTCGGTACTTTATGCTGACCGCCTAACTTACCGCGTGTTTTCAACCATTTGTAGAAAGTGCCTTCCGGTGCGACATGCACCAGTGGCCGGCGCAAAGCCATATCCTTAAACCGTTTCGCATCGTAATCCGAGTTCACTTCCCGTAGCGTGTTATCCAGAATATCTGTAAAATGCTCTATATTCGAAGGCTGGCTATCAAACTCGATGATCCACTCATGACCACCGTTCTCATCATCACTGAAATAAATCGGACAGGCAGTAAAGTCCCTCACTATTGCACCCGTTTGAGTACAAGCTTCTGTCAGCGCTCTTTCTGCATTGTCGACAATAACTTCCTCACCAAAAGCATTAATAAAATGCTTTGTTCTGCCCGTAATCTGAATTCTGTATGGTGATATAGATGTAAACTTAATCGTATCACCGATCATATAGCGCCAGAGTCCGCCGTTAGTCGAGATGATCAGGGCATAGTTTTTCCCCAGCTCCACTTCAGACAGGCTTTTTGTTGCCGGATTTTCTTCTCCAAAGTTCTCCATCGGAAGAAATTCGTAGAAAACGCCATAATCGAGCATAAGCAACATCTCTTCTGATCCAGGTAAATCCTGAATCCCGAAGAATCCTTCGGATGCATTATAAGTTTCCAGATAGTACATGGACGAAGATGGAATCAGCTTTTTAAACTGTTCCCTGTAAGGTCCGAATTTAACGGCTCCATGAACATAGAGCTCAAGGTTCGGCCAGATCTCCAAAAGATCCTTTTTGCCCGTAATTTCCATCACGCGCTTTGCAAGTACAACCGTCCAGGTTGGTACCCCGGCCATGGACGTTACATTGACATCAATGGTCGCGTGCGCCATCTTTTCAATCTTTTCCTCGTAATTGTCCATCAAACTGATCGACATATCCGGAGTGCGGTGGAATTCCGCCCACATCGGTAAGTTCTTAATAAGTACAGCAGATATATCTCCGTACGAAATATCTTCGTTAAACTGGTTTACCTTATGGCTGCCACCTAGTACCAGCGACTTGCCTGTGAACATTTGAGTGTCGGGCTTATTATTACAATAGATCGAAATCATATCTTTCCCCCCTTTGTAATGGCACTCTTCCAGTGACTCAGCACTCACCGGAATAAATTTGCTCCGGTCATTCGTCGTGCCCGACGACTTAGCAAACCACTTCACTTCAGAACCCCACAGAATGTTCTGTTCCCCCTTCATCATTCTTTCGATGTAGGGTTTTAACGTTTCGTAGTTTTGCAGTGGCACCCGTTGCTTGAACTGCTCCTGATTGAAGATCGAATCATAGTCATACAACTTTCCCCATTCAGTTGACCTTGCCGAAGATATCAGTGTGCGGAATACCTCATCCTGCACATCATGAGGATGATTCATAAACAGCTCTATCTGGTCCATTCGTTTTTTCATGAACCAGGTTACGATCGTATTTACAAGTGTCATAGGGGAGCGGGGTTGCTATTCTTCTTTTTACGCAATTCAAAGTGTTGACCCAAATAGAATTTTCTGGCCATTTCATTATTGGCAATCTCCTGGGGAGTGCCGGTAAGCATGATCTTTCCTTCAGTCAGCAAGTAAGCGCGGTCTGTTATCGAAAGCGTCTCCTGGACATTGTGGTCGGTTATCAGAATACCGATATTACGGTCTTTCAACTTAGATACGATGGATTGGATCTCTTCCACCGCAATAGGGTCAACACCTGCAAAAGGCTCATCCAGAAGGATGAAATTCGGGTCAGCGGCAAGTGCTCTCGCAATCTCTGTACGTCTTCTCTCTCCTCCGGAAAGCAGATCCCCGCGGTTCTTGCGAACTCTGTTCAAGCTAAATTCAGAAAGAAGCTCCTCCAGCTTGTCTTTTTGCTGTGCCTTGGTCAGTTTGGTCATTTCCAGTACGGCCATTACATTGTCTTCCACGCTAAGCTTCCTGAAAACAGACGCCTCCTGCGCAAGATAGCCTATCCCTTTCTGCGCCCTCCGGTACATAGGGTCGCTGGTGATATCTTCAGACTCCAGGTAGACATGTCCCTCGTTTGGCTTTATCAAACCTACGATCATATAGAATGATGTGGTTTTTCCGGCACCGTTCGGGCCCAGAAGACCCACAATCTCACCCTGTGCAACCTGGAAGGACACATCGTTCACAACCGTACGCTGCTTATATTTCTTTACTAAGTTTTCTGCTCTGAGTATCATTTTAATTGTGTTGAGGTGTGCGCCTTACACCTTTCAAATTTAATTGAATAGAACGTTTGTCTTTCCAAACATTCTCCTCAATTGTGTAACAAATATCAAAGGGTAGGCCCCCCTGCACGATATCTACATACTCGCCCAGTCCAAATCCAATACAATCAAAAGCGTGTGAGCTTCCCTGCTTAACAGTCATTTTAAGGTGATTGTTTCCAACTACCTGCGGACTGCCCAGACACTGAACAGCATGACTAATGAATACGGGTGTTGTGTTTAAAGGCCCATAAGGCGCAAACTGACTCAAAATCCTGAAAAATTTGCCTTCGATCTTCTCCAGATCAAGGCTCGCGTCGATCACCTGTTCTTGTATCAGCAGCTCATCGGGTATCGTCTGGGACACAACGTCTTCAAACCTTTCCTGGAAAGCCAGCAGGTTCTCGCTTTTCAAAGTAAGTCCTGCAGCATATTTATGTCCCCCAAACTGCTCAAAAAGATCACTGCATGAATTCAATGCTTCATACAAGTCAAAGCCGATTACCGAACGGGCCGATCCTGATACATGCCCATTTGATTGCGTAAGCACAATTGTAGGTCTGTAATATTTTTCAGTCAGACGGGAGGCCACGATGCCGATCACTCCTTTATGCCAGCCTTCGTTATAGACGACGGTTGTCTTCCGGTTTAAAAGCGCCGGATCAGCAGCAATCATCGCAAGAGCCTGTTCCGTGATGGAGGCATCATGCTCTTTTCGCTCGGTATTTTTGATATTAATAACGTGACTGTGACTTCTGGCTATGTCCCTGTTCTCCGAAATCAAAAGATTAACGGAGTGACGCGCATCGTCTATTCTCCCCGAAGCATTGATACGCGGGCCGAGTGTGAACACCACATCAGATATAGTATACTGCTTTTTACCCGCAATCTCAATCAGTGCCGCCATACCATGACAAGGCGACGTATTGAGGCGCTGCAAACCAAACTTTGCCAGAACCCTGTTCTCTCCGGTAATAGGTACAATATCTGAAGCAATGCTGACGACCACCAAGTCGAGATAACATTCCAGATCCTCAAAGTCAATATTATTGCGCATGGCAAAGGCCTGTATAAGCTTGAAGCCGATACCGCAGCCTGAAAGCTCCTTATAAGGGTAGGAGCAATCACTCTGCTTCGGGTCGAGCACCGCTACCGCGTCGGGAATAATGCTACCGGGAGTATGGTGATCGCAAATGATGAAGTCAATTCCCAGACTGTTTGCATAATCAACTTTATCAACCGATTTAATGCCGCAGTCGAGCGCAATGATCAGCGTAATATCATGCTCATGTGCATAATCAATGCCCTGAGTCGAAATTCCGTAACCTTCTTTGTACCGGTCAGGGATATAATAATCAATATGGTAATGATATTTCCGTAAGAACCCATAAACAAGCGCGACGGACGTAGTACCGTCCACATCATAGTCCCCATAGATCAGGATCTTTTCTTTGGAAAGCAGCGCGCGCTGTATCCGCTCTACCGCCACCTCCATGCCCTTCATCAGAAAAGGGTCGTGCAGATGGTTCAGAGAAGGCCTGAAAAAATTCCGGGCATCCTCATAAGTAGTAATGTCACGGGCGACAAGCAGGGTGGCCAGAACTTCATCGATGTTAAGCTGATGTTGAAGTTCCTTAATAGCTTTCAGGTTCTTTAACTCCTGTTCTGCCCACCTTTTTTGCATATCTTTGTTAGGTTGTGGGGTTAAATATACTATTTAATACGTTATTATTTGCCCATGTCTTGTTAAGCAATTCATTATCAACTTATACATTTTTCCGATGAAATCGTCATGAGCGCAGCCGCTCAAAAACAATAAGGAATGTGCTTGTGATAGCTTCATCACCATAAAAATAAAATACATCCTAATGAAAGTATACTCTTTGAACGAAGGTTCTTATTCTGTAGACAGTTCTAAAAAATTTATTCCTTTTAATCCCGAGACTGATAATGCAAAGGATCGTCCAGGGTCATTGTTTATTCACGTTCAGCCATTCCTGGTAGAATTGGACGGTAAACTGATCGTTCTGGATACAGGTCTTGGCTATAAGAACGAAGCCGGGGAGCTCGTCATACATGAAAACATCCGCAAGGCCGGCTATGATCCGGAGGACGTGAGCATGGTTCTGATGTCGCATCTTCACTACGATCATGCAGCTGGAATGATTTACGAGAAAGACGGCAATATGCAGCTGTCCTTTCCGCATGCAGAGTATGTCATCAACCGAAATGAATGGGAAGTGGCTTACAGCGGGGCATCTTCGTCCTACCACACAGACATCTTTGACATTGTTCAGCGCAGCGGTAGTATTCACTTCATTGAAGGTGACGGAAAACTAACGGATAAGATCAGCTACGAAGTAACTGGGGGACATTGCCAGTTCCATCAGGTGTTTCTGATAGATGATCAGGGCGATAAGTGTTTCTTTGGGGCAGATATATTGCCTGAACCTGAGCAACTCCTCAGACGATTCAAGGCGAAGTATGACTATGACGGTGCTAAGTCGATGGAGCTGCGGGAGCACTACGGCAAGCTGGCGGCAAAAGAAAACTGGCTATGTTTATTCTACCATGCTAAGAAAGATTCCTTAGCCAGGGTAGAAGAGGTGGATGGATCGTTTAAGATTCTTAAGGCGTAAAACATAAAAGGTTGGGTTGCTATTTACCTAATTAAACTTCATTTTCTTAACTATTTTTCTCATCGTTTCTTAACATTATCGGGAGAGTTGCTGATATAAAGGATGAGAAGAGTGATGTTTGCGTTTGTATTTCTATAAAGAATGTGGTTCCAGTTATAGGCCGCCATGTAAGCCTGTCCATTGTGATCGCCATTGCAGTCATAATACACAGGGTGCGGATCCGGATCCGGGTCTGAAGGATTTGGATCAGGGTCAGGTGTCGATTCGCAATATGTTATACATTCCAGGTCGACGACCTCTTTGCTCTTTCCTGCAAGTCACGATAGCTTCGGTATCATTTGAGTCTCCCTCGCAGATCCAATCATACACTGGGAGACATTCGTCCCAGCACCTTGTTCCCATTACTGTTGCACTACCCTTAGTTTGGCATTCCCCGGTTCGGGAGAATATACCCGAACCACATTTCCGTCCTTTATCCTGAGTATCTGTATTACCTTTCCGCTTAAATCAGCATTCCAGGTATCCGCAAAAGTTCCGCTGCATCTTCCTGATGCTGTTTAACGACATTTCGGCCTTTCGTCTGATGAGGTATTTTTATCAGGGATGTAAGTTACCAATCTTTCCCTGATCTCATGGCCCGGATTCTTTATGAATAGAATACGCTGGAACACCCAGTTTCCCACTGATTCATCCGGTTCGTATTTAAGGCTATCCTGAAAGAATCCGCTCAAGTGACTTTTTAATTAAAGGTCGCCGACGATATAATTAGGAAAGGATTTACCTAATTAAACTTCATTCCTTTAACTATATTTCTCATTGTTTCAATCTTAACATTATCGGGAGAGTTGCTGATATAAAGGATAACAAGCGTGATACCTGCATTTACATTGTTATAAATGATATGATTCCAGTTGGTAGATTTGTAGTCCTTTACGAAGAAAAAGGTAGCCTTATATCCCTGACCTGTTAGATTTTCAGTATATCTCTCCATCCCTGAAGATAAAGGAGTAAATGTTTCAATAATGGCAGGAACTGTTCTATCCCAGTTCTCGATAAGTTGCCTATCTTGTTTTGGTGATATTTCAATTAAATCATCACTACCTTTTAATTTGTAAAGTTTGCTGTTAATAGATAATTTGAAGTCCTTATTTATTATATTTCCCTTAAACGTTTTAAACTTTTCTTTATGGTAGGCTTTAGCATCCGGTATCGAAGAAGGCGAAATCTCCTCCAATAACGGGTTGGTAAGCCTGACTTCATTTAACATCTTTTGACCAAAGCATATATGAGTGAAACTGCTGAGCAGGACTATCAAAATAAGATTTTTCATAATATATAGTAAATTAACACGGATTAGTACTTGTTACTTTGTTACTTCCATTTATATCCAGCTGCATGTTGCTGCTTGTTGAATTTACATTCTGTCGTGTAAGGTTAATGGCATTGCCGTACATGGATAGTAATGCGTATTCTCCAGCTTCCTGTATGGTGGCTCCAGCTGTGTTTGTATAATAATTGTTAGCCAGATTCTGCCATGTTTGATTAGCGCTGCTTTGATCAAAATTATTTTGAAAGGCTTTATAAGCATCAGCATTTTTAATGGTTACGGTGTATACATAGTTACTTGTAACCACAACAGCGGCAAAGTTATCGGTATAAAGATTTACTTCCTCGAATGAGATTCCGGGCATGGATCCCATTTGCGCCAGGTTGACTCCGTTCATCACATCGCTGGGATTCGGCGCATTACCCTGGGGATGATTATGCATGTGCCCTATCACATAACCCCTTGAGGGGTCCCAGGTAAAAGGAGAGAGATCAACAGCCGAATTTGATCCACTTGTAATAGCGGGGCCCAACTGGAATGATCCACCAGCAGTGTTACTACTCAAAAAAAACTTACGGCCGGTCTCAAAGTTGTTGTCTTTGATAGCGTTAATGGCATCATTCACAGCGGCGTTATTTTCAAGCTCATTTCCTTTTCTGACACCATCGCAGGGATCGTTCTCTGAAGGGCAGTTTGTTAACCCTGTATTTCCTCCGATACATCCGCAGGCGGCCATGTGAGCCTGTCCATTGTGATCGCCATTACAGTCATAATACACAGGGTGCGGATCAGGATCCGGATCCGGGTCAGGTGTCGATTCGCAATACGTGGTACATTCAAGGTCGATTAGTTCTTCCCTGCAAGTCACGATAGCTTCGGTATCATTTGAGTCTCCCTTACAGATTCAATCATAGACTGGGAAACATTCGTCCCAGCACCTCATTCCCATTATAGTTGAACGGCCCTTAGTTGCGTCACTCCCCGTTTTGGGAGAATTACCCGAACGACATTTCCGTCCTTTATTCGGAGGATTTTTATCACCTTTCCGCTTAAATCAGCGTATTCGAGGTATCCGCAAAAATTCCGCTGCATCTTCCCGATGCTGTTTAACGACATTTCGGCCTTTCGTCTGACGAGGTATTCTTTATCCGGGATGCAAGTTACCATCCTTTCCCTGATCTCATGGCTAGGATTCTTTATGAACAGCATACGCTGAAATACCCAGTTTTCCACTGATTCACACGTATTGTATTATTAGACTTTTCTTAGGGGGCCGTTTTAGTGCCATTTTAATAAACCTGCCGGCGAAGTAAATCAATAAGATGACTAATTAACCTTCATGCCTTTAACTATTTTTCTCATCGTTTCAATCTTCTCATTGTCTGGAGAGTTACTGATGTATTTGATGAAAAGAACGATGTTGGCACCCATATTGTTGTACAAAATATAGTTCTTATTAGTCAATTTATAATCTTTTACAAAGAAAATGGTGGCTTTAAAGTCCTTGCCAGCCACGTTTTCTGTATATCTTTCGTGCCCCGGAGATAAAGGTGTAAGGGTCCCAATATATTCGGGTACTGTTTTATCCCAATTTTCAAACAATCCCTTATAAAGCATTGGTGATATCTCGATCAAATCATCGCTGTTCTTTAGCTTATAAAGTTTGCTGTTCTTATGCGACTTGAAATCTACCTGCGATAACCGGCCTTTCGGGGCCTTAAACTTTTGTTTTTGATAGGCTTTAGCATCCGGTATAGATGATGGCGAAATCTCCTCCAATAGCGAGTTGGTAAGCCTGACTTCATTCAACATCCTTTGAGCAAAGCATAATTGGCTGAAAACGCTGAGCATGAGGATTAAAATTAGATTCTTCATAATTAGCTTTGTTAACATTGATTATTGGCTGTTACCTTATTGTTATCATTTATATCGAGCTGCACATTACTGTTTGCTGAATTGACGTTTTGTCTTGTGAGGTTAATCGCATTTCCATACATGGATAGTAATGCATATTCCCCAGCCTCCTGTACTGTGACACTACCGTTTTGAGCATCTATATAGTCTTCGGCAATCTCGGCCCATGTTTGATTCGCAGCCACTTGATCAAAATTATTTTGAGCGGCTTTATAAGCATCCCGTATCCTTAATGGTAACAGTATATACATAACTGCTTGTAACGACAACAGCAGCGAAGTTTTTGGTATACAGGTTTACTTCTTCGTAGGAGATACCTGGCATATTGCTCATTTGCGCGAGATTTACCCCGTTCATCACATCGCTGGGATTAGGTGCATTACCCTGCGGGTGATTATGCATGTGCCCTATCACATAACCCCTTGAG
>Ga0160467_100634_pt1 | contig 28118 bp, 13 predicted proteins | sample HID1972I_E11MG_FD_108221 | JGI IMG/M metagenome (GOLD analysis project Ga0160467, IMG submission 108221) | Enriched pill bug-associated microbial communities from UW Madison campus, WI, USA - HID1972I_E11 MG | ecosystem: Host-associated > Arthropoda: Insects > Digestive system > Unclassified ... | reverse complement strand
TTCACTGCTGGCGGTGCCACACCGCCTCCATATCCACAACAAATCCGACCTCCTGCCGGAAAAGGGGACGGACCCCGCCTCCGTCCCCGACCGTGTGTTCGTATCCGCCGCTACCGGTGCCGGATTGGACGAGCTGCATGCACGGTTGCGGGCCATCGCCAGTGCCGGCGCGGGCGAGCAGGTGGAAGGGGAATTTTCCGCACGCACCCGGCATGTGGATGCCATTGAACGTGCGCAGCAGCATGCCCTGCAGGCCGATGGCGAGCTGGGGCACGAACATCTGGAACTGGCGGCCGAAGAACTGCGGCTGGCCCATGAAGCGCTGGGCGAGATCACCGGACAAATGAGCGCGGACGATCTGCTGGGGCGGATCTTCTCCAGTTTCTGCATCGGGAAGTGAGGTGTGGTCCAGGGACGTCCACTGAAGTCTGCCAATGTGCCTGTAAGCTGTATAAATAAAGGGATTTTTGTCTACTGAGTGATTCGGTGATATAGTCAAAGCCATCGCTGTTCGGGTCCATATATGGGTCCAAGTTCACCGAATGGCCTGACTTTTGACTTCCATGGACCCAAAGGAGGGTCCATGTCTCTCACAGACACCGCACTCAAGGCGCTCAAGCCCCGGGACGCTTCGTATATCGTCAGCGATGACCGCGGGCTGTACGTGGAAGTGCTGCCGAGCGGCAGCATCGTCTGGCGTTATCGCTATCGGCTGAATGGCAAACGCGAGAAGCTCACGCTGGGCAAGTACCCGGCGCTTACCCTGAAGAACGCACGCCTGAAGCGGGATGAGGCGGCGCGTCTGGTGGCGCTGGGCCAGTCTCCTGCAAAGAAAAAGCAACAGGAGAAAGTAGCTGGGGCAGAAGACGCCACCGTGGCCGAGTTCGCCGAGCGCTTCTTCAAGGACATCCAGTCACGCGACCGCAAGGACGTGACCATGCCTCGTCGCTACCTGGAAAAGGACATCCTGCCGCACATCGGCAGCAAGCCGGTCCGGGACGTCACCGCCGAAGACGTGCGCAGCGTCATCTGGCGCAAGAAGGCGCAAGGCTTCGATGCCGCCGCCGGCCAGGTGCGCGGCCTGCTCAAACGCATGTTCGACTACGCGCTGACCTGCGGCCTGATCCAGGCCAACCCGGTCATGGCCCTGCCGATGCGACACGTCTATCGCGCCGCCGCCCGCGACCGGGCGCTGACGCCGGACGAGATCCGGCAGTTCCTGCGCGCCATGCAAACCTCCAACATCCGCCGCCATGTCAAGATCGCCTTCCAGTTGATCCTGATGACCCTGGTGCGCAAGTCCGAGCTGATGCTGGCCCAGTGGAAGGACGTGCGTGTGGACGAAGGTGAATGGCATATCCCGATCGAGAACTCCAAGACCGGCAAGCCGCACATCGTCTACCTGTCCACTCAGGCGCAGACGCTGTTCAAGGAGCTCAAGCCGCTGGCCAGCAGTAGTGACTGGGTATTGCCAGGGCGTGGCACCTTGGCCAAGCCCTTCGCCAGCAATGCACTGAACCAGGCGTTGAAGGTGTCATTGCAGGGGCAGGAAATCCCCGCCTTCACCATCCATGACCTGCGGCGCACTGCTTCGACTCTGCTGCACGAGCAAGGGTGGCCTTCGGACGTGGTGGAGAAGGCGCTGAACCACACTATTGGCGGCGTGCGCGGTGTCTACAACCGGGCCGAGTACGCCGAGCAAAGGCGAGAGATGTTGCAGGCGTGGTCGGATTACATCGACGGGTTGGCGCCGTCGGCCAATCTGGTGGTGTAAGTCCGTCCGGGGCCGAGGCAACCTTTTCCTTTTCTGGGTAGGGCCGTTGACCCTTGGCGCCATTCCCCTTCGGCTTATTGCCCTTGCCTTTTCGTAATAGAAGTTGCCAACCGTCGCTCCACATACGTTTAACACGTGGTGCTTTTCGTGCCATGCAAAGCGCAGTACATTTGCAAGTAAGTATGACTTATCCATAGGTCTTGCAATGACGCGCTTGAAGGTTGAAACGCTCTCCATTCGGACGTCGCCAAACGTCAAGCAACTGTTGCGGGCCGCAGCGGAACGTGAACACCGCTCCGTGGCCTCGATGGTGGAGGTGCTGATAATCGAATACGCACGCAAGCACGGGTTGCAGGTACCTGCGCAGGATGGACAGTCCTCAGAGTCGTCGGCGTGATGGCGTGTTCGTTGGCTTGCTCCCCTGTGCCCCGTCCATCCACCCGAACGTAGCGTAGAAACCTCATGTCTCTTTCCCAGCCTCCCGCCCCCGGTTCCCGTGCCCTGATCCGCGACGAAGAATGGCTCGTCCAGCACGCCGATCAATGCGCCCAGGGGGGCTGGCAACTTTCCTGCATCGGTGTGTCGGAAACCGTGCGCAATCGCCACGCCCTGTTCCTGACGGCGCTTGATGACGTCACCCTGATCGACCCGGCGCAGACCGAGCTGGTATTCGACGACTCTCCCGGCTTCATGGCCGCACGGCTGGCGATCGAAGCCCGTCTGCGCCAATCTGCCGTGCAGGGCGATGCCTTGGTGCTGGGGCAACAGGCCGTGATGGACACCTTGCCCTTCCAGCTCGACCCGGCCCACCATGTGCTGCAGCAACTGCGTCCACGCCTGCTCATTGCCGATACCGTCGGCCTGGGCAAGACGCTGGAAGCAGGCATCCTCACTGCAGAACTGATCCGCCGCGGCCGTGCCCGGCGCATCCTCGTGGTCACCACCAAAAGCATGATGCGCCAGTTCCAGCAGGAGTTCTGGAACCGCTTCACCATCGCCTTGACGCGCTTGGATTCGGCTGGCATCCAGCGCATCCGCCGCCAGATACCGGCCAACCACAACCCTTTCAGCTACTACGACCGCACCATCATCTCGGTCGATACGCTCAAACGCGATAGCGAATACCGCCACTACCTGGAAAGCGCCTGGTGGGATCTCATCATCATCGACGAGGCCCACAACGTTTCCTACAAGGGCAATCGCACCCAGAGCAACCGTCTGGCCGACCTGCTGGCGCAGCGCTCCGATGCGCTCATCCTGCTCACCGCCACACCGCACAACGGCAAGAAGGAAAGCTTCGCCAGCCTGGTGCGCATGCTCGACCCCACCGTGCTGCCACCCAGGGCCGACTACACCCGCAGCGACGTGGAACACCTGTTCATCCGCCGCTTCAAGAGCGACGTGCGCGAACAGATGAAGCAGGATTTCCCCGAGCGCCAGGTCTTCAAGCTGGCCGCCCAGGCCAGCGCCGCCGAGAACCTCGCCTTCGATACCCTGGCCGAACTCAAGCTCGCCAGTGATGGCAGCGGCGCGCGCGACGGCGCCATGTTGTTCCGCACCGTGCTGGAAAAAGCACTGTTCTCCTCGCCCGCCGCCTGCCTGCAAACCCTCAAGGAGCGCATCCGCCGCCTGGAAGCCCGTGATGCAACGCATCCCGACCTGGCTTCGCTGCGCGAGCTGCAAGCCCTTGTGCAACAGATCGAACCCACACAGTTCAGCAAGCTGCAACATCTCATCGCCGAACTCAAGGACGATCCACATTGGCGCTGGGACGGCCGTGCCGCCGATGACCGCCTGGTGCTCTTCACCGAGCGCATCGAAACCCTGAAATTCCTGCAACAACACCTGCCTGCCGCGCTGGGCCTGAAGGCAGACGCCGTCGCCATCCTGCACGGCCAGTTGCCCGATCAGGAGATCCAGCAAACAGTCGAGGATTTCGGCCGCAGCCATTCGCCGCTGCGCCTGCTCATCGCCTCCGACGTGGCTTCCGAAGGTCTGAACCTGCACTACCAGTCGCACCGGCTGATCCACTTCGACATCCCCTGGTCGCTGATGGTGTTCCAGCAGCGCAACGGCCGTGTGGACCGTTACGGCCAGACGCAACCGCCCAAGATCGGCTATCTCTACACCCAGCCCCGCAACGAGCGTGTCCGTGGTGACCTGCGCTACCTGGAAATCCTCATCGAAAAAGACGAACAGGCCGCGAAGAACATTGGCGATCCCTCCGCCTTCATGGGCCTGTACGACGAAGACGCCGAAACCCTGGAAGTGGCCAAGGCCATCGAAGGCAACACCACCGCCGAAGCTTTCGCCCAGCAACTGGCGGGGGGCGACATAGATCCCTTCGAACTGCTCTGGGGCGACGCCGCCAACAGAGTGACGCCACCTGTGGGCGAACCTGCGCCCTCCACCGCGCCATCCCCCACCGCCACACTGCCCAGCCTGTTCGCCGGCCATTACCACTACGCCCGCGACGGTCTGCGCTGGCTGCGCCAGCACCAGCCCGAGCAGCAACCCGCCGTACAGGCCGACGACGCCACCCGCACTCTCAGCTTCCAGCCGGGGCGCGACCTGGCGCAGATTCTGGAGCGCGACCTCGCCCCGGAAATGCGGCCCACCGACAATACTTTTGCCCTCTGCGCCGACAAGCGCTCAGTCGAAGCCGCCATCACCCAATCCCGTGACGGCAGCGACTGGCCGCAACTGCACTACCTTTGGCCGCTGCACCCCATCGCCCAGTGGCTGGACTACAAGCTGATGGCCGCCTTCGGCCGCCAGCGCGCTCCGCTGCTGCGCGTGCCGCAAGGCTTGCACGCGGGCGAAGCCATCATCCTCGTGCTGGCCCAGGTGCCCAACCGGCGCGGCCAGGCCATGCTGGCCGAATGGCTGGGCGTGCAACTCGATGCGCGGGGCCATGTGCAGGCCGTGCTGAGCCTGCCCGATACCCTGCACCGCACCGGGCTGGACGGCGGCCAGAACCCGGCCCCGGCCAACGATGGCCATGCCCCCGACAGCCGCCTCTGGCAGCAAGCCCTGCCTGCCGTCATCCACGCCGCCGAAGCGCATCTGCGCCCCATCAAGCAGGCATTCGATGCCGACTGCCGCCAGCGCCTAGACCGGGAGCTGGCCAAGCTGTCCACCCTGCGCGACAAGCACCTCGCGCAGATGGAACTGGAACTGGCCCAGGGCGGCATCGAACAAGTCCGCGCCGCCCAGCGCCAGCAGCGTGAAAACGCCACTGCCGACCTGTTCGGCCAATACCAGCAATGGGTACGCGACACGCTGCAACTGGACGACCGCGCCCAGTTCACCGTCGTTGCCGCCCTCGCTGCACGGCAAGAAGCACAACAGGACGCAGCACGACAAGACGTGGCGCAAGGAGCGGCCCAATGAGCTTCACCATCAACGGCCTGCATAATGCCAACGAGTTCTACAGCCAGCACTACCTGGACGACATCCTGGTCAAGGACCTCAAGCCCCTGTTCGAGCAGTGGAAGGAGCAGGGCAGCAACAGCCCTGTCGCCCGCCTCAGAAGCGCCAGTGGTGCCAATGGCTTCTTCCGCGACCGCGAGCGCTTCCTGGCCGAAAAACGCCCCGAGGCACGCGCGCGCCTGCTGCATGAACTGGCCCAGCCGCTGCTGGCCGCGCTCGATTACGAATTGCAGCCTCAAGCCCTGAACCTGGCAGACGGCCGTGAAGGCGAATTGCCCTTGCTGGCCCTGTACCGCGACGGCAAGGGCCACCCGCTGCTGGCCATCGCCGCTGCGCTGGCCCTTCCGGGCGACGAAGACACCGCGCCGCTGCAACTGCCCCCGCGCGACACCAAGGGCAGCAAAGCCGGCCGTCACCACGCGGACTGGGAGGAAACCCTTTCTCGCCGCCTGTTCGCCGACGACACCCCGCCCCGCTGGGTGCTGCTGGTTCACCACGAACAATGGCTGTTGATCGAACGCAGCAAATGGGGCCGCAAGGCCCTGTTGCGCTTCGATCTGCCGGAGCTGTTCGGCCCCCGGGACGAACACAGCCTGCGCGCCTTCTGCGCCCTGCTGGGCAAACAGTCCGTGCTGCCCGCCGAAGGCGGCGCAGCCCTGCTCGACAGCCTGGACGACAGCTCCCACAAGCACGCCTTCGAGGTCTCCACCGACCTCAAGTACGCCCTGCGCGAGTGCATCGAACTGATCGCCAACGAGGCCATCCGCTACAAGCGCGAAGTCAGCAAGGAAAAGCTCTACGAGCGCACTGACACCGACCTGGCCGACCAGCTCAGCCGCGAAAGCCTGCGCTACATGTACCGGCTGCTGTTCTTGTTCTACATCGAGGCCCGCCCTGAACTCGGCTACGCCCCGATCCAGGCCGAAGCCTATCTGAAGGGCTACAGCGTCGAACACCTGCGTGAGCTGGAACAGACCCCGCTCACCACCGACGAAGCCCGCAACGGTTTCTACTTCCACGATAGCCTGCAACAACTGTTCGGCCTGATCTGGCAGGGCTTCCCGCGCCGCGATGCCGGCAGCGAACAGCAAGAACTGGGCAGCGATCTTGAGCTTGCACACGGCGATATCGCGCAAGGCAGTGGTTTTACCATCGCCCCGCTGCAAGGCCATCTGTTCGACCTGGAACGCACCCGGCTGCTGAACAGCGTCAAGTTGCGCAACCACGTCCTGCAACGCGTCATCGAGCTGATGTCGCTCTCGCGTGGCAGCAGCGGTAAGAACGGCCGCCGTGGCCGCATCAGCTACGCCACTCTTGGCATCAACCAGCTTGGTGCCGTGTACGAGGCGCTGCTCTCCTTCCGTGGCTTCTTCGCCGAAGAAGACTTGTATGAAGTGCGCCGCGACCCCAAGGCTAAAAAGACCAGTAGCTCGGAAGAAGACGAAACCGAGATCCCCGATGACAGCGACGCCACGAATGACGACGACACACCGTCGCCCAGCGCCCGCGAAAAACGCAAGGACGCCGAACTCGACCCGCTGGAAGCGGCCTATTTCGTGCCTGCCAGCGCCATCAGCCAGTACAGCGACGCTGAACGCCTGTTCGGCGGCGAGCCGCGCCTGTACCCCAAGGGCCGCTTCATCTACCGCCTGGCCGGCCGCGCCCGCGAGAAATCCGCCAGCTACTACACCCCGGAAATCCTCACCCGTTGCCTGGTGGAACACGCCGTGCGCGAAATCCTGCCCGGCAAATCCGCCGACGACATCCTGCGCCTGACCCTCTGCGAACCCGCCATGGGCAGCGCGGCCTTCCTGAACGAAGCCGTCAGCCAGCTTGCCGAAGCCTACCTGCAGGCCAAGCAGAAGGAACTGGGCCAGAGCATCCCCCACGACGACTACGCGGCGGAAAAACAGCGCGTGAAGATGTATATCGCCGATACCAACGTGTTCGGCGTCGATCTCAACCCCGTGGCGGTGGAGCTGGCCGAAGTCTCGCTCTGGCTTAACGCCATCTTCAAGGGCGGCCATGTGCCTTGGTTCGGCATGCAACTGGTGGCCGGTAATTCCCTGGTCGGTGCGCGGCGCGACGTCTTCAGCACCGCACAACTGTCGCCCGGCCGGGGCGAGAAAGACATGCCCGAGCGCGACTGGCGCTGCGCCGTGCCGCGTGCCCTTACGCTCTCGGAAACACCCTCCGCCACCGATATCTTCCACTTCCTGCTGCCCGCCGATGGTATGGGTGCCATCACCGATAAGGTGGTCAAGACACTGGAACCCGCCGCCTTTGAACGCTTCAAGCAATGGCGAAAAACCTTCTGCGCGCCGCTCGGCCGCGATGAAATCGCCCGCGTGCAAGCCATCGCCCAGGCCGCTGAAGCCCTCTGGCAACAGCATGCCCAGGAACTGACCCGCGTGCGCCGGGCCACCAGCGACGAACTGCACGTCTGGCCTAGTACCGACGCCAACCGTGCGCCCACCACCACCGCGCAGAAGGACGCCACCTTCCAGCGCGAAATGCTCAGCGAGGCACAGAAGAACGCCAGCCCCTACCGCCGTCTCAAGCTGGTGATGGACTACTGGTGCGCGCTCTGGTTCTGGCCGTTGGATAAGGCTGACGACCTGCCCAGCCGCGAGGAATGGTGGTTCGTTCTGGAAACCGTGCTGCTCGGTAATGCCAGCCTGATGGCGCCCACGGGCGGCACCGATCTGTTCCCGGAAACCGTGCCGCAGATCACGCTAGACCTCACCCCCGAGCGCGACCGCTACGGCTATGTGGACATCTCATTGCTGATCGAAACCCGATCAGAGCTGCAAGTCGCGCAAGCAGTGGCCGAGCAGCAGCGGTTTTTGCATTGGGAACTGGAATTCGCCGACATCTTCCAGCTGCATGGCGGCTTCGACGTAGTGCTCGGCAACCCGCCTTGGATCAAGGTGGAATGGAATGAGCAAAGCCTGCTGTCGGACTTCGACCCCCGCTTTGCCATCCGTAAGCTCAGCGCCAAACAGACCGCCGACCAGCGCGAGGACGTGTTTGCCGAGCACCCACAAGCCAGAGCTGACTACCTGGCCGAATGCGTAGCGACCGAGGGCATGGGCCAATACCTCAACGCCGTGCAGAACTACCCACTGCTCAAGGGCCAGCAAAGCAATTTGTACAAATGTTTCCTGCCGCTGGTGTGGCGCGTGGGAAGCGGCGTGCAAGCGTTGCTGCACCAAGAAGGAGCATACGACGATCCGAAGGCCGGGAATCTTCGTGCTGCGATGTATGCGCGTCTACGCAGCCACTTACAGTTCCAGAACCAGTTAATGCTGTTCGAGATCGGTCACCGCGAAAAATACAGCATCAACATCTATGGGCCGCAGCAACCGTCACCACAATTCTTGACAATGGCGAACTTGTTTCACCCATTGACCATCAAGGCCAGTTTGGAACACTCTGGTGCAGGGCCAACCCCCGGTATCAAGCACGATGGCGGTGGCTGGGATTTCAGCGGCCACCGCAACCGAGCCGTGGCAGTGAATGAAAACGTACTTGCCACCTTCGCCAAGCTCTATGACTCCCGTGGCACGCCGCCCTTGCAAGCGCGGCTGTCCGCCGTGCACAGCCGCGAACTGGTTTCGGTGCTGGAAAAACTCGCTCGCGTCCCGCGCCGCCTGGGCGACCTGAAAAACGACTACATCACGCTGGAAATGTGGCACGAAACCGGCGCGCAGAAGGACGGCACCATCCGCCGCGAAACCGGCTTCGTCGGCCGCCCCGAAGACTTTGTACTCTCCGGCCCGCACTTCTTCGTCGGCAACCCGCTCAATAAGACCCCACGTGCCGTTTGCACCGAAAAGGGCCATTACGACACCCTCGACCTAGAACATCTGTTCGACCACTACCTGCCGCGCAGCAACTACCGCCCGGTATGCAGCGCCGCCGAATACGCGCGCCGTGTGCCGCGCGTCAGTTGGGTGGAGGAAGGGGAAGCCGAAGCCAAGTTGGTGACGGCATATTACCGGCAAGTATTCCGGGCAATGATTTCATCAAGTGCGGAACGTACTCTTATTGGTTCAATAATCCCTCCTAATTTTTCCCATATACATGGAGTCCAATCGAATGTATTTCGTGACACTCAAGCACTACTCTGGACCTCATTCATTAGTGCGTCGTTAGTCGCCGACTTCCTTGTCCGCTCAAGCGGGCGATCAAATCTGCACCAAACATGGGCGCAATTGTCTTTAGAACAGATCGGTAGTCAGGCAATCGCCAGAACCTTGTTATTAAACTGCCTCACCACCCACTACGCCGACCTTTGGCAATCCTGCTGGCAGCCCGAATTCCGGCAAGACCGTTGGGCCAGCCCCGATCCGCGCCTGCCGCAGGACTTCTTCGCCAGGCTCACCCCCGACTGGCAGCGCCACAACGCCCTGCGCAGCGACTACGCCCGCCGCCAGGCGCTGGTGGAAATCGACGTCCTCGCCGCCCAGGCCCTGGGCCTGACACTCGACGAACTGCTCACCATCTACCGTGTGCAGTTCCCTGTCATGCGTCAGTACGAGCGCGACACCTGGTACGACGCCACCGGCCGCATCATCTTCACCGCCAGCAAGGGCTTGGTCGGCGTCGGCTTCTCCCGCAAAGCCAACCGCAAGGACGCCGAATGCACCGTCATCATCCCCGACGGCATACATAAGCTGCGTCGCCTCGGCTGGGAAGACCTCCAGCCCAAGATCATGTCCGACGGCACTCTGCATCCCCAAATCCCCGATGGCACGGTGATCGAGCGCCCCATTACCGACACCACCCAACCGGGCGGCCCCATCGACCGCACGATCCGCTACACCGCGCCCTTCACCTTGGCGGATCGCGAGGCGGATTACCGCGTAGCATGGAAACATTTCAGCGAGCAGTCGCAGGGTGACCAGCCACATGCGCATGCCGATGGCAGCGCGAGTCCAGATCGAGGACAAATCCCATGAGCAAGAAGAACTCCATCAGCACGCTGAGCATTGATGGCTTCAAGTCCATCCGCCACTTGCAAGACCTGCGTCTGGGTTCGCTCAACGTCCTGTTGGGCGCCAACGGTGCGGGCAAGAGCAGTTTCGTGTCCTACTTCCGCATGCTGGGTGAAACGGTGGAAGGTCGGCTGCAGAAATGGACGAAGCAGCAGGGCATGGCGGATCGCATCGTCAGCTTTGGCATCAAGGAAACCGATCAGATCGAATCCTTCATTCGCTTTGGTTTGAACGGTTACAAGTTCGCCCTGGATACCACCGTCGATGGTGGCTTCGTCTTTACCGAGGAGAAGTTGTTTTTCGATGGCCCGTACTACGGACCTAAATGGATCGACCTGGGAAGTGGGCATCAAGAAGCAAAGCTCAAGGAAAAGTTCCTGGCGCAGTCCTCAGGAAGCGAGGCTGACTATTGCTATAGCTCCATTTCGAACTGGAAGGTGTTCCACTTTCACGACACCAGTGATACCGCTGGCGTCAAGCGCTGGGGCGACTTGCAGGACAACGACTCTCTGCGTCCCGATGCCTCCAACCTGGCAGCCTATCTGTTCCGGCTTCAGGAAGATGATCCGGAGGTGTATGCGCAAATCCGCAAGACGGTGCAGCTTGCCATTCCGTTCTTCGACGATTTCGCCCTGAAGCCGCGCAAAATTAAAGGCGACGACGAGCAAATCCGCCTGTTGTGGCGCCAGAAAGACAGCGATTACAGGTTCTGGCCGAGCCAATTGTCGGACGGATCCATCCGCTTCATCTGCCTAGTGACGGCGTTGCTACAACCCGATCCGCCCTCGACCATCATCATCGACGAACCGGAGCTGGGCCTGCACCCTTATGCAATCACGTTGTTAGCGTCGCTGTTGCGCTCGGCATCGACACGCATGCAGGTCATCGTGTCCACGCAGTCCGTTCCGCTGGTGGATGAGTTCACGGTGGACGATCTCATCATCGTCGAACGTGAACAGGGCGATACGGTGTTCAAGCGACTGGACGAAGAAGAACTCAAGACTTGGTTGGAGGACTACACGCTGGGCGAGTTGTGGGAGAAGAACATCCTGGGCGGGAGGCCGCGCAAATGATCCGGGTGCATGTCGTTTGCGAAGGGCAGACTGAGGAAATGTTCGTCAGCCAGGTATTGGCCGAGGCGTTCGAGTCGCAAGGAATTTATCTCGTCCCGGCCTTGATCGGAAAACCCGGACACAAGGGAGGCAACGTCCGCTTTGAGCGCGTGCTAACCGACGTTCAGAAGCGTTTGCTGGGCGAGCGAAAGGCATGGTGCACGACGTTCTTCGACTTCTACGGCTTACCGGAGGAGTTTCCGGGCAAGGTCGAGGCGAACGGTTTGAACGATGTGGACAGCAAGGCGGAGTGCCTGCAGCAGGCGATGACCGCTCGATTACGCGACAGGATAGGCGATGACCCCATGCGCCGCTTTGTCCCGTATGTGCAGATGTACGAATTCGAAGGGCTGCTGTTCAGTTGCCCGGATCAACTGGCCTCCGGCATCGGGCAGTCCGACCTGGGTGCAAAATTCCAAAGCATTCGTGATGGCTTCGACACGCCAGAGGCCATCAACGACAGCCCCGTCACTGCCCCCAGCAAGCGCATCCTCAAGCTGTTCAACGGTTATGAAAAGCCGTTGCATGGCTCGCTTGCCGCGCTGGAAATAGGCCTGACGGCAATTCGCCAGGAATGCCCGCGCTTTGATGCGTGGCTGCGCCAGATCGAGGCATTGCGGGCGGGATAGCAGGAAAAATGAAAGATCAAGGGAGAAAGCATGGCTACCCGCGAACAAGCAGAAATCTATTTGCAACGCGCCCTTGCCCAGCCGCAGGCTCACTTCCGCGACGGCCAGTGGGAGGCCATCGACGCCCTGGTCAATCACCGGCACAAGCTGCTGGTGGTGCAGCGTACCGGTTGGGGCAAGTCATCGGTGTATTTCATCGCCACGCGCCTGCTGCGCGATGCGGGTGCCGGCCAGACCATCATCGTCTCGCCACTGCTGGCGCTGATGCGCAACCAGATCGATGCGGCGCAGCGGCTAGGCGTGCGGGCCTCGACGATCAATTCGTCCAATGCCGATCAATGGCCGCAGGTGATCCAGGAGGTGCTGGCCAACCAGGTGGACGTGCTGCTGGTGTCGCCGGAACGCTTCGCCAACGACAGGTTCAGCGAGGAGGTGCTGCTGCCGCTCGCGCAGAACCTGGGGCTGTTCGTGGTGGACGAGGCGCACTGCATTTCCGACTGGGGCCATGACTTCCGCCCGGACTACCGGCGCCTGGTCAACGTGCTGCAACGCATGCCATCCAATCTGCCGATCCTGGGCACCACGGCCACCGCCAATGACCGGGTGGTTGACGACATCGTTGGGCAACTGGGCAACATTCGCGTGCTGCGTGGCTCGTTGATGCGTGAGTCGCTTGCACTGCAAACAACACGGCTGGGGGATCAGGCGGCGCGTCTGGCGTGGCTGGCCCACCATATCCCGCAGATGCAAGGTTCGGGCATCGTGTATGTGCTGACCCAGCGCGATGCCGGGCAGGTTGCGCGATGGCTGAATGAAAACGGCATCTTGGTCGAAGCCTATTTCAGCGGAGCAATCGGTCCTGATGGCGAAGAGACCAATGTCTGGCGGGAGCAACTGGAAGACCGCTTGCAACGCAACCAGTTGAAAGCACTTGTGGCAACGACGGCGCTCGGCATGGGCTACGACAAGCCGGATCTTGGCTTCGTCATCCATTACCAGTCACCGGGTTCCATCGTCGGCTATTACCAGCAGGTGGGACGCGCGGGCCGCGGCATCAACCGTGCGCTGGGCATCCTGCTGGCTGGCGATGAAGATGCGCGCATCCACGAATTTTTCCGCCGCAGTGCCTTTCCGGATGAGCGGCAGGTATCGGCTTTGCTGGAGGCGCTGGAGAATTCGGATGGCCTGACCGAACGGGATCTGGAGCAGTGTTTGAATGTCCGTCACGGCCGGATCGGTGATGTCTTGAAATACCTTTCGGTAGAGAACCCGGCACCAGTCATCAAGCAAGACAAGCGCTGGGTGCGCACGCCGGTGCCTTATCGCCTGGATGTGGAGAACATCCGCCGCTTGACCGGCATCCGCGAGCAGGAATGGCAGGAAATGCAGGATTACATGGCAACCACGTCCTGCAAGATGGAGTTCTTGGCCCGTGTGTTGGACGATCCTTCACCTGGCCCATGCGGCAAATGCGCATCGTGCCTGGGGCAATCGATCGTGCCAGAGACATTCCCGCAAGCACTGGGCGTGAAGGCTGCTCAGTTCCTGAGGCACTCGGAGTTCCCGTTGGAATGCAAGAAGCAGATCGCGGCCGGCGCGTTTCCGCTATACGGCTTCCATTTCAACACCATTCCGCAAGCACTGCGGGCGGAAACTGGGCGTGTGCTTTCACGCTGGGGCGATGCGGGCTGGGGTACGGTGGTGGAAGCGGGCAAGCAGGCCGGCCACTTCGGGGATGAGCTGGTAGAAGCGGTGGCAGAGATGATCCGGAACCGTTGGCGTCCGGAGCCTGCACCGACCTGGGTAACGTGCATTCCTTCGCGCAATCACCCCGAACTGGTGCCGGATTTCAGCCGCCGGTTGGCACAACGGCTGGGGCTGCCGTTTCATCCGGCGATCACCAAGCGGCGCGACAACCAACAACAGAAGTTCCAACAGAACCGATACCACCAGTGCAGCAACCTCGACGGCGTGTTCGGTGTGGAGGGCCAGGTGCCGGCCGGTCCGGTTCTTCTGGTGGATGACATGGTGGATTCGGCCTGGACGCTGACCGTGGCGGCTATTTTGCTGCGGCAGGCAGGTTGTCCGGCCGTGCTTCCTGTAGCGCTGGCGGCCACCAGCGATGGAGATTGAGATGCAATTGAGTGAACAAGCCCAGGCGATCTTGCTGCTGACGGCATGGCTGGGGAAACAGGATCCGTCGGGTGCGACGCCCTTGACGCCGACGGAATGGGGGCGCTTTGCCCTGTTCCTGCGTGACACAGGCCGGAATCCAGCCGATCTATTGAGGGTGTCGGATGTGGCGTCATTGCTGTCCGGGTTCGAGGACAAGAAGGTGACACTTGAGCGCATCGGCAAGCTGCTGGGTCGCTCTGCGGCTTTGGGCATCGCGTTGGAGAAATGGCAGCGAGCGGGTCTGTGGATTCTGACCCGATCGGATGCGGACTACCCGAAGCGTTGGAAACATTGGTTGAAGAACGACGCACCGCCCGTCCTGTTTGGTGCCGGTAACCGGGATCTGCTCAATCGGGGCGGAATTGCGGTGGTCGGATCGCGTGACCTGGATGATGCGCAAGTGGCATTCACGGGAAGGCTTGGCCGGAATATCGCCCATCAAGGGCAGGCCGTGATTTCCGGTGGCGCGCGTGGCGCAGATGAGGCCGCCATGTTGGGGGCGCTTGAATCTGAGGGCATGGCAGTTGGCGTGCTGGCCGATTCTTTGCTGCGCGCCTGCACGTCGGCAAAATATCGCAAGGCACTAATGCGCAACGATCTGGCCCTGGTTTCTCCGTTCAATCCGGAAGCTGGATTCAACGCGGGCAATGCGATGGCTCGTAACAAGTACATCTATTGCTTGTCCGATGCGGCCATTGTGATCGCCGCCACCGAGAACAAGGGTGGCACCTGGGCCGGTGCCATCGAAGATCTTAAGCGAGGCTGGGTGCCGTTGTGGGTAAGACAAGGCCATGTTCCCGGCAACAAGGCGCTGGTGGATGTGGGGGCGAACTGGCTGCCCGAGGATTTCGATGTGCGGCAGTTGAGCGATACGCAGGCCACGGCTCCCTCAGTTGCGCCTCATGTCGCTGAGGGGGTGGAGGCATACGCAATGCGGCTAACAGTTGAGCATGGCGCAGCATCCAGTATTGCGCAGGCTTCGGATGCGAAGCAGGAAGTGTGTCCTGAAGGCTCCGATCAGCAGGCAGGGACTGCTTCGGCAACGACAAACAAGCCCGAATCGAGAGAAACCCCATATGAGATTTTCTTGCTTCGTCTCGATGCACTCTTGCGCGAACAGGCGTTGAGCTTGAAGGAGCTGCAAAGTGAAATGGAAATTAAGCCGAAGCAGCTTTCCGAATGGTTGAAGCAGGCGGGCGCAGAGGGTGTCGTCGTCAAGACCCGATCGCCCGTGAAATACAGGTTGGGCCGAGGGGCGGGGGGGCATAAGGATGAGAAGAAGGCGGATGGGAAGGAAAAGAGCGTTCTTGGTTTAGATACAGGCGAAAGTGCCCAAACGGGTTTCGAGTTCTGATTTGGATTGAGGAGCAGTGGGAGCCATGCGGATCAAAGTATCGTGCCGCTTGCTGACGGAACCGGCAGGTCGAGGATGGGGGGATTCCCGTCTGAGCATGGGGGGATTGCATAAATCCCCCCATGCTCAGACGGCGAGTGAGGCAGCTTGCAACCTTGGACTTGCAACCTTTTGGGATGAGCTTGCAACCTTTCGGCGAGAGATTGCATGCAACCTTTGATCGTTTCCCAGCAGATCACCCAAGGCGTCGCCGACTTCCTGCGCACCGCCTTCCCGGCTACCACGGAGGGCTTCGATGGCCTGATCCAGCGATTCCTGGCCGACCGCGACCGCGTGTTCAAGGGGCCGTACCTGACTTTGCCGCTGCCGTTCCGCAAGCAGGCCGATAGGGGCCAGCCCGCGTTAGGCTGGCTGCCGCCGGGCTTCGTCCCCCATGCTCACCAGGGCCGGGCGTTCGCCCGCCTGACTGGCGAGCAGGCCCGATCGACCCTGGTGGCCACCGGCACCGGCTCAGGCAAGACCGAGTGCTTCCTCTATCCGATCCTGGAGCACTGCCGCGAACAACGGGAACTGGGCAGGCCGGGCATCAAAGCCATCATCCTGTACCCGATGAACGCGCTGGCCTCGGACCAGGCCAGCCGCCTGGCCAAGGAGATCCTGCGCACACCAGTCCTGGCCGGTATCCGCGCTGGCCTGTACGTGGGCGAGGCCCCGGCCGAGGAGTCCTCCCGCGTGCAGCAACTGGCCGATGGTAGCGTCTCGATCATCACCGACCGCAACGCGCTGCGCGAAAACCCGCCGGACATCCTGCTGACCAACTACAAGATGCTGGATTTCCTGCTGATCCGTGCCGCCGATGCGCCGCTGTGGGCGCGGCAGCAGCCGGATACGCTACGTTATCTGGTGGTCGATGAGCTGCATACCTTCGACGGTGCCCAAGGCACGGATCTGGCCTGCCTGATTCGCCGTCTCAAGGGCCGGCTGGAGACGCCGCTGGGGCAACTGGTGTGCGTGGGCACCTCGGCCACGCTGGGCAGCGATGGCGAACAGGATTTACTGGCATTTGCCGGCCAGATCTTCGGCGAGACGCTGGACGATCAAGCCGTGATCGCCGAAGACCGCGAGCCGGTGGCGGACTATCTGGCGGATGCCGTGGTGGAGTTCACCCAATCTCCACTGCCAGACGCCTTGTCGGTGTTGGATCCGGCAGGCCATGACGACTTGCCGTCCTGGCTGGCGGCCCAGGTGCCGCTATGGTTCGGCACCCCATGCAGCGTCGAACAAGTGAGCGATGCGGGCTGGCGCTGTCGGTTGGGTGAAATACTGAAAAGCCACTTCGCCTTCCAGAACCTGTTGCGCGATATCGAGCGCCTGGGGCCACGCGCCGTGGCGCTGGACGATCTGCTGGCGGTACTGGCGCGCCGCCTGCCGCCACATGCCGACGCGCGCTATCCGCTGCTATGGCTGGGCAGCCTGCTGGCGCTGGTGGCGCATGCCCGCCAGCCTCGCGGCGTGTCGCTCGACGCGGTGCGCGGCGAACAGGACGTGGCCTTCTTCCTGCAGGTCAAGGTGGAGCTCTGGCTGCGCGAGTTGCGCCGCATGGTGGCTTCGTTGGACAACCCACCTCGACTGACCCATCACGACGATCTGGGCAAGGCCGAGCAGGCACAGGTCTGGTTGCCGGTGATCCACTGCCGAGACTGCCACGCCACAGGCTGGGGCGCGACCTTGCCCAGGACCAGCCCGAACCAGTTCAGCCAGGACATCCAGCAGTTCTACAGTGCCTTCTTCGCCGAGGATGTCAGCACCCGCTTTCTGTTCCCCCATGGCGAAAGCGCGGACCCGAAGGTGTTCGAGCACAAGAAGGTTTGCCCACGTTGCGGTACGCTGCATGCGTTGGGGCAGACGCACTGCGCCTGTGCCGAGAACCCAATCGCGCTGGTGGACATCGATGTGACCGCCAACCTGCGCGAAGGCACGCGCAACGGCGCCCGCTACACCCGCTCCCATCATGACTGCCCGTATTGCGGCGGGCACAAGACGCTGTCCATCGTCGGTTCGCAAGCGGCCAGCCTGGCAGCGGTAATGCTGGCGCAACTGTTCGGTTCACGTTTCAACCCGGACAAGAAGCTGATTGCATTTTCCGATTCCGTGCAGGACGCGGCACACCGTGCGGGGTTCCTGGCGGCCCGAACCTGGCGCTTGAACTTGCGCCCGGCGGTGGCCCAGGTCATCGCCGCGGCGCAGCAGGCCGGGGAACCGCTGACGCTGGCGCAACTGCCGCAGGCCTTCGAGGACCACTGGCTGCCCGCAATGGGGCAGGGCCATTACCTGGCCAACTTCCTGCCGCCGCAACTGCATTGGCTGCGGGATTTTGAAACGCTGATGAGCGAAGGTACGCTGCCAGCCAATAGCGAGTTGCCGCAGGATTTGTGTCGCATCCTGCCGTGGGTACTGAATGCCGAGTTCGGCCAGGATGCCCATATCGGCCGCAGCCTGACCGTTACCGGGACCGCCAGCGTGGAACCGCCACCACAGGTACTGGCATCGGCGGTGCAGTGGATGTTGCCACGCCTGCAGGCTACGCTGGAGCCGCTGGCGAATGTGTCGGCGGATGCCTTGGTCGTATTCCTGCAGGGCATTGTGCAATCCCTGCAACGGCTGGGGGCCTGGCGCGACTCTGGCCTGCATTTCTATGCACAGGTCGGCAACCGACCTTGGGTCTACAAGCGCAATCCGGTGCAGTTCCAAATGCTGTCCGGCCCGCGTCCGCCACGCTTCGTAAGCCTGGTCGATTACCAGCGCTGCGTCGGTGTGTTGGGCAGCCATGCTAAGTGGTATCGCGCATGGGCCTTCAAGGCACTGACGCCGCTGCATGCGTTGGCTCTGGGCGCTGACAGTTTGCTGCCGACGCTGTATCAGCTGGCATTCGAGGCGCTGGCTGAGGTGGGTTTGCTCGGCGCTGAACAGGCAGACGGCAAGCCGGAGATTCGCGTGTGGGGGCTGGAGCCTAGCGCTTTTCTGGTTTCCTTGGGCAGTCGCGCCTGGCGTTGCGACACCTGCCGCAGCGAGTGGCGCACCGGGACTGAAGTTTCGCTTGTCGGGCAGCCTTGTCGGCATCCCGGCTGCCGAGGGTATCTGGAAGCGCTGGCGGAAGGCGATGCCGACTATTACCGCAGCCTGTATCTGCGTGCGGACATCCAGCGCGTGGTCGCTCACGAACACACCGGCCTGCTGCCACGCGGCACGCGCGAGCGGGTGGAGCACAGTTTCAAGTCCGATGTCCAGGCTCCTGGCAGCATCAATGTGCTCTCGGCCACGCCGACGCTGGAGATGGGGATCGACATCGGCGACCTGTCGGCAGTGCTGCAATGTTCCGTGCCGCCGCAGCAGGCCAACTACATCCAGCGGGCGGGACGCGCGGGACGCAGCACCGGCAATGCCTTGTTGCTGACCATGGCGGCCAGCAAACCGCACGACCTTTATTTCTGGGCCGATCCCAAGGAAATGATCGCCGGCAGCGTGCCGGCACCGGGCGTGTTCCTCAATGCTTCGGCGGTGCTGGAGCGCCAGTTGACGGCGTTCACGCTGGATTGCTGGGTGCGCGAACGGGGTCGGAGCGCGTTGATTCCGCAGGAGATCCGCATGGTGCTCAGCGCGGTGGACAACGGTGCGACGACGCGTTTTCCCTTCCCCTGGCTGGAGTATGTGGAGGCAAACCGGGCTAGCTTGCTGGATCGCTTCCTGGCGCTGTTCCAGCAAGGCGGTGGGCAAATCCTGACCGAAGCCACCCGGCAGTGGTTGGCACGTTTCGTCAATGGTCGGCAGGACGAGGAAAGCTCTCTGACCTTCAAGATCGTCAGCAAGCTGCAGGGTATCGCCCGTGATGTGGCACAGATCAAGCGTCTGCGCGAGAAGACCGCCAAGGAAGTGGAGAAGCTGGCGCAGCTTCCGGTGCGCGGCGAGGAACAGGAGGAAGAGCTGAAAACCCTGCGCCAGGAACGTGCGGCGTTGGCTCGCCTGATCGGTGGGATCGAGGGCAAGGCCACCCTGAACGTCTTCACCGACGAAGGCCTGCTGCCCAACTATGCCTTCCCCGAACAAGGCGTGCTGCTGCGCTCGATCATCGTGCGCGACACCCGCCGGGAAGGACCGCCTGCCGAGCCATTGACCTTCGAATACGAGCGCCCCGGCGCAACCGCCATCACCGAGCTGGCGCCCAACAACACCTTCTATGCCGAAGGCCGCCGAGTGGTCATCAACCAGGTGGATGTTTCCCGCGTCAAACCGGAGGCCTGGCGTCTGTGCCGCCAATGCTCCTACGCAGAGCCTTTGTCGGCAGGCGATCGGCACCACCAATGCCCGCGCTGCGGCGACGGCCAGTGGCGCGACACCGGGCGGGTCCATGAAATGCTGCGCCTGACTACAGTGTTTGCGCGCACACTGGACCGCGAAAGCCGGATCGCCGACGATTCCGACGAGCGCACACGTGGTTTCTACGTGCGCCAGGCGCTGGTGGACAGCCCGCCGGAAGCGGTGCGCCAGGCGTTCGCCATCGACAACCCGGGTTTCCCGTTCGGGTTCGAATTCCTCGACCGGGTGACATTCCGCGAGGTGAACTTCGGCGAGCAGACGGTGGATGCAACGCCGATGACCATCGCTGGGGAGGAGCGGGGTCGCCCGGGGTTCTCCATCTGCCCGGAGTGCGGCACGCTACAGCGTCGCCGCAAGGCAGAAGAACTTTATCGCAACCATGCCCCCTGGTGCTCACGCCGTAAGACGCCTGAGGCCAGCGTCCAGCAATGCATCTTCCTGTACCGGGAGTTCGCCAGCGAAGGTATCCGGCTGTTCCTGCCCGAGGTCGGATTTGCCGAATCCAAGGAAGCCTTGCTGAGCTTCATCTCCGCGTTGGAACTGGGGCTGAGTAAACGCTTCAAGGGGGCGGTAGCGCACCTGCGCATCGCCACCGACGTGCGGATGGCGGCAGACTCGGAGTCGGCGCGGACCTATCTGGTGATCTACGACAGCGTGCCGGGCGGCACCGGATATTTGAAGGAACTGATGCGCGACCCGGCTCCGCTGTTTGAAGTGTTCAGTCTGGCGGCTAACGCATTGAACACCTGCACCTGCAACCAGGACGACACCGCCGACGGCTGCTATCGGTGTATGTATCGCTACCGCAACAGTCATGAACGCCAAGCCATCTCGCGCACGGTGGCGCAGAAGCTGTTGGCACAGATTCTTGAGCATCGCGCAGAGCTGAAGCCTATCGACAACCTTTCCCGGCAACCGGACAACAGCCTGCTGGAAAGCACGCTGGAAAAGCGATTTCTTGAAGCGCTGCGGCGAGAGCATGATGGTGTCACTTTCACGCTCAAGGACAAGCTCGTCGGCGGCAAACATGGGTACTTGGTCCAGGCAGGCAGTCGCCGCTGGCGTCTGGAATTGCAGGTGGCACTCGGCGAGCGCGAGGGTGTCGTCGTGCCATGCAAACCGGATTTCGTTTTCTGGCCCGACGACGGCGTGGACGATTTGCCCGTCGCGGTACTCACTGATGGTTGGCAGTACCACAAGCACATCGTGGTCGAAGATCTGGCCAAGCGCATGGCTGTGGCCAAGAGCGGGCGGTTCGCTGTCTGGACTCTGACCTGGGACGACATTGACGCGGCGCTGCGCGCCGAACCGGCCCCGGATTCCACAGCCTGGGACGAATTGCTGCTCGGGCCTGCCGATCAGGTGGTCACACGTCTATGCGAGGCTCAGGGGATCGCCTCGTTGGCGGCCTTCCACCGCTTGTCACCTTTCCTGCAACTGCATCGTCGGCTGGCAGCGGGACAGCACGATGCCTTGCGCCGCCTCGCCGGCGTCCTGGGTGCGGCCATGCTGGTGCCACCTGGCGATGACGCTGCCTTGCAAGGCTTCAAGCAAGGCGCCTTCCGCTGTCGGCTCGACGACTATGGCTTGTTACCCGACACCCACACGCACCGCTGGGGCCATCGCACCTGGAACGCGGCCGTGCAATGGCTGGCCGGCCTGTCGCCGGAGCAGTTGCAGCAATGGATGACCGGCAAGGCAGCATCACCCGCAGAGCCTGTGGTGCTGGTGCAGTGGCAACCGGAAGATATACCGGAGCTCGATCTGCAACGGCGCTGGCGCCATCTCTGGCAGTGCCTGAACCTGCTGCTGCCCTTGCGCCATCTTTGGGCAGGCCATGACGAGATGGCTGGCCTGTCTAGCTTCCAGGCCAGCCCTGCACTGCGCCAAGCAGAGCAGACGTTCGATAGTCATTGGCAAACGGCACTGGAGTTGGCCAGCCCAGATGTGCAGGCGTGGTTGCTTGCATTGGCGCATGCAGGAGCACCGCTGCCGGAAGTCGGCTTCGAATTGATCGACGAACGCGGCCGGGTACTGGCGGAGGCAGAGCTGGCCTGGGTCAGCCTGAAGATCGCCGTACTGCTGACCGATTACCAGGCCGATGCGTCCCGCTTCGAGGCAGAAGGCTGGACGATCCATATCGCAACCGAGGACGCGCCAGCCCAGGCGCTTCTGGATAGCTTGAAGGAACATTGAAATGGCACTTTCACCCAAGATCGCCATGTCGGACGACTTTTTGAAATCGTTCGCCAGGATTCCGCGTCAGAACCAACAGGCGGTGCTGACCTTCGTCGCCAAGTTCCGCCAGAACCCGCTGGCCAGCGGTATCAACTACGAGCGCATCAATGATGCCGCAGATACCAACATGCGCTCGGTACGCATCAACGACAACCTGCGCGGCATCATCCTCAAACCGGAAACAGGTGATGTGTATTGCCTGTTGTGGGTGGATCGTCACGACGATGCTTATCAATGGGCCAAGCGCCACCGCGTCGCGATTCACCCGGACGTGGGCAGCCTGCAAGTCTATGCGGTACAGGAAACGCAATCTCTGACCGACGATGAGACAACTTTGGCCGAAGCATTCTCGAGCGAGGGCTTATTTGCGGGCCTGCGCGACCGGGAAATCCGTAAACTGGGCGTGCCGGAGGAACGCCTGGCAGCCGTGCGAGCGGCTGTATCGGAAGCCGACTTGGAAGCCCTCGAAGCGCAGTTGCCGGATGAAGCCTTCGAGGCCCTGTATCTGTTTGCCGCCGGCGAGCCGCTGGACAGGATACTGGCAGAGCGGGCACCCGCCGAAACGGTCGACCCCCAAGATTTTGGCGCGGCTTTGACGCGCGACAGCACACGTCGCCACTTCGTGGTGCTCACCGACGACAGTGATCTGGACGCTTTACTGGCCGCCCCCCTGGAGCGCTGGCGTGTGTTCTTGCATCCAAGCCAACGCAAACTGGTGGAAGGCAACAAGAGTGGGCCAGTCAAAGTCAGCGGCGGCGCGGGCACCGGCAAGACGGTGGTGGCCATGCACCGGGCAAGGTGGTTGTCCAAGCAATACGCCGACCTCCCGGGACGTCCGATCATCTTCACCACCTTTACTCGCACGCTGGCCGAAGACATCCGTCACAACCTGTCTCTGCTGTGCTCACCGCAAGAATTGGCCAAGATTCAGGTGGTCAACCTGGATCAATGGGCGTCAGGCCTGCTGCGCCGCTTCGGCTATCCCTATGCGCTGCTCTATGACGAGAAACAGCGACGTGGCTTCTGGCAAGCCGCCTTGTCCGCGCTGCCCGCAGGCTCTGCCTACAGCACCGCTTTCCTGAGGGCGGAGTACGAGCGCGTGATCCTGCCCCAAGGTTGCGAAACGGCGGAGGATTACATGCGCGCCCGTCGCATCGGACGTGGCGGGCAATTGGGCCGTTTGCAGCGCAAGGCATTGTGGCCGGTGTTTGCCGAATATCGGGCGCAATTGCACGCGGCCAACCTTCGCGAGCCGGAAGAAGCCTTCCGGGAAGCCTGCCAACTGATAGTGCAGGAAAAGCCGCAACTGGGCATTCGGGCCATGGTAGTGGACGAGGCGCAGGACATCAGCGTCGCTGCCTATACCTTGATTCGCACGGCTGTGCCCACGGCCGAGAACGATTTGTTCATCGTCGGCGATGCCCACCAGCGCATCTATCGTCACAAGGTGACGCTTGGACAGGTGGGGATCGAGGTAAGAGGTCGCAGCCGTACCCTCAAGGTCAACTACCGGACCACCGATGAGATTCGACGTTGGGCCTGCGCGCAGTTGGAAGGTATCGAGATCGACGACCTGGATGGAAACATCGACAGCTTACGCGGCTATCGGTCATTGACCCACGGCGACTTGCCAGAAGTCTTTCCATCCGCTTCATTGCAACAGGACGTGGAGCACATCCTGTCCGTAGTTGAACATGGCAAAGCCGATGATATCGAGGCCCGGCGCATTTGCGTCACGGCCCGCACCAATGAAGATCTGGATGCACTGGCACTGGCCTTGCGGCAACGCGGTGTAGCTTGTCTCAGGCTGGATCACGGCACGACGGATGATCCTGCGGAAACGGGTATCCGACTGGCCACCATGCATCGCGTCAAGGGACTGGAATTTGACATCGTCATCCTGGCTGGCTATCGCGGCGCTAGGCAGTATGCCGAGCAGTTCAGCCATGACGAAGATGTCGGTGTCACAGACGACACGGAGGTTTCCGAACGTTGCCTATTGCACGTCGCTGCAACACGCGCAAAGCGGCATCTGTTTGTGCTCGCCAGGGGTGATTCATAGGATTGATCCGTCAAATTGCTGGGAGCAGCTCGTGTTGCAAGAGATTGCCCGATGGGAATCTCACGTTCCCAGATAGATCGCCGTTACTTTCGCACGCTCATGTCCCAGTTCACGGCTGATCTGTTGTCGGGCTTGCTGATCCAGCAGGTGTTGAGACGAATCCAATTGCACCGTACTGAGGCCGCCCGCCGCTGGCGACCTCCATCCCGTCAATACCTCATACCGCATCTGCGCATACCGATGCCGCAACCCATGCATGTTGCTCAGCCCTGCCGCCTTGCACTGTCCGTCATAGACATGCCGCTGCTGGATGTAGGTCTTGTGCGATGGAATCAGTGATCCCAGGCCTGCCAAGCGATGGGCCTCATCCAGTACCGCACGTTGTTCCGGCATCGTGATAATCACCGTCCGATCGCGCCCGCCTTTGGCCCATGATCCCTTGATGGCGATATGGTCGCCACGGTCAGCATAGCGGGGCTGGAACTTGATGGACTCTTCCCGCCGCAAACCGAAAACGGCTTGTAAACGCAGGCTCATGCGGACATGAGAGTCGGTGATCCTGTCCGACCCATCACCCAGTTCCTTAGCCTTGCTTTCATTGGTCACATAGCGTCGTTCGGGAATGCCCAACTTGGTGTTGTCTGCCGGCAGGATGCCTGCCTTGCCAACCTTCTCGGCCCACCAGCGCAAATGCGCCATACGGTTCTTCAGCGTGCCGGCAGACAGGCCTTCAGTTTGCCAGCGTTGCAGCAGGGCTTCGACATGCTTGCCCTTCAGCGAGGTGGCACGCATCTGCCGAAAGCCCGCCTCACGCAACTGGCGAGCGGCCAGGCTCAGCGAGCGCTGCCGGTCAGCCTGAGTCGCATGGCTGCCGTCGCGGTTGCGCAGACAGAGTTGTCGCAGGGTATAGGTCAGGTCGTCCATCGGAGCGTTCCTCCATCGGTTGTCGGTTATCCGGCTGAGATACAAGGGTCAGTGTTTGTGCCAACTCGCTAAGGCGAGATCCCCGAAGGGCAAGGGCCAGGTGCTCAGTTCACCTGTGGCCTCGAATGAGGCATCCGCCGTGCTTCCTGTGAGAAGACCAGGCGGAGGAAGTGCAAGGGACGACAACGCGATGTGCTGGGATGGATACCTCCTGTGGGGTGATGGAAAAAGGTGCAGGCATGTCGTGCCAGGTCGAGGCGACCGGCAACGAACGCCTTGGATGACAAAACGCCAAATAACGCCTGGCGACAAAGATGGTGGGATGAAGCGCACCGAAGATGAGGAAAGCTCTGCCCATGGGTAGGGCGGCACACCGAATGAGCTTGGGGTGTGCCTGGGATGGTTCCGTCCAGTGAACCGGATCAGCGCTTGCAGGAACCTGCGCTATCGAGGCAACCGTACGGGGACGGCATGGAAAGCATGGCGATGCTCCATGTGGCGCTTGCTGCCCCGCGCCAGGGTTCCGGTGTTCATACCCACCGGCAGGTCATTGCAAGGCTAATATGCGGGGGCATCATCACGTGCGCCGCATTCAATAGGAAGCTTCGCCAACCCGCATTTCTGCTGCAGTTCGCCGGGCCGTCACTGCGGCGGGCAGTGACGGCCCCAGAGCGGAAGTCGCCAGCTGCAGCAGACCTTCAACCGAATCGGTTGGCGCAGTTCCGCACGTGGTGGCGCAGCCAGCGACTTCACCTGGCGCGCAGACGCTTGATCGGCGGATGGGGCCGCTGCCTAGCCTGCCACAGGTCGTAGGCGATCTGCTCCCTCAAGTACTGGCTCGCACTGCCCAGCCCCGCAAGTTCCAGCCGATGGGCCAAGTCCGCGCTGATGGCCGCGCGGCCGTTCAACACAGTGGAGAGCTGGCCCCGTGAATAGCCAAGATGTTCGGCCAGGGCGGTGATGTTCAGGCCGATGGCAGGCAACACGTCCTCGCGCAGGGACTCGCCAGGATGCGGTGGATCGTACATGGGCATAGCGTGAACTCTCCCGTGACAGGAACCGGCCAAAACGCCGGTTTCACCATGTTCTCAGTGTAAGGTCATGCCTTACGTTGTGCCAAGTGACCCGAGCTTTCCAGTGACGTGCAAACCCCTGGTCCGTGTAGGCTGCATTTCGTTGCAAGCCAGGTCCTCGATGATCTGCCCGACCGATTTGGGTGGCGTCTGCAGGATGCGCCGAATCTGTTCCATGTGTCGCTGCACCACCTCGCGAGACGCGGGTTTGGCTGGTTGGACGACCGGCGGTGAAGGAGCAGTAGGCGCCGAGGCGGGTAATCCGCTGGCGACCGCTTGTGCAGGGACTTGCTGTGAGGCAGGCTTGCGCGCCGCCCACAGCTTGAACGCACCGTTTACCGCCTTCTTGATCAGCCCATAAAGGTAGGCGATGGCGTTATTCACACAACCCGTTTCGCAACGCACGTCCCACTCAGCCAGCACGGCCTGGCGTTGCTCCAGAGGCAGGCCCTTGAGACGCGCCAAGAGGATCTGCTGCTGATCTTGCGGCAGTTGCCTGAAGCGAGTTGGCAAATCCGACCTGCATGCCTGTACGTCGGACCGTGGCCGGTACGTATGTACTTCTTTTAATACTTCTTTTTCTACAGCACGTACTGTTGCAGTGGATGGCGGTGCGGACTTCGGAATGTCCTCCCCGGCTTCGACGTGCCCGTTCTTGATGGTCTGGCGACCGTCGCGTGGAATTGGCCCACCTGGGCCACCAGGATCGTGATCATCATCATTGCGCCGCAGCCGCTCGAACCGCTCACGCACCGCCGCAGGCAACATCTGCAGCTTGTCGGGAGAACGCATGGCCTCGTTGAGGATGGACCTCGCCAACTGGCGGATCGTCGCACTGGCATGGCCGAGCGCCCGTTCGAGCAACGGCAGGTAATCGTCGTCTTCCAGGCAGGCTTCAACGAAGGCCAGCGGTTGATTCCGCACGGCATAACGGCTGGCCATGGAGAAGCCGGTCATGGGGTTGCGGCGGTACTCGACCAGCGCAATCCATGTGGACAGCCGCAGGCACAGCACGGCCCTGGACACGGTTTCGAGGGCGGCGCGCTTGCTGCCCGGCGCACTGGGCAGGTATCCGCGTAGTGCGTCGTAGCTGATGACCACGGTGCGGTCGCTGCCGGCCAGAGAACGGAAGGTCAGCCAGGCGTTGCGCTCCAGCGGCGTCAGCCGCTCATCGAGCAACAGGGCTTTCGGGGTGATGATGTCTGAAGCTTGGTGTGACATGGCGAGGCTCCCATCGGTATCGGCCAACTGGCCAAAGGAGCCGTAATCTCACCCCTGCATCACCGCTGTCGCAGCCACCAATCCGAACTGCGCTCCTCCCGTTTTTTCGAGCTGAAGCAGGGCACAACACCCTTGGTCTTCCGGATCAGGAGGTGGGAAAATGAGCCTTCGCTACGGTCATTAGACGTTGCTGAACGCCAATGGCCATGTTCGCCGTCCTTGATCAGACCGCTTACTGGCGCGCTGCACCGGCGACGAGAGCGTGGGGAGCATTCAGGGAGGGCCATCCGCCGCCACCAAGGGACACGCTTGGTATTTGGGTCCAAGAATAGGTCCAAGCGCGTTTCGTAACCGCCATGACTGCCTTGAAAATCAACGACATGCGGGATAAATGCCGCTTCTGCATCGGCAAGTAGTGCCGGGCTCTGCCCGGCTGTTTTCCTGCAATCGCCTGGCAAGGCGCAGTCCGGACCGGAAGGGACCCCGCGCCATGTTGCACGATCAACCGGGTCGGAGAGCGCTGCGCCCAGCATTGAACAGGTCGATCGACACGTGCTCGCTTCTTCACCCTGTAACACCACCGCGGCATCATGCGCGCCTCCTTTCCAGGCCCCGCCACTCCGGCGCGGTCGCATCAACCGAGGTCCAGGGTGTCGAAGGTGTCGTGGTGTTGTGCATTGCTGTTGTTGCTGGTCGTGGCACCCTGCATGGCCATGAGTGAACAATCCACCGGCGTCGCGCCCGCCAGGG